>Ga0222713_10001110_pt1 | contig 30807 bp, 30 predicted proteins | sample C33_649DmetaG_FD_165061 | JGI IMG/M metagenome (GOLD analysis project Ga0222713, IMG submission 165061) | Estuarine water microbial communities from San Francisco Bay, California, United States - C33_649D | ecosystem: Environmental > Aquatic > Marine > Unclassified | place: USA: California... | reverse complement strand
CGCCCAGGCCGGCGTGCCGGTCACCGCCGGCGGCGCGCAGATCGCGGCCACCAAGGGCGACGAGCTGCGCGTGCAGCCCGGCGCCTACTCGGCCACCTTCGAACCCGAAGGCCGCGCGCTGCGCGAAGGCGAGCTGCTGCGCCAGCCCGCGCTGGCCTCCACCCTGCAACAGCTGGCGGGCGCAGGCCTGGACGATTTCTACCGTGGTGCGCTGGGCGAAGATCTCGCCGCCGACCTGCAGGCGCTGGGCAGTCCGCTCACGCTGGACGACCTCAAAACGCATCGCGCAGAAGCCAGCGTGCCGCTGCAGGTCCGCCTGCGCGCGGCCACGCTCTACAACCACGCGCCACCGACGCAGGGCCTGGCCTCGCTGCTGATCCTGGCGCTGTTCGAGCGGCTGGACGTGGCCGAAGGCGAGGGCTTCGCGCACTTGCACGGGCTGGTTGAGGCGACCAAGCAAGCGTTCCTGATTCGCGATCAACATGTTGGCGATCCGGCGTGGATGACGCTGGATGCACAGGCGCTGCTCGACGATGCAGCCGCGCTGGAGGCGATGGCCGCACGCATCGATCCGCGCCAGGCGCTGCCATGGCCGCAGCCCTCCCAGGCCGGCGACACCTGCTGGTTCGGCGCCATCGATGCGCGCGGGCAGGCGGTGAGCTGCATCCAGTCGACCTATTTCGAATTCGGCTCCGGGCTGGTGCTGCCGGGTAGCGGCATCACCTGGCAGAACCGTGGCTGCAGCTTCCGTTTGGCGCCCGATGGCTGGAACGCGCTCAAACCCGGCCGCAAGCCGTTCCACACGCTCAATCCTGCACTGGCGGTGTTCGACGACGGCCGGGTGATGAGCTACGGCACCATGGGCGGCGAAGGCCAGCCGCAGACGCAGGCGGCGGTGTTCAGCCGCTACGCGCGCTTCGGCATGCCACTGCAGCAGGCGGTCAGCGCGCCGCGCTGGCTGCTGGGCCGTACCTGGGGCGAGAACAGCACCTCGCTGAAGCTGGAGGACCGCTTCGATCCGGTCGTGGTCGAAGCGCTGCGTGCCGCCGGCCACCACGTCGAACTGCTGCCGGCCTATACCTCGGTCATGGGCCACGCCGGCGCGCTGGTGCGCGAAGCGGACGGCACGCTGAGCGGCGCGAGCGATCCGCGCAGCGATGGTGCGGTGGCCGGATGGTGAGCCTGACGCCCGCAGCGCATCATGGGCGGCCCGCCGTTTCCTCGATGCAATCCATGTCCTTGAGTTCCTTTCGTTCCAACTTCGGTATGCGTAACGTGCGACCGCGCCGTGGCCTGCAAGCGCTTGCCCTTGCTGCCGTCCTGCTGCTGCACGCAGGCCTGGCCAGCGCGGCCGAGGCTGCGAAGCCCGCGCCGATCCCGGTGATCGTGGATAACGACTTCGGCACCGACATCGATGACGGCTTCGCGCTGTCGCTGGTGCTGGCCTCGCCGCGGCTCAAGCCGCTGCTGGTCACCACCACCTATGGCGACACGCAGACGCGCGCGCAGTTGATCGCCCAGTTGCTGCACGACACCGGGCATGCGGATGTGCCGCTTGCCGCTGGCCCGGCCATCGGCACGCGCGAGGGCGAGATCGGGCAGGCCGGCTGGCTGCGCAGCCCCGCGCCGCAGGTGCGCAGCGATGGCGTCGATGCCCTGCTGGCGACCCTCAAGCGTGCCCCTGCCGGCACGGTGACGCTGCTGGCGCTGGGCCCGCTGACCACGGTGGACGCCGCGCTGAAGCAGGACCCGCAGACCTTCGCGCGCCTGAAACAGGTGATCCTGATGGGCGGCTCGATCCATCGTGGCTACGGCCCGCAGGCGGGCACCAACTCGGACACGCCCAGCGCCGAATACAACATCAAGCTGGCGCCGCAGGCCCTGCGCGACCTGCTGGCCAGTGGGGTCAAGGTGGAAGTGCAGCCGCTGGACTCGACCGAGATCGCGCTGCCGGCGCCGCTGCAGGCGCGGATCTTCGCCGCGCACACGCCGTATGCCGCGCCGCTGTCGGCGCTGTACACGCTGTGGGCCGAGCGCAGCCCGTGGGGCACCACGCCCACGCTGTTCGACGTGGTGCCGGTCGCGCGTCTGCTGGCGCCGTCGGTGTGCAAGCCGGTGCCGCTGCACATCACCGTGGACGATGACGGCATGACCCGCGTCGGCGCCGGTGCACCGAACGCCACCGCCTGCCTGGACGTGGACAAGGCAGGCGTGCTCAAGCTGGTGGAAGCCGCCCTGGCACCCGCGGCGGTGCCGAAGCAGGCGCAGCCATGAGTGCCGCGCCCGCCCTGACGCACGCCGAGGCCGGCGCCCGCGCCATCGCCCGCTGCGATGCGCTGGGCGTGGCGCCGTTCACCGATTCGGACACCGGGCTGTATCGGGCCTGGCTCACGCCAGCCCATCGCGCCGCGCAGAACCAAGTGGCCGAATGGATGCGTGAGGCCGGCATGGCCGTGCGCATGGACGCGGCCAGCAACCTGATCGGCCGCTACGAAAGCGATACGCCGGACGCGCCGGCGCTGCTGATCGGCAGCCACCTGGACAGCGTGCGTGACGCCGGCCGCTATGACGGGCCCCTGGGCATCATGCTCGGCATCGAGTGCGTGGCCTGGCTGCACGCCGAAGGCATTCGCCTGCCGTTCGCCATCGAGGTGATCGCCTTCGGCGACGAGGAGGGTTCGCGCTTTCCAGCCTCGATGTTCACCAGCCGCGCCGTGGCCGGCACGCTGGCCGCCGACGCCATCGACGGCGTGGCCGACGCGGCCGGGGTGTCGGTCGCGCAGGCGCTGCAGGCCTGGGAGCTCGACCCGGCCCAACTCGCGCAGGCCGCGCGCCGCAGCGATGAGGTGATCGGCTATCTCGAAGCGCATATCGAACAGGGCCCAGTGCTGGAGGCCGAAGGCCTGGCCCTGGGCGTGGTCACCGGGATCGCCGCGCAGCAGCGCTTCGAAGTGAGCGTGCGTGGGCGCGCCGGCCATGCCGGCACCTCGCCGATGCCGCTGCGCTTCGACGCGCTCACCGCCGCCGCCGAGTGCGTGCTGGCGGTCGAGGCGGTGGCGCGCGAGGCGGCCAGCGACCTGGTCGCCACCGTCGGCCGCCTGCAGGTGTTGCCGGGCGCGACCAATGTGGTGCCCGGACGGGTGACGTTTTCGCTGGACGTGCGCGCGGGCGACAACGCCACGCGTGATGCCGGCGCGGCGGACATCCTGCGCCGCTTCGAGGCCATCGCCGCTGCGCGCGGGATCCAGGTCGAAGCCACGCAGGTGCAGGATCTGGCCGCCAGCCCCTGCGATGTGCATCTGATCGAACTGCTGGCGCAGGCGGTGCAAGCGCAGGACATCGCGCCGCGCCGGCTGGTGTCCGGGGCCGGACACGACGCGATGGTGATGCGCGCCCTGTGCCCGACCGCGATGCTGTTCATCCGCTGCGACGGCGGCATCTCACACAACCCGGCCGAGCGTGCGTGCGCGGCCGACGCCGGTGTGGCCGTGGCGGCCATGCTGGATTTCATCGAACGATTGGGAGCAACCCGTGGCAACTGATGTCTTTGGCGAGATCGATCCCCCCCAGCGCCTGCTGATGGGCCCCGGCCCGGTCAACGCCCATCCGCGCGTGCTGCGCGCCATGTCCGCCGACCTGCTGGGGCAGTTCGATCCGGAGATGACCGCGTACATGAACGAGGTCATGGCGCTGTACCGCCCGATCTTCGGCACGCGCAACGCGCAGACGTTTCTCATCGACGGCACCGCGCGCGCCGGCATCGAGGCGGCGCTGGTCTCGCTGGTGGCGCCGGGCGACACCGTGCTGGTGGTGAACTTCGGCCGCTTCGGCCTGCTGCTGGGGGAGATCCTGGGCCGCATCGGGGCGAAGATCGAAACCGTCGAGGCGCCCTGGGGCGAGGTGGTGTCGCTGGACGTGATCGAGGACGCGCTCAAGCGCGTGCGGCCGAAGGTGGTCGCCACCATCCACGGCGACACCTCCACCACCATGGCCCAGCCCCTGGAAGGCTTCGGCGCGCTGTGCCGACAGTACGGCGCGTTGTCCTACGTGGACGCCACCGCGACTATCGGCGGCATGGAAATCGCGGCCGATCGTTGGGAGGTCGACGTGGTCAGCGGCGGCCTGCAGAAGTGCCTGGGCGGGCCGTCGGGTTCGGCGCCGATCACCGTGTCCGAGGCGGCCGCCGCGCACATCTTCGCGCGGCGTCATGTCGAGCGCGGCATCGCGCGCGATGACATCGACGATGGCGACGGCCCGCGCATCCTGTCCAACTACTTCGACCTGGCCATGGTCATGGACTACTGGTCGGACAAGCGCCTGAACCACCACACCGAGGCCACCAGCATGCTCTACGGCGCCCGCGAGTGCGCGCGCGTGGCGCTGCAGGAAGGCCTGGAGCGCCGCTACGCGCGCCATCGCGCCGCCGGTGCGGCGGTGACCGCCGGCGCGCGGGCGTTGGGCCTGGAGGTGTTCGGCGACGATACCCATCGCATGACCAACGTCACCGGCCTGGTGATCCCCACCGGCTTGGATGGCGAAGCGGTGCGCAAGCGCATGCGCGAGGACTTCGAGATCGAGATCGGCACCGCCTTCGGCCCGCTGCAGGGCAAGGTCTGGCGCATCGGCGCGATGGGCTACAACGCGGCCAAGCACAAAGTGCTGATCACCCTGGGCGCGCTGGAGACCGTGCTGCGCATGGAGGGCTTCACCTGCCCGCCGGGCGCCGGCGTGGAAGCCGCCTTGGCCGCCTGGAACGCGGAACTGGCCGCATGAGTGCCGCAGGCGAGCCGGTGATCAACGACCCGGCCATCGTGGCCGAGGTCCGCGCGGCCTTCGATGCCTACGAGCAGGCGCTGATGGCCGACGATATCGCCACGATGGATCGCCTGTTCCATGCCGCTCCAACCACGGTGCGCTACGGGGTGGGCGAGGTCCTGTACGGCGTCGAGGAAATCCGCGCGTTCCGCATCGGGCGTGGCGGCTCGCCGCAGCGCAGTCTCGGACGGGTGGAGATCGCTACGTTCGGGCGTGACTTCGCCACGGCCAACGCGGAGTTCTTCCGCGAAGGCGCCACCCGGCGCGGCCGCCAGAGCCAGAGCTGGGTGCGTTTTGCCGAGGGCTGGAAGGTCGTGTCCGCGCACGTCTCGTTCGAGGGCACGCACGCGTGAGCCTGGCCGAGCTGGAACGCCGTGTCGCCCATGACCTGGCCTGCCTGGACCACGGCAAGCCCGACTGGACGCGTCCGCGCGCCAGCGAGGCGGGCCATGTATTCGACGTGGTCATCGTCGGCGGCGGACAGAGCGGGCTGGGCGCGGCGTTCGCGCTGATGCGCGAGCGGGTCTCCAACCTGCTGGTCATCGATGAATGCCCGCAAGGCCGCGAAGGCCCCTGGGTCAGCTATGCGCGCATGGTCACCCTGCGCACGCCCAAGCAGATCACCTCGATCGACCTGGGGATTCCATCGCTGACCTTCCGCAGCTGGTGGGAGTCCCAGCACGGCGCCGCCAGCTGGGAGGCGCTGGACAAGATCCCGCGCGAGGACTGGATGGCCTACCTGCGCTGGTATCGCCGGGTGCTGGATCTCCCGGTGCGCAATGACACGCGGTTGCTGCGGGTCGAACCGCTGCCCGAATCCGGCCTGCATCGCCTGCATCTGGACGGTGGCGGCGTGCTGCTGGCGCGCAAGGTGATCCTGGCCACCGGCATCCAGGGCGGCGGGCAATGGGTGGTGCCCAGGTTCGTGTCGGACAAGCTGCCGCCCACGCTGTACGCGCACACCTCCGGCCCGCTGGACTACGACGCGCTGGCCGGCAAGCGCATCGGCATCCTCGGCGGGGGCGCGTCCTCGTTCGACAACGCGCAGTACGCGCTGCAGCGGGGTGTCGCGCAGGCGCATGTGTTCGTGCGCCGCGCGCAGCTGCCGCGGGTCAATCCGATCCGGCACATGGAGCAGGCCGGCATCATCGCGCGCTTCCCCGCATTGCCCGATGCCGACAAGTACGCGCTGATGGCGAGCTTCTTCGCCCGCAACCAGCCGCCGACCAACGACACCTACGCCCGCGCGGTGGCGATGCCAGGCTTCCACCTGCACCTGGGCGCGCCGTGGCTGTCGGTTGCAGAGCGCGACGGCAAGGCCGTGGTGACCACGCCTCAGGGCGAGCAGGTGTTCGATTTCCTGGCCATCGCCACCGGACTGGTGACCGATCCGGACCTGCGTCCGGAGCTGGCCGAACTGGCGCCGGGCATCGCCCGCTGGCGCGACCGCTACACGCCGCCCGCGGAAATCGCCAACCCGCTGCTCGATGCGCATCCCTATCTGGGATCGGGCTTCGAGCTGCAGCCGCGCGAGGCGCAGGTCGCGGCGCACTTGCATGGCCTGTTCGCGTTCAACTACTCGGCGCTGATCAACCTGGGGTTGTCGGCTGCGGCATTGTCGGGCCTGAAATACGCGCTGCCGCGGCTGGCGCAGGCGGTGGCCAACCAGTTGTTCGTCGATGATCGCCAGGCCGTGGTGCATGACTTCCTGGCCTTCGACGAGGAAGAATTCACCGGCCAGTGACCGCCCCTGCAGGAGTCTGCGGCATGACCTCGCTTTCCACCCATGTGCTGGACACCAGTCGCGGCGGCCCGGCGGCGGGGGTGGCCGTGCAGCTGCTGGATGGCGCCGGCACCGCGCTGTGGCAGGGCGTGACCGACGTCGATGGCCGTTGCCCGGCGCTGCGCGAGCATGTCCTGGCGGCGGGGCGCTACCGGCTGGTGTTCGCGGTGGCCGACTATTTCCGCAGCGCGGGCGCCACACTGCCGGAGCCGCCGTTTCTCGACGTGATTGCGCTGGATTTCGGCATCACCGGGGAGGGCCACTACCACGTGCCGCTGCTGGTGTCGCCGTTCGGCTATTCGACCTATCGCGGCAGTTGAGGGCAAGGCCGCGCGGGCCGTCGAGGTGGCGGCCCGCTAAACTGATGCCACGCCTGACCGTGCGCTCGCGCCGACGGTGGTGATGTCCTTCCCGTGTTCGCGATGCCCCTGTCTTCGAAGTCCTGCCCATGGCCATTGGCCTGACCGTCCTTGCCACGCTGCTCGCATGCGCGCTGCTGGCGTGGTTCGCGCTGCGCTGGCGCCGTGGCCGTCGGACCTGGGCACTGCCGATGATCGCCGCGGGCCTGGTCGCCGTCGTATTGGTATGGGAAATCGCGGCGCCGCAGGACGCGCCAGTCCCGACAGCGCAGCCGGTGGCGGCCATGTCCTTGACGGCGGAGCAGCAGGCGGTGATGTCGATCGTGGTGCAGCACTGCCAGGCCTGCCATTCCAGCCACGCCACGCAGATGGTCTATGCATCCTGGGTGCTGAAGCTGGACACCTTCCAGCAGGTCCAGGACAACGCGGAGCGGATCAACCGTCAGGTGGTGGAGCTGCGCAACATGCCGATGGGCAATGCCACGCAGATGACCGCGAACGAGCGCGAAGTGATGGCTCGCTGGTATGCCGGGCGCGCGCACCCGGCGACGCGCCCGCAATGACGGGGCCGGAAACGCGAAACGCCCCTTGCGGGGCGTTCGAAACGGTCTGCTGGCTGGCTGACGCTGGCGGGCGGTGACCGGCGCGCGTCCTCGCTGGCAGGTTGCTGGCGGAGGACGCGGGGCGCAGTCTAGGCCATCACATCGATCGATGAAGAAACGCGAATCGTTCTCGAAAACCGGGGTCCGGTTTATTCCAACGCCGGCGCGATATGGCTGAAATCGGTGACCCGGGGATGCCCGCCGGTGGCCTCGCCGGTGCGCGGCTGCGCGTAGTCCTCGAGGCGGTCGACCAGGACGGTCTGCAGCCCCGCCTGGCGCGCGGCGTCCAGCTCCTCGACCACGTCGGACAGAAACAGGATCTCCTCCGGCGCATCACCGATGGCCTGGGCGATCGCCCGGTAGCTGGCGGTGTCGCGCTTGGGCCCGGTCGTGGTGTCGAAGAAGCCGGAGAACAGCGGGGTCAGGTCGCCGGCGTCGCTGTAGCCGAACAGCAGCTTCTGCGCGGCGATCGATCCGGAGGAATACACGTACAGCGCCACGCCTTCGGCATACCAGCGTTGCAGGGCCTCGACCGCGTCCGGATACATGTGCGAGGTGAATTCGGCCTCGCGATAGCCGGCCTCCCAGATCATCCCCTGCAAGGTCTTGAGCACGGTGTGCTTGCGGTCCTCGTCGATCCAGGTCTGCAGCAGCGCCACGCGCGCCGTGTCATCGGCGGCCTCGGGCACTTCTTCGGTCAGGGCATCAAGCAGGGCCCGAATGTCGGGCTCTTCGGCGTTGCGTCCCACGAAGTCGGGGAGCGCCTGGCGCGCATAGGGAAACAGCACGTCCTTGACGAAGGTGATGCTGCTGGTCGTGCCTTCGATGTCGGTGACGACGGCCTGGATCGTTGCCATCAGTGCGAGGACTCCGGTACGTAGCGGGGGAAGCGTGCGGCGATGGTCTCGCCGGTGAAGTGGCCCACCCAGCCATCCGGCTCGGTGAAGAAGCGGATCGCCACGAAACTCGGCGACTCACCCATGTCGAACCAATGCCTGGTGCCGTCGGGCACGGCGATCAGATCGTTCTTCACGCATTCGATCTCGTAGACCTTGTCCTCTACGTGCAGGGTGAACAGGCCCGAGCCGGCCACGAAGAAGCGGACCTCGTCTTCCTTGTGGAAGTGCTCGTCCAGGAACTTGGTGCGCATCTCGGCGCGCGCCGGATGGTCGGGGGCGATGCTGACCACGTCGACGGACTTGAAGCCGCGTTCGGTCACCAACCGGTCGATGTCGGCACGGTAGGCGTCCATCACCTCCTGCGGCGAGGAGCCGGGCTCGATCGGCTTGGACGCCTGCCAGCGCTCGAACAGCACCCCGATCTTCTCCAACTCGGTGGCGATGAAGTCCGGGTCGTAGCTGGCGAACAGCGGGGTTTCCGGCTGCGCGTGATCAAAGATGCGAAGGCGGCTCATGGGGGACTCCAGGCGGAAAGGGAGCAGGGGGCGAAGCGTAGCAAGCCGGCCCGACGGGCGGCGTGGTGCAATGCAGAACGCAGTGATCGGTGTCGTCAGCCGCGACAGCCGAGCTTGCGCAGCTCCAGCTCGCAGTGGAACAGGAATTCGAACGCCTCCAGGTGGCGCCGCGCCTCGGCCATGGTCCGGCCCCAGGCATACAGGCCGTGGCCATCGATCAGGTAGCCCCACAGCGGGCGCTCGTCCAGCAGCGCGTCCACCTGCGCGGCCAGCACCTGCATGTTCTGGGTGTTGGCGAACACCGGCACGTCCACGGCCATCTCATGGGTGCTGTTGCCGTGGAAGGCTTTGAGCAGCTCGTAGCCTTCCAGGCGGAGGTGGCCGGCGCCGGCATACAGGCGCGAGGCGATGGTCTGCACCGGCGAGTGGGTGTGCAGCACGCAGCCCACCTCGGGGAAGCGCTTGTACAACTGGGTGTGCAGCAGGGTCTCGGCCGAAGGACGCTTGTCGGTCGCTATCGGGGCCCCTTCGAAGTCCACCACCATGATGTGCTCGCGGCCCATGCGGCCCTTGTCCGCGCCGGAGACGGTGATCGCCGCATGGCGATCGTCCAGGCGTTCGGAGAAGTTGCTGCTGGTGGCCGGGGTCCAGCCCAGGCGCGCCAGCTCGGCAACGTTGGCGGTGATCTCGTCGGCCAGCACGTCCAGGCGCGCGGCATCGTAGGGCAGGGCATTCATGCGCGGAATTTTACCCGGATGTGGAAACGGCGCGGGTGAGCGCGCCGTTGCCGTTGATGCGTTGTCGCGTTGGGCCGATCAGGCCTGGGGGCCCTCGTGGAACTTGGGCTCCGGCGGCATCGAATCGCCGTCGTCCGGCGGCTCGTTGCCCGGGATCATGTGGCTGCGGCGATAGCCGTACAGGTAGTACACCACCAGGCCGATGATCGCCCAGCCGAAGAACAGCGCGATGGTATAGCCGGAGAGGTTGACGAACAGCAGCAGGCAGCCGGCGATGGCCAGGATGCAGATCGGCCACGCCAGCGGCGTCTTGAACGGACGCGGGCGGTTGGGCTGCTTCACGCGCAGCACCAGCACGCCCACGGCCACCATGATGAAGGCGAACAGCGTGCCGGAGTTGGAGATGTCCGCCAGGATGCCGACCGGGAACATCGCCCCGAACAACGCCACGAAGATGCCCGTGATCAGGGTGATGCGGTGCGGGGTGTGGAACTTGGGATGCACCTTGGCCAGCCACTGCGGCAGCAGGCCGTCGCGGGACATGGTGAAGAAGATGCGGGTCTGGCCGAAGATCATCATCAGGATGACCGTCGGCAGGGCAAGGGCGGCGACAATGCCGATGGCGTTGCCCAGGCCGGCGAAACCCAGCACGCGCAACACGTGGGCCAGCGGCTCATGGCTGCAGACCAGGGCTTCGGCGTGCTCGGGCAGGGCGCAGGCGGCGGCGAACTCGGTGCTGCCCGGGGCCAGGGCGGCACCGGTGGCGTCCATCAGCGGCTGTGCGCCCATCGAACCGACCGCGCCGTAGCCGACCAACAGGTAGAACAGGGTGCAAATCACCAGCGAGCCGATCAGGCCGATGGGGATGTTGCGGTTGGGGTTCTTGGTTTCCTCAGCGGCGGTGGAAACCGCATCGAAGCCCACGTAGGCGAAGAAGATCGAGGCGGCTGCCCCCAGCACGCCGATGCCGCCCATGGGGCTGCCCCAGCCAGTCGGCAGGAACGGCTGGAAGTTGGCGTCCTTGGCCGCGGGCACGGACACGGCGATGAACAGGATCAGGGCGACGATCTTCAACGAGACCAGGATCGCGTTGACCCAGGCGCTCTTGGAGGTGCCCAGCACCAGCAGGCCGGTCACCACCAGCGAGATCAGGAACGCCAGCAGGTTGAAGGCGCCGCCGGCCTGAGGGCCGACCTGAAGCGCTTCGGGCAGGCCGAACCCGGCACTGTTGAGCAGGCCATTCATGTAGCCCGACCAGCCCACCGCGACCGCGCCGGCGGCCACCGCGTATTCCAGCACCAGGGCCCAGCCCACGATCCAGGCCAGCAGTTCGCCCAGCACGCCATAGGTGTAGGTGTAGGCCGAACCGGATACCGGGATCATCGAGGCCAGTTCGGCATAGGCCAGGGCGGCCAGTGCACACACGACCGCGGCGATCACGAAGGCGATCATCAGGCCGGGGCCGGCCTTCTGGCCGGCCTCGGCGGTCAGCACGAAGATGCCGGTGCCGATGACCGCGCCGATACCCAGCATGGTCAGCTGGAAGGCGCCGAGCTGGCGGGTCAGCGCCTTCTTCTCGGCGGTTTCGAGGATTTTCTCAAGCGGCTTGACGCGCCAGAACAGCATGCGGTGTTCCCCTAGGACGAGGCGAAAAAGCGGATCTGAACCCGCTGTTGCCCCCTCGGCGCGGCGGATACGACCGCCGAACCTTACCCGTCATACTGTCAGTTGCACAAGTTACCTTGGACCCTTGCCGGGACCGCCGCAGCCCCCGTTACGACAGGACGCCCGGCGCCCGCTTTCGTTGCCATGACCCAGCTTCCCGCGTTGACGGCCCAGTTGGCCGCCTACCGACGTCAGCGGCCCACCGAGGCCGATGCCTGCGATCACTTCGAGGCCTTGCTGGCCCACGCCGACGCTTTCGTGCGCGGGCGCCTGAGCGGGCACTTCACCGCCTCGGCCTGGCTGGTCAGTGCCGATGGCACACGGACCCTGCTGATGCATCACGCCAAGCTGCTGCGCTGGCTGCAGCCCGGCGGGCACGCCGACGGCGACATCGACCTGGCGCGGGTGGCGCTGCGGGAAGCCGAGGAGGAAACCGGCCTGACCCGCCTGGTGGTGGAGGACGCGGCGATCTTCGACCTCGACCGGCACTGGATCCCCGAACGTGGCGAGGTGCCGGGGCACTGGCATCACGACGTGCGCTACGTGGTCCGGGCGCTGGGAGGCGAGGACTTCGTCGGCAACCACGAGTCGCTGGGCCTGGCCTGGCGGCCGGTGAGCGAGGTGGCGGAGGATCCGGATGTCTCGCTCAGCCGGATGGCGCGCAAGTGGCTGGTGATGAACACGCATCCGGCGGCCGGATGAGCCGTGTGGGAGCCGCTACAGCGGCGATGGGCTGTCCTGGTGAAGCCCGATCGCCGCTGTAGCGGCTCCTACAAGAACTTACCGCTGGAGCGGAGTTGGTACAGGACGCGCGCCGGCGGCCTTCCTGGTGAAGCGCTTCGCCGCCATGGCGGCTCCTACGGATCAGTAGAGGACGCGCACGCGCAGGGTGCCGTCGATCGCGGCCATCGCGTCCTTGAGCTCGCCGGCCTGTTCTTCGCTGGCGGTCACGTCGATCACCACGTAGCCGACCTGCGGATCGGTACGCAGGAACTGGCCGTCGATGTTGACGCCCTGCTGGCGGAAGACTTCGTTGATCTGCGACAACACGCCCGGCACGTTGCGATGGATGTGCAGGATGCGGCGGCTGCCTTCATGGCCGGGCAGGGTGACCTCGGGGAAGTTCACTGCCGACAGAGTGCTGCCGTTGTCGCTGTAGCGCACCAGCTTGGCGGCAACTTCCACGCCGATGTTGTCCTGCGCCTCCAGCGTGCTGCCGCCGACATGCGGAGTCAGGATGACCTGGTCCAGGCCGGCCAGCGGGGACACGAACGCATCGCCGTTGCCCTTGGGTTCGACCGGGAACACGTCCACCGCCGCGCCACCGACGTGGCCGGACTTCAGCGCCTCGGCCAGGGCGTCGATGTCCACCACTGTGCCGCGCGAGGCGTTGATCAGGTGCGCACCGGGCTTCATGCCGGCGATCTGCGCCGGGCCGAACATGTCCTTGGTCGAGGGGGTCTCCGGGACGTGCAGGGTGACCACGTCCGACTGCGCCAGCAGTTCTTCCAGGCTCGCCGCCGGCACGGCGTTGCCGAGCGAGAGCTTGGTTTCGATGTCGTGGAAGACGACCTTCATGCCCATCGCCTCGGCCAGCACGCCGACCTGGGTGCCGATGTGGCCGTAGCCGATGATGCCCAGGGTCTTGCCGCGCACCTCGTGGCTGCCGGTGGCCGACTTGGACCAGCCGCCGCGATGGCACTGGGCGCTCTTCTGTGGGATGCCGCGCATCAGCATGATCGACTGGGCGATCACCAGTTCGGCCACGCTGCGGGTGTTGGAATAGGGCGCGTTGAAGACCGGGATGCCGGCCAGTTCCGCCGCCTCGGTATCGACCTGGTTGGTGCCGATGCAGAAGCAGCCCACGGCGATCAGCCGGCGCGCGTGCGCGAGCACGTCCTGCGTCAGCTGGGTGCGTGAGCGGATGCCGATGATGTGGGCCTCGGCGATGGCGGCCTTCAGGTCGTCTTCGGGCAGGGACTTGGTGTGGTAGTCGATCTGCGTGTAGCCGGCGGCGCGGAAGGTCTCCACGGCGGTCTGGCTGACGCCCTCGAGGAGCAGGACGCGGATGTCTTCCTTCGGGAACGAGGTCTTCTTCGACATTGGGGGACGGCATGGGTCGGGCGAAGCGGGGCGCCACTATGCCACGCACCTGCCCAGGCTGCGTGATGCGCCCGAACGACGTGGTGTTGCGCGATTGGCACACCGAAAGCCCTGTTTTCATGCGGTTTCAGACGCAACCGTCGCAATGCCGGTGCACAGGTCCTGCGGCGGAGGATGGCGCGCTGGCGGTGGCCTGCAGTAGCCTGCGCAGCTTCGGCAGCCGGCCGCTGCCCTCAATGACAGTGGAGTGATTGGACATGCGTAGATTCCTCGCCACGGCGATGCTGCTGGCTTGCAGCGCCCCGGCCTGGGCCTCCTCGGCCGGTGGCACCTCGGCCGGCGCCTCCTCGGCGGGCTCGGCTGGCTCATCGGCCTCCTCGGACAGCTCGTCGGACGACGATAAGCTGGTCCTGGATGCACGCGGCGACGCGGCCAGCTTCGTGGCCAGTGACGGCGCCATCCGCGGTGCCCGCCTGGAGGCGGCGCTGTGCAATCTGCGCGCGCGCAATGTGGCCGCGCGCGAGGCTTCGGACCTGCAGCTGGCCCAGGCGATCCTGGCGCTGTGAGCTGGACGCGCCGGCCGCCGCGCTGGCGGTGGCTGGTGTCGTGGTGGCTGGCCTGTGCGTTGCCGGCTCATGCGACGCTGCACTGGGAGCTGGACGCGCAGGGGCTGACCAGGCCTGAACAGCAGGTGGCGCAGGCTGCGCTCGATGACGCCGCCGAACGCCTCCCGCCGGCCTGGCGTCAGGCGCTGGGGGCCGTGCCGGTGCAGTGGCGAGACGATCTGCCGGCCCGTGTCCACGGGCGCACCACCGGGGCGGGACGCGTGCTGTTGCCGCGCTCCCTGCTCGATGGCGAACCTCGCGCGGCCCTTGGACCTGATGCGCCGCTGCGTGCCGCACTGATTCATGAATTGGCGCATCTGCTGGATCGCAGTGCGGTCGGGGGGCTGTCGCGTGATCCGCGCCTGCTCGACCTGGCCGGTTGGCAGGTGGGCACTTGGCCACGTCTGTGGCTGCGCCAGCGGCACAACGCCTTCACCGACCGCTCGCCCGATCCCTACGAGCTGGCATCGCCGCGCGAATACGTCGCGGTGAACCTGGAGCATTTCCTGCTCGACCCGGATTACGCCTGCCGTCGCCCCGCGCTGGCGGCGTATTTCGCTGAACGCCTGTCGATGCCGGTGCCAGGCCGCACGTCCTGCGCGCCCGGTCTGCCGTTCTTCGAGGAGGCGGCCAGGCAGCCGTTGCAGATGCTGGATCCGGCGCGTGTCTATGCCGTCGACTACCTGCTGGCCGAAGGCAACGACCAGCCGATGAGTCGCTGGGGCCACAGCATGCTGCGGCTGGTGATCTGCGCACCGGGGCGGCCACCTGGCCCCGATTGCCGGCTGGACCTGCAGTTCCATCGGGTACTGTCGTTCCGTGCGTTTGTCGACGATGTGCAGCTTTCCAGCTGGGGCGGACTGACCGGGCGCTATCCGGCGCGCCTGTACCTGTTGCCGCTCTCCCAGGTCATCGACGAGTACACGCAGGTGCAGCTGCGCGGCCTGCGCTCGGTGCCGCTGGCGCTCTCGCGCGCGGAGATCACCACGCTGCTGCAGCGTGCCGCGCAAGTGCATTGGAGTTACGACGGGGGCTACCGCTTCATCTCCAACAACTGCGCGGTGGAGACTTTCAAGCTGCTCCACGACGGTGTGCCGCGGTTGGCGGAGGCGGACCTGTCGGGCGTCACGCCCAAGGGCCTGCTGCGCCGCCTGGAACGTGCCGGCGTGGCCGATGCCTCGGTGCTGGAAGACGCCCGCCAAGCCGAGCGCGAAGGCTATTTTTTCCCCGCGGCGAGCACGCGCTACCAGGCGATGTTCGAGGTGGTGCGCCGCGCGTTGCCAGTGCGCCAGCACAAGGTGGAGGCCTGGTTGTCCGCGCCGCCGGACCAGCGCGCCGGCTGGATCGATCGGGCCGGCCTGCGCACCACCGCAGCCCTGCTGGTGCTGGAGCAGGCCGCGCGCCGGCAGCAGGAACAGGCCGCGCGTGATGCCCTCAAGCATCGCTTCGCGGGGATGCGGCAGGATGCGGCCATGCGCGAAGGCGGCCAGCGCCTGCAGGCCTTGCTGGACGAAGAAGGCCTGTTCGCACAGCCGTCGCGGTTGCTGGCGGTGCAGGCCGGCTATGGACTCCCGCAGCAGGCCGAGCGCGAGGCGCTGATCGCCGAGGCGGGACCGCGTGCGCAGCGGCAGCGGCAGGCGCGCGATCGCCTGCAGGCCGATGCGCTGCAGTGGCTGCCGGCGTCACTTCGGGCGCAGATCGAGGGGACCGAAGCCAACCTCACCGCACTCGGGTCACGCCTGCGGACCCTGAATCGCGAAGCGGGCGGGCTGGAGCTCGACGGCGGCGCCGATTCGTTCAATGGCGGCGCGAATCCGACGCTGCGTCCGTAGCGCTCCACCCAGGGATGGCGCCTGCTTGCGACGCGCAAATCGACCGAGGGCGTCGGCGCGGTCTGGACCCTGCGATTGCAGCGCGGCGCCGGCTTCGGTCTCCTTCGGTCTTGTACTCGGCTTCATAAGCCGCGCGCTGGCGGGATGCGCGCGGGCTGGTTGCCATGCAGGCAGCGTCCGGATCCCCGTCGGTAGACGGACGAACTCATTGTCCAGTGTGGTCGGCAGGGTGCAGGGCCGCACGGCCGCCGCTGCACCCCCGCTCAGGCCCGGGACGGGCCTGGACGACGATCAGTCGGCGCGCCCGCCGAATTCGCCGGTGGTGGTGTTGACCAGGATGCGTTCGCCGGTGCCGATGTACTCAGGCACCATGATCTCGATGCCGGTGCTCAGCGTGGCCGGCTTGGGGCGCTTGGTCGCGGTGCCGCCCTTGAGCTCGGGCGGGGTCTCGATGACTTCCAGGGTCACATGCTGCGGCAGCTGCAGGGCCACCGGCTGCTCGTCGATGACCTGCACGTAGCAGCCGCTCAGGCCCTCGGTGATGTAGCCGGCATCGTCGCCCAGGACGTCGGGGTCCAGCGTGTACGGGGTGTAGTCCTCGTCGTCGAGGAACACGAAGGCCTCGCCGTCCTTGTAGGAGAAGGTGGACTGGCGGCGCAGCAGTTCGACCTCGGTGAGGTTGTCGTCGGCATCGAAGCTGGCATCGAGCTTGTTGCCGCCCGGCACGCTGTACATGATGAAACGGAAGCGCACGTTGCCGCCGCGGCCCTGGGGCGAGGAGCGTTCGATGTCGCGAATCTGGTAGACGCCGTTGTTGTATTCGACGACGTTGCCCTTCTTGATGTCACCAGCTTTCATGGATTTGACTGTGTTGGGTTGGTGGGTGGTAGGGAGGTACGACGGCGCCTACTTGGGCGCCAGCCGGGTGGCGCCGTCCAGGCGGATGGTTTCGCCATTGAGATAGGGCGAGGCCAGGATGAAGGCCACCGTGTCGGCGTATTCGCCCGGCTGGCCCAGCCGCGAGGGGAACGGAATCGACGCGGCCAGCGACTGCTGCACCGATTCGGGCATCCCGTCGACCATCGGCGTCCAGAAGATGCCCGGCGCGATGGTCATCACCCGCACGCCGAAGCGCGCCAGTTCGCGTGCCATCGGCAGGGTCATGCCGACCACGCCGCCCTTGGACGCGGCGTACGCGGCCTGGCCGATCTGGCCCTCATAGGCGGCGATGGAGGCGGTGTTGACGATGACACCGCGCTCGCCGTCGGTGCCGGCCGGGTTGTGCTGCATGATCGCCGCGGCGGCCTTGGCCACGTTGAAGCTGCCGACCAGGTTGACCATCACCGTGGTGCTGAAGGTCGCCAGTGGCATGGGGCCTTCCTTGCCCAGCACGCGCCCGGCGCCAAGGATGCCCGCGCAGTTGATCGCCGCGTTGAGCCCGCCCATGAACTGGTTGGCGGCGGAGATCGCCGCGGCGGTGACACGCTCATCGGTGACATCGGTGTTGATGAAGCGCGCGCGGCCCGCGCCCAGCGCCTCGACCGCGGCCTGGCCCTTGTCGTCGTTGACGTCCAGCAGGGTGACCTTGCCGCCAGCGGAGACGATGCGTTGCGCGGTCGCCAGGCCCAGGCCGGAGACGCCGCCGGTGATCACGGCACGGGTGTCGGACAGCTGCATCGCGGGCCTCGTGGGGATCGTGGAAAGGCCGCCCAGTTTACGGGATGGCCGGCCGAGGCCTTGCGCGCTGCACCAGCGCCCGCCCGAACGGTCAGAGCGTCAGTGCGTACCAGCGATCGCAACCACTGTGCCCGGTGGCACCCAGCGGCGCATCGAGCCGGGTAAAACCAGCCCGCTCGTATAGGCGCATCGCGCCCTCCATGCCGTCCAGGGTCTCGATGTAGCAGCGGCGGAAGCCGAAACCCCGGGCGGTTTCCAGGCAACGCGCCATCATCGCCCTCCCGGCCCCCAGGCCACGCGCCTGCGGCAGGAAGTACATCTTGCGCAGTTCGCAGGTGTCCGCGTCGCCGCCTTCCAGCGCGGCCACGCCGGCCCCGCCCAGCACCTGTCCATCGACCTGGACCACGAAGTAGGCGCTGCGCGGCGCGGCATAGGCGCGGCTGAGCCAGTCCACCTCCGGGTCGTTGATGGCAAAGCCCGCGCCGCCGGCGCCGAACTCGGGCATCACCCGCCGGATGATGGCGGCCATGGCCACGTCGTCGTCGAGTGTGATCGGGCGCAGGGTGAAGGCGGTGGACATGGCGGCGCGGGTCGAGGCGGGGCGCGCATCGTACGCCAGCGGCGGTCCGCAGCGTCCTGTCACATGCCTTGCTCGACATACGATGCCGGCGAGCGGAGTGATACTATTGAGAACCGTTTTCATTTGAGCTCGCTCGCGTGATGCTGTCCGAACTGCCAAGACGCACCCAGGCCATCGTCGAATCGGTCGAGGACCGGGGTCCCAACGATGGGATCGCCAGGCGCCTGCGGGAGCTGGGCTTCGTGGCCGGCGAGCAGGTCGAGGTGGTCGCCCAGGGTCCGATGGGTGGCGAGCCGATCCTAGTCCAGGTGGGCTTCACCCGATTCGCGTTGCGCCGGTCAGAGGCCGCCCGCGTGCGTCTGAGCGGGGAGCGTCCCGCGTGAACGCTGTCGTCAAACCCGCCCGCCTGGCGCTGGTGGGCAACCCCAACTGTGGCAAGACCGCGCTGTTCAACCTGCTGACGGGGAGCCGCCAGAAGGTGGCCAACTACGCCGGGGTGACGGTCGAACGCAAGGAGGGCCGGTTCACCGGTGCCGATGGCCGCAGCTACGTGCTGTTGGACCTGCCTGGGGCCTACAGCCTCAATGCGGCCAGCCTGGACGAGGCGATCACCCGCGACCTGTGTCGGGGCTTCCTGCCCGGCGAACCGGCGCCCGATGCGCTGGTATGCGTGGTCGATGCCACCAACCTGCGCCTGCATCTGCGTTTCGTGCTGGAGGTGCTTGGCCTGGGGCGGCCGGTGGTCGTGGCGGTCAACATGGCCGATGCCGCGCGGCATCGCGGGATCGCCATCGACCTGGAGGTCCTGCAACGCGAACTCGGCGTGCCGGTGGTGGAGACCGTGGCGGTGCGCTCCAACGGCGCGCGTAGTCTGCTCGATCAGATCGACCGGATGGTCGACAACCCGCAGCCGCCCCGCCATGTGCCGCCCGAAGACGCGGACCTGCATGCCGAGGTCCGTCGATTGCTGGCGCTGGCGGTGACCATGCCTACCCGCACTGCGCGGGTGGACGACGTGCTGGACCGTTGGCTGCTGCACCCGGTCTTCGGCCTGGTGGCGCTGGCCGTGGTGATGTTCCTGATCTTCCAGGCGGTCTATGCCTGGGCCACGCCGGTCATGGATGCCATCGATGCCGGGACCGCCTGGCTGGGTGCCTCGGTCGGGGATGCCCTCCCTGCCGGGCCGCTCAACAGCCTGCTCACCGACGGCATCATCGCCGGCCTGGGCGGGGTGATCGTGTTCCTGCCGCAGATCCTGATCCTGTTCTTCTTCATCCTGGCGCTGGAGGAATCGGGCTACCTGCCGCGCGCGGCCTTCCTGCTGGACCGGCTGATGTCACGGGCCGGCCTGTCCGGGCGCTCGTTCATCCCGCTGCTGTCCTCCTTCGCCTGTGCGATCCCGGGGATCATGGCCACCCGATCCATCCAGGACCCGCGCGATCGCCTGGCGACCATCCTGGTGGCACCGTTGATGACCTGTTCGGCGCGTCTGCCGGTCTATGCACTGCTGATCGGGGCCTTCATCCCGGCGCGGCCGGTGTGGGGCATCTTCAACCTGCAGGGGCTGGTGCTGTTCGGCCTGTATTTCGCGGCGATCGTCAGTGCACTGGTGGTCTCGTGGGTGATGAAGCGCTGGCGTCGCGACAAGAGCGAGCATGCGTTGCTGCTGGAGCTGCCGTCCTATCGAATCCCGCAGCTGCGCGACCTGGCCATCGGCCTGTACGAGCGCGCGATGATCTTCCTCAAGCGCGTCGGCGGCATCATCCTGGCGTTGACCGTGCTGCTGTGGTTCCTGCTGTCCTTCCCGGGCGCGCCGGCCGACGCGACGCTGCCGGCCATCGATTACAGCCTGGCCGGGCGCATCGGCCATGCCATGACCGCGATCTTCGCGCCGCTGGGCTTCAACTGGCAGATCTGCATTGCGCTGATCCCAGGCATGGCCGCGCGCGAGGTGGCCGTGTCCTCGCTGGCCACGGTGTACGCATTGTCCGGCGATGACGCAGTGACCTCCGAGGCGCTCAAGCCGCTGATCCATGGCGGCTGGTCGCTGGCCACCGCGCTGTCGCTGCTGGTCTGGTACATCTACGCGCCCATGTGCCTGTCCACCCTGGCCACGATCAAGCGCGAGACCAACTCCTGGAAGCGCATGGCGGTGTCGGCGGGCTATCTGTTCGGCCTGGCCTACCTGGCCTCGCTGGTGACCTACCAGGTGGCCGTGATGCTGGGGGGCGGCTGATGGACGCCGGCCTGCTGCTTCAATATCTGGTGATCACGCTGGCCGTGCTGGTCAGCGCCTGGGTCGTCGCGAAAAAGCAGTTCCCCAACGCCACGCGCCGCGCCCGCACCGCATTGGCCTTGCCGATGCTGCGCGAGGGTCGGCCGGCGTGGCTGCGCCGTCTGGGGCGCTCGCTCGCGCCGCCGGCAAGACCCACCGCATCGGCCTGTGGCGGCTGCAGCAGCTGCGGGCCGGACGCGCGGAAGTAAGCGCGCCAGGCACGTTCAACAGCCCGCGGCTGGCGCAGTTTTTGGCGCCTGCAAGCCCCGACCTGCAGGCGATGAGAGAGACGCGCACACACGGCGAGTCGCCGCGCGTGTGGAAGACGCCCTGTGGCCTCAGGACAGCCTGCGCTTGCCGCGGGGAATGACGCCGCCGCTATGCGGGAACATCTCCACCGCGAGCGAGAAGGTGCGCTCATCGCCTGGCAGCAGGGCGCCAACGCCGACCACGTGTCGTTCAACCTCGCGTCCGCGCTCGTCGCGGATCACCACCACGGCGGTGTATTCGTAGGCGGGTGCGTCCTGCGGGTGATGCACCGTGCCCTCGACCTTCAACGGTACCTGCCGGCTGGCTTCGCGCTGACTGACCGTTGCCGAGTCATCGAAGCGCAGGTGGTGCCGGCAGGACGGGCAGACCGCCGCCGTCTCCAGGATCATGGCCTTGCAGTGCGGGCAGGCGCGGGTGGCGCCTGCCGTGCCGGGACGGGCCGTGCTCACGCCGCGTCGGGATCCCGGTCCTTCTTCTTCGGCTCGCTGCCATCCCAGCCGAAGTCGGCCTGACCGCGCATGCGCGCGCCGGTGGCCACGGTCATGCTGCCGCACTTCACGTCACCGGTCAGCGTGCCCGAAGCCAGCAACTCGACCTGTTTGGCCGCCTCGATGTTGCCCTCGAGTTCACCAGCAATGACGACCTTGTTCGCCTTGACTCCGCCCGAGAGTCTGGCGCCCTGTTCGATGGTGAGGTCGCCCTGCACGTTGACGTCGCCCTTGAATGTGCCGGCGATGCGGACATGTCCGGTGCCTTCGATCTTGCCCTCGATGGTCAGGTCCGAAGCGATCAGCGATTCCTTGACCTCGCGCGCGGCAGGGCGGGGAGTCGGGATTGGCGTGCTGGCGACCGGCTCGGGCGTGAAGGGCGCCGGGGTGGGCGTCGTTGGCGGCGCGGCTTCGGGGAGCGGGCCGGGGGCATCCTTCTTGCCGGACAGTTGATCTTTCCACATGGACATGTCGCACGATCTCCAGGTCGGGGGAATCAAGGGACTATCGCGGCAAAGCGCGCAGGCGCGTTGTGACTGGGCTCACCGATTGGCCGGTCTTTCCGCGGTACCGGCGTGCTCTGATCCTAGCGCCGGACGTGCAGGCCTGCATGTCGGCGCGCAACATCGGCACCCAGTCGCGGTGTGTCGCGCTGGCCCGACGTCCACGGACGCGCAAAAAGAAAGGGCCCGCACAAGGCGGGCCCCAAGGCTGCGCGACGCATTGGCCGCATCAGCGTGATCGGCTTACTTCTTCGAAGCGTCCTCGGCTTCCTTGGACACCTCGGCCGCCTTGTCGGCGGTGGCATCGGCACCTTCGGACACGGCCGCAGCGGCGTCGGCGGTGGCCGACTGCGCAGCGTTCTCGGTGGTCTCGGCGGCCTGGCTGGCGGCATCGGCCGCGTTGTCGGCAGCCGCGGCAGCCTTGTCAGCGGCATTGTCCGCAGCGGCGGCGGCGTGGTCGGCGGCGTGGGCAGCGTCCGAAGCGGCGCTGTCGGCGGTGGCGGCGGCGTTTTCCTGCGTCTTCTGCGAGCAGGCGCCCAGGGCCAGGACAGCGGCGATCAGTGCGATATTGAGCTTGTTATTCATAGCGTTCCCCTTCAACGGAATGGATGGATGGGTCGTACTTGCAACGTAACCGACCCAAACAGTGGGAGGCCGGAGCCGCTGCAGCGGGCGGATTCTACCGGCGTGGATGTCAATTGAAAGTCGCGTCGGACTTGCGCGGCATCGACTCTCATAAAAAAAAGGCCGCCGGGTTTCCACGGCGGCCTTTTGCGTCGCGACCGGAGAAATGCTCCAGTCGCTTGGCGGATTACTTCTTGTCAGCGTCCGAGGCAGCCTGATCAGCCGTGTCAGCGGCGTCCTGGGCGGTGTCCTTGGCGTTTTCAGCGGTGTCGGCGGCGGCGTCGGCAGCCTTGTCCGTGGTCGCGGCGCTGGCGTCGGCAGCAGCGTCGGCAGCGGTGTCAGCGGCGGTCGCGGCGGTATCGGCAGCGGCCTGGGCGGAGTCGGCGGTCGCGGCGGAAGCGGCGGTGTCGGCGGAAGCCTGGGCTTCGGTCGCAGCCTGCTTGGCGTCGGCGGCGTCGTCGGCAGCCTGTTCCGGCTTCGAGCAGGCAGCCAGGGCCAGGCCCATTGCCAGCGCGATCAGCGTCTTGTTGATGCTCATTCGGTAAATCCTCGTCGATTAGTTTGGCAACGCGCTGTTGCGCGCCGGGCGACATCATGACAAGCCGGTTTCCACTGTCAAGCATTCGCTCGCGTACGGCTTAGATTCGTCAACTTTGCGTTAATGGCATGCGACGGCTGCGCGAACGTGTCAGGGCACCTCGATCGCAATGGCGGTTGCCTCGCCGCCGCCGATGCACAGCGTGGCGACGCCGCGGCGCTTGCCGGTGGTGCGCAGCGCGTGGATCAGGGTCACCACCAGGCGCGCGCCAGAGGCACCGATGGGATGGCCCAGCGCACACGCACCGCCATGGATGTTGACCTTGTCACGGGGGATGCCCAGCTCCTTGATCGGGACCATCGCCACCACGGCGAAGGCCTCGTTGATCTCGAACAGGTCCACGTCCTCAACGGCCCAGCCTGCTTTGTCCAGGACGCGGCGAATGGCACCCACGGGCGCGGTGGTGAACCACTCCGGCGCCTGCGAATAGGTGGCATGGGCCATGATCTTCGCCAGCGGGGTCAGGCCGCGACGCGCGGCGTCCTCGGCGGTCAGCAGGATGGTGGCGGCCGCGCCATCGGAGATGCTCGACGAACTGGCGGCGGTCACCGTGCCATCCTTCTTGAAAGCCGGCTTGAGCGAAGGGATCTTGCCGATGTCCGAGCGGCCGGGTTGCTCATCGCTCTCCACCACCACCTCGCCCTTGCGCGTGGTGAGCGTCACCGGCGCGATCTCATCGGCAAAGGCATTGCTGGCCTGCGCGGCTTTCGCGCGGGTGACCGACTCGATGGCGTAGGAATCCTGGTCCTGGCGGCTGAAGCCATACTTCTCCGCAGTCGCCTCGCCAAACACGCCCATGGCTTGCCCATCGTAGGGATTGACCAGGCCATCCCAGGCCATGTGGTCGACCGCCTTGAAATCGCCGAAGCGGTTGCCGGTGCGCGAGTTGGGAATCATGTGCGGCGCATTGGTCATCGACTCCATGCCACCGGCCACAATGACCTCGGCTGAGCCGGCCTTGATCAGATCGTGTCCCAGCATGATCGCCTTCATCCCCGAGCCGCAGACCTTGTTGATCGTGGTGCAGCCGGTGGAGGTGGGAATGCCAGCGGCCAGGGACGCCTGCCGTGCGGGAGCCTGGCCCAGATTGGCCGGCAGCACACAGCCCATGATGACCTCACTGACCTCTTCGGCGGGAATGCCGGACTGCGCCAACGCAGCCTGGATGGCCGTGGTACCGAGCTGGGGGGTGGGCACGCCGGTGAACTGGCCGAGGAACGAGCCGATGGCCGTGCGCTTGGCGGCGGCGATGACGATATCGCGCATGAAGAAGGGTCCGTGAATGCGAATGTGGCGGCATTATCCAGGGCGCTCGCAAAGCGGAGCAACACGACCATCGGAGGCGCCTTGCCACGTGCGCCGGGGAGAGCAGTTCCTGCGAATCCGGGTCGGAATCACCTGTCAGGAGCTGTGGTTGGCAATGGCAGCCCGCGCCCGCGACTTGCCGCCTGCGCGGAACGCCGGCAGCGGCGATCGGCTTCCGATTGCGATAGATTGCACCCGGGTGGCGCAATGTGTTGCGCCGGGCAATCAAGAGGGGAAGAAATGGACATCAGGGAATGGGGGCGGGTCCGCACAGGTGGCCGGCTGGCGTTGAGTACGCTGGCATGCGCGGTGATGGCAGCATGCGGCGGGGGCGGGGGAGGCGGCAATGTGCGCGAGACGCCGCCGCCGGTCACCACGCCGCCCGACCCGGTCACGCCGCCACCGGTGACCTCACCGGTGGTGACCACGCCGGATCCGGCATACAGCAAACACCTGACGTTGACCCACGCCGATGTCGCCCGGGCCGCTGGCTTCACCGGTGCCGGGACCGCTATCGGCATCGTCGACACCGGCGTGAACAGCAAGCACCCGGCCCTCTCGCCGCGGGTCACGGCCAACCTGACCTATGTCAACAGCACCGACAACGACCTGACCAAGCAGGACGTGGTCGGACACGGCACGGCCGTGGCGCAGGTGGCCGCCGGTACCGCGTTTGGTGCCTGGCCAGGTGGCGTGGCGCCGGGCGCCACGATCGTGTCGGCGCGCATCATCTCCGACAAGGAGCCAAGCGACGACGGTTCCGGGCAAGGCAACGAGACCTCCGGCGCACTCGGTCTGGCCAGCGTGCACCAGGCCCTGATCGCACGCGGGGTCAAGGTCATGAACAACTCCTGGGGCGGAGTCTATTGGACCGATCCGGCCGCCACCGCGCCGATCGCGCAGGAGTACCGTCCTTTCGTGATCGACAACGATGGGATCGTGGTCTTTGCCACGGGCAACGAAGGCAACGCCGAGCCCACCGATACCGCAGCGCTGCCTAGCAAGCAAGGTCCCAATGGAAGCCTGCCTGCGGCGGACCTGGAGCGGGGTTGGCTGGCGGTGGCGGCGCTGGACACCGACAACCCCACGCAGCTGGCTTCCTATTCCAATGCCTGTGGCGTGGCGATGCGCTATTGCCTGGTTGCGCCTGGGACGGTCGTGGTCACCGGGACCGACGATGCGCCGACCGCGCCGTCCTATTGGCAGTGGACCGGCACCTCGCTGGCAACGCCGCAGGTGTCCGGCGCCGCGGCCGTGGTCTGGCAAGCCTTCCCGTATTTCAGCAATGACCTGGTGCGCCAGACCTTGCTGGGGACCGCCACCGACCTGGGCACGCCCGGGGTCGACGCCGTCTTCGGCTATGGCCTGCTGGATGTCGGCAAGGCCATCGGCGGTCCGGCCAAGCTCGACTGGGGGACGGTGGCGGTGAGCTTCACTGGGGCATCGACCTGGTCCAACGACATCAGCGGTGCCGGTGGCATCCGCAAGTCCGGCGACGGGACGTTGACCCTGTCCGGGCAGAACAGCTACCTCGGGACGACCGAGGTGCAGGGCGGCAGTCTGGTATCCAGCCACGGCGTCCCTGGAGCGGCCACGATCGGGGCCGGCGCGCGCATGACAAGCTCGGGCGGTATCGGCGGAAACCTCAGCAACGCGGGCAACGTCCGGTTTGATGGCGCGGCGGGGACCCGGATCATCAACGGCAACTTCGTCCAGGCCGGCAGCGGCACGCTGGAGTACCAGGTCGGCACCCCGCTGAAGGCGACGGGGACGGCGTCGCTGGATGGGACGCTGCAGGTCTTCGGGATCGCCAGCGGCTACGTGCGCAGCAGCCGGGAGTCGGTGCTGTCGGCCGATGGCGGCCTGAGCGGCACCTTCGCCAGCCTGACCGCTGGCTCTGGGGTGTTCCTGGAGGCCTCGCTGGATTACACCAGCACCCAGGCCTGGCTGGACATCACCCGGCTGGACATCACCGCGACCGCCGCTTCGCTGGGCATGAGCCCGGCTGCGGTCGGCAGTGCCCAGCGCGTGGACCAGGCGCTGGATCAGATCGATGGTGGGGCAGCAGTGTCCGGGAATTTCGTCGGCCTGGCCGGGGACTTCCTGCACTCAGCCAGCACGGCGGCGGCCCAGCGCTCGTTGGAGAGCCTGTCAGGCCAGGCCCATGCCGCGGCCGACATGTTGACCCTGGACGTGCTGGACATGCGTCGGCGCGCGCTCTCGGTCCGCGAAGCGGGGCGTACGGGCGGCGCGGGGAGCTGGTTTGCGTCCCTGGACGATCGCCAGGCGCGTGGCATGGGGGTCAGCGCCTTCGATGTCGGCGGCTGGATGCTGGGCAACGAAGTCGCGTTGGCGCCGGGACTGGTGTCGGGCGTTTCATTCGGTCAGGTCGATGCCGGTGGGCAGTTCGCCCTGGCCGGCGACAACAGCCGTGACCGGCAGACCCATGTCGCCTTCTACGCGGCCGAGCACTGGTCCCACGGCTACGCGCTGGCCCAGGTCGGCACCGGGTTCTATACGCGCCAGCTGCAGCGCCAACTGTTCCTCGGGGACGCCACCTATGGGGTCGGCAGCCGCGAGCGCGGGGCCATGCACTTTGCCAGTATCGAGGCCGGACTCCCGGTTTCGTGGGCGGATGCGACGCTCACGCCGTACGTCGGCGGTGACCAGGTGTCGCTGTCGCGCGACGGGTTTTCCGAGACGGGTGCGCAGGGGTTCGGGCTCACCGCCGATGCCAGCGATGCGCGCCGCAGTCAGCTCATCGCGGGCCTGCGCGTGGAGCAGCCGTTGACGTGGCGTGGCGCGGCACTTTCCTTGCGTGGTCATGCCGAGTGGCAGCAGGTGGTGTCGGCGAACGGCTTTGTCCGGCAGGCGCGTTTCACCGGCATTGATGCCTGGGGCGCACTGTGGAACGGGGACGCCCAGGCTTCCGGTGGCCAGTTCGGGGTCTCCCTCGACGCGGATCTGGGCCTGGGCCAAGTGATGTCCTTCGGCATGGACCGCCGCTTCGGGCCGCGTGGCACGCTGGGTGTGGTCTCGGCGCAGTATCGGGTCGGCTTCTGAGGTGTCGCTGATCCGTGGGCTATACGCAACGATGCCGGCGCAAGGCCGGCATCGGTCACACTCGGGTTGGGCGGCTGGCCCGTGGTTCAGTGATCGCCGCGCAGGTGGCTCATGTAGCGCGGCGCCGTCCGGCCCAGCGGCAGCTTGAGTTTGCCGATCGAGCCAATGCGCGCCTCGGCGATGCGGTCGGCGGCGTACTGCGGCGCAATCTTTTCCTTTTCCGCCAGATCGAAGATGCGCCCGATGTTGTGGTAGATGTTGCGCATCAGACGCATGGCGCGCTCGCGGTTGTAGCCGTCGATCTCGAGGGAGACGTTCATCACGCCGCCGGCATTGACTGCATAGTCCGGCGCGTAAAGGATGCCGCGGCGCATGGCGTCCTCGCCAACCACATGCGACATCTGGTTGTTGGCCGTGCCGCAGATGACCTTGGCGCGCAGCCGCGGCAGTGTCTCCTGGTTGATCGAGCCCTCCAGCGCACACGGCGAAAATACATCTGCCTGCACGTCGTAGATCTCATCCGGCTTGACCGCCTCGGCGCCGTACTCTTCCACCGCGCGCTCGACCAGTGCGGGGTTGAGATCGGTCACGAAAAGCTTGGCCCCGCGCTCCTTGAGCAGCTTCACGAACTCCATACCGATATGGCCCAGGCCCTGCACGGCATAGCTGTACTTGCCGATTTCCTCGTTGCCGAACCGGCGGTTGAGCGTGGCCATTAGTCCCTGCAGCGCGCCGTAGGCGGTGAACGGCGCCGGATCGCCGGAACCCCGGTGCACCTGATGGACGCCGACCACGTACTCGGTCTCGCGGTAGACGTGCTCCATGTCGTTCACGTCGGTGCCCACATCCTCCGCAGTGATGTAGCGGCCGCCCAGCGAGTCGACATAGCGGCCGAACATGCGAAACAGCGCCTCGGTCTTCTCCTGCGAGGGCTCGCCGATGATCACCGCCTTGCCGCCGCCGACGTTGAGCCCGGCCAGGGCGTTCTTGTAGGTCATTGTGCGGCTCAGGCGCAGCGCATCGGTGAGTGCCGCCGCGCTTTCGGTGTAGGGACGCATGCGCACGCCCCCCAGGGCTGGACCGAGCACCGTGCTGTGGATGGCGATGATCGCCTTCAACCCGGCATCGGGGTTGTGGCAGAACACAACCTGCTCATGGCCGGAGGTGTCGAGGGTCTCGAATATCATGGTGGGCTCCAATCCGCGCAATCCCCAGTTACGGAGGCTTGCGTGGAACGTTTCCTAAGTGGCTGATGCAAAAAACAAAAGACGACGCCGCCCAGGATTGGGCGGCGGCGTCGCGCGGGCACAGTCTAACGATACGGGCGTCCAGTGGCGGCGGATGCACGCAATGCAGAAGGTTTGACCCCTGGTGGCCCGGAAAGGGGATCGTCCGGATTCGGCCGGACTGAGCTGGGCTCAGGGCTGTTGTTTGCTCGCTCCGGATGCGGACGCCCGGGCGTCATCAGGCTGGCTGGCCTGGAGACCGGCGGTCTGTGCGGCTTCCTCGGCCGGTGAGACGGCGTCGACGGTGCGCACGATGGAGTGTACCTCGCCCTCACTAATGGCGCGGGACAGCGGAATGCTGGCAGCGAGCAGGATTACGGCAGCGAGCAGGGCGATCACGACTTTCATGCGGCGTCTCCAGGGCCCGGCGTCCGGCGGGCAACGCGCACCACGGCGTGGCAACACCGCAGACTATCGCGGCGGCGCGGGGCGAGGTCACGACGCGTCGCACCATCGGCGGGAGTCTTGCAGCTAGCCTGCCTACAATCCTGCTTTCCGAAACCCGTCCTTGGATGTCGATGACGCAAGATATGATTCAGCAGTGGAATTGGGCCGAAAGCGATCGCCTGAATGGGCGCCTGGAAACAGCGCGGCAGGGGTATCAGACGCTTTGCAGTCATCCAGCTTGGGCGGCGCCCGCGCATCTGCGGCTTGCCTGCCTGGATGCTGCCGCGTCGAAGATGCGGTCTGCCACAGCGCACATTCTTGCGGCCGTGGAGGCAGATCCAGATCAGGATGTCCTCGCGGAAGCCATCCTGCGCCAGCTCTTTGCACTTGGTGAGATCGAGAGGGGTCTCAAGCTCGCTTCAAATCCAGTGCTGTCTCAGACACAGGATGTTCAGGTTGCGCAGGGTGTGGCGGAGTTGTTGACGTCTTTGTCGCTGACAGGGCCGGCGCTTGAGTATCTCGGCCGTGCGCGCGCTCTGGGCGCTAGTTCGGCTCATTGGCACTATCAAGCTGGGCTCAATCATCTCTATGCGGGGACACTTGAAGAAGCCGATGAAAATCTCTCGGCGTGCCTGCAGCGAAGTCCAGGCGATCCGGCTGCTTTATGGATGTGCTCTCGCCTTAGCCAGAACCCAGCGCCGGATGCTCACCTTCAGGCGCTGCGGGAAGCGATTTCGCGACGCGCCTTCAAACCACAGGAAGCGCCCCTGCTGTACTACGCGATGTTCAAAGAACTGGATGCCCGAGAGGAGTTCGAGGAAGCCTGGCGGATGCTTGAGACCGGGATGCGCCTTCGTCGCTTGGAGGTCGACTACGATGCTTCAGCAGAAGCATCGCTCTTCGGGCGATTGGAGCAGGTGCGTTCCGGACCAGATGATGCCGATGTCGTCGAGCCTGGCCCCTCTCCAATTTTCATCGTGGGGCAACCACGCTCTGGCACTACGTTGCTTGAGCGGATTCTTTCTGGTCATTCCGAGGTCGCCGACGCGGGCGAGCTGCAGGACTTCAACGCCCAAATGAACTGGCTCATCGACGTTGGAGGATGGCCCCGATCGAGCAGGGCAGCCTTGACGGGAAATGCAGCGCTCGATTGGAGTTTGCTAGGTCGGCGTTATCTGGAACACACTCGTTGGCGTGCGAAAGGTCGTCGGTTTTACACGGACAAACTTCCTTCGAACTTCATCAATGCGGGCTTCATCGCCAAAGCGCTTCCACAGGCTCGCATCATTCACATGCGACGGGACCCGGTCGAGGTTGGATTTTCCAATCTCAAAGTTTTTTTCGGGAACGCCTACCCACACAGCTATAGCCAGGACGAGATGGCGCACCACTTAATTCATTACGAGCGCTTGATGCGGCATTGGTCGCGGTCATTTCCCGGTAGGATCCTGGAAGTCTCATACTCTGACCTCGTTACCGCGCCAGAGCAGGCGGCGCAGCGGATACTGTCTTTTTGTCAGTTGCCCTGGGAGCCGGGCGTCCTTGAATTTTCCAGGCGCTCGGGCGCGATTGCGACCGCCAGTACCGTGCAAGTACGAGAGGGTATTCATCGGCGTTATCTCGGGCACTGGCGTTCCTACGCTCGTCAATTGGCACCTCTGCGAGCCCGCCTTGAGGAGGCGGGACTTCTGCAGGGATCGACGCCTTAGCGAAGCTGGACTTCGGCGACCTTGTCCTTGTAGTCCTGCTTGGGATCACGGCCAAGCAACAGTTTGATTCCGGCCAGCAAGCTCGAGCCGTTTTCCCAGATCTCAGCGTGTTCGGCGTTAAGGCGCA
>Ga0222713_10001109_pt1 | contig 30818 bp, 27 predicted proteins | sample C33_649DmetaG_FD_165061 | JGI IMG/M metagenome (GOLD analysis project Ga0222713, IMG submission 165061) | Estuarine water microbial communities from San Francisco Bay, California, United States - C33_649D | ecosystem: Environmental > Aquatic > Marine > Unclassified | place: USA: California... | reverse complement strand
TAGCGGGATCCGTAGATGATGAGCAAGCCACCAAGAAGCGCTGCGGGCGGCACCACAACGGTGAGTGCCGTGCGCTGACCGAAGGCGTCGGAGAATGCGCCGGTGAGCAAGCCGCCGAAGAAGCCGCCCATGAGGAAGATGTAGACGCCCACCATTGCGAAGGCCTGGGCTCGCATTTGGTAGGGGACGACTGCGGAAATGGTCGGACCCATTTGCGTAAACGCCATTCCCTGGAATGCGTTGCCTATGGCGAAGAACGCAATCAGAAGTGCGGCCGATTCAAATCGAAGACCGATCGTGAGGAAAAGCCCGTAGAGCAAAATGGAAACGCCCATGAGTTTGAGCGCTGAAGGCGGGTTCTTGCGGAAGAGTCGTTCGCCGTAGCGACCAGCGATGGGAATAGTGATGACGGAGACCGACCAGGTGATCGACAGGATCCAACCACGCTGAAACGCGTCGTAGCCGTAGACATCTTTCATCATGAGATTGAATGTGGCCGGTACGGCAACGAGCGCAAAGCCAAGCACGCCGATGCCGACGATCAGGAAGTAGAAGGTGCGTACCTTCTTAAGACGGGCCATCGCTGCGCTGAGACGTACCGGTCCGTCATCGACGGCGTTGTCGTGAACTTCTGCACCGAAGACAGCTTTTTGTTCGTTACGACCTCGTTGGGGTTCGCGCTTAAGGAAAAACGCGACGGCAAGCATTGATGCGGGGATGCCAAACATCCAAAACACCCACCGCCAATCGCCGGCACCGCCACCGGCGATCGCAACGATGCCGCCGGCAACGATCGGGCCGACGACCTGGCCGATCGGGCGACCAAGCGTTTGCGCAGCAAACATGCGAGTACGAACACCGAGTGGGTATTGATCGGCAATCAACGAAGGAGTGATGGGGATGTTTGCGGCTTTACCGATACCGGTACCCGCAGTTGCAATACCCATCTGAAATGGATTGACGATGAAGCCAATCGCAACGCCGAAAAGCCCCCAAACGGCAGTCGCACCGGCAAGGACCTTGGTACGCGAAAAGCGATCTGCTAGCCAAGCGAACGGAAGCGTGGAAAGAACAAGAACGACGCCGCCGAAACTGATGAGGCCGAGCAGCGTTGTATCGGAAATATTGAGAGTTTCTTGGATGTCAGGTCCGAGGACGAGAAGTGCGACTTGTTGAAACTCCTCGACAACGATGAGGAGAAGCAGCAGCAGGATCATGCCAATGCCGCCCTGTTTCAGGCCCTCGCCGAGCTTCATCGCGTTGGCCTCACCAACACCTGGCAACAGGTCGTCGGGCAGAACAAACTCCTCGGACTTCTCTGCCTCAAGGCGACTCGACTCTTCGTCGAAAATCACTGAGGTGAGGCTGCTGAGGCCCCCTTCGGCAGCAGCGCTTGGTGCGTCGCTGCGAGTGTCCTCGCTGGCTCCCATAGTCCCGTCTGTCACTGAGATTTCCTTGTCTGGAGGCCCCGCCCGTGGGGGAGTTCGTGCAACCTACAACACAGATAGTGGGGTGACTAGCGTCACAATAATTGTTATGCCAGTTAATTAACTAATGATAGTTTTTCTCGCTTGCAAACGATCCCGTCATCCGGCGGACCAACAGAAGTGGGGACACTATGACTCGTGCACGCGGATGGAAGGCCCTTGCGGCCATCGTCTGTGCGCTCGCGCTGACCGCAACAGCGGCGGCATGCAGTAGCAGCAGCAACTCAAGCGGGGGCGGAAGCTCCAGCGGCAGCAACGGCGATACCACTGGCATCAGTGGTGAGACGATCAAGATCGGCGTTTCCGTCTCTGATCTCGACGGTCTTCGCGCCGCAGGTTTCGCCCTGGCCCCGGCGCTCACCACCCAGAATCTCTCGAAGCGCGTCACGACCTATTTCGACGAGTGGAACGCCGCCGGTGGCATCAACGGTTACAAGATTGAGCCGGTCATCATGACCTGGGATCCGGTCAAGCCCGCAACCGCTCAGAAGGTGTGCGACGACGCCACCATCAACACGCCGGTGTTCGCCTTTGTGAACTCCAGCGGCATGGGCGCAAAGTACATCGAGTGCATCGCTGCAGCAGGAGTACCGACCTTCTTCGGTGAAGTCGCTCCGCAGGCAGCCCACGACACCGGTGTCCTCACCACCATCTCGCCTTCGGCCGAAGTCAACGCGACCGCTGGTATTGATGCAGCGATTGCTGATGGTCAGATCCCGAAGGGTGCCTCAGTTGGCATCATTACCGGTAATGGCCCCGAGCATGTTGCTGCGACCTCTGCGGCAAAGGTTTCCCTTGAAAAGAACAGCAATAAGGTCACTGTCGTTGCGGTGAATACCCTCGGTGGCGACACCGGCGTGATGAGCACCGAATCCGCTGCCGCAATCAACACGTTTAAGTCCGCTGGTGTGGCCAACGTTGTGAATGCTGTGCAGTTCACCTCAGCTACTGGATTCTGGGACGGCGCTGCTGGCAATAACTGGAGCTTCACCTTCCTTGACGTTGCATCTTCGGCGTGTACCGCGTACGGCGCAAAGTCGCTGAAGGCATCAGCGGTTGGTGGCATTTGCTACACGACCTTTGGTGACAACGTGAATTCCTCTGGTTCGCTTGCGACCGAAACCACGTTTGAAAAGGAATGTCGTGCGCACTTCGACGCAATGTCGAAGAGCGACTTTGATGGCGCGCCGTCGTACCCGGGCGTTCCCTCTGGTGAAACCCGCACCCTTCCTGACGGCACCAAGGTCAGCTCTGACTACGCGCCTGTCGACTGCACCTTTGCGAACGTGATCAAGCTTGCACTCGAGAAAGCCGGCAAGAACCTTGATCGTGGATCGTTTATGAAGGCTCTTCGTAGTCTCGGTGACGTTCCGATCGCACTCGCCTCAAATGGCAAGGGCAACGCGGCAGAGGGCAAGACCTACCTCGCCACCCTGCTTCACGGTGTGAAACTCACTGCTGCCCCGACGGGCACGGCCAAGAACGCGACTGGCACCTACAACGGTTGCGCCATTGACGTTCAGTGCTGGGTCCCGACAAACAGCACCTGGTACCCAATCGCCAAGTAGTCAGTCGTTGGGCAGAGAAGTGGAAGGGGCGTCGGCTTCGGTCGGCGCCCCTTTTCTTTTTCCTCGTCTCGCAAGAAAGCCTTGACGCCGGTGACGGCAGTCACGCTATGGTGACGGGCGTCACTGACTCGCCTAGGGGGAAAGTGGCAGCCGGATAGCCCGGCACTTCATAGGACATTTGGGGGAACCATGGGACGGAAACGCGGATTGAGAGCCATCGCGGCGCTCGTCTGTGTGCTCGCGCTGACCGCAACAGCGGCAGCTTGTAGCAGCGGCAGCAGCTCAGGCGGGGGCGGAAGCTCCAAAGACAGCGGAAGCAACGGTGATACCACGGGTATCTCCGGCGAGACCATCAAGTTTGGTGTTGCGGTTTCCGATCTCGATGGCCTGCGTGCCTCCGGGTTCAACCTTGCACCGGCACTTACGACGCAGAATCTCTCGAAGCGCATTACCTCGTACTTCGATGAGTGGAATGCCGCTGGCGGCATCAACGGCTACAAGGTCGAACCAGTGATCCTTGTTTGGGATCCGGTGAAGCCGGCGACTGCGCAAAAAGTGTGCGATGACGCCACCATCAATAACCCCGTCTTCGCATTTATCAATGCGAGTGGCATGGGCGCGAAGTACATCGAGTGCATCGCAAAGGCTGGCGTTCCAACCTTCTTCGGTGAAGTTGCACCGCAGTCGGCGCATGACACTGGCTTCTTCACTTCTATCTCGCCTTCGGCTGAAGTCAATGCGAGCAGTGGTGTGAAGGCTGCAATCGAAGCCGGTCAGATTCCGAAGGGCAATGCAGTCGGCATTCTTGCGGGAAACGGTCCGGAACATGTTGCTGCAACCGCCGCAGCGAAGGCTGCGCTTGAGGCCAATGGCAACAAGGTGACGGCGGTGAGTGTCAACACTCTCCAGGGCGATACCGGCATCATGAGCACCGAGTCGGCAGCTGCGATCAACACCTTCAAGTCGGCCAATGTCACCAACATCGTTGTGGCTCTGCAGTTCACCTCGTCGACTGGTTTCTGGGACAACGCTGCGGGCAACAACTGGAACTTCACGTTCCTTGATGTTGCTTCGTCGATGTGCACCGCCTATGGCGCCAAGTCCCTGAAGCCCTCGGCTGTGGGTGGCACCTGCTACACGATCTTCGGCGACAACGTGACCTCCGATGGCAAGCTTTCACCTGAGTCAACCTTCGAGAAGGAGTGCCGTGCGCACTTCGACAAGATCTCGACTGCCGACTTCGGTGGAGTCACGTCGTATCCGGGTGTTCCGTCCGGCGAGACTCGCACTCTTCCTGACGGCACCAAGGTCAGTTCTGATTACGCTCCGAACGAGTGCACCCTCACAAACCTGATCAAGCTTGCGCTTGAGAAGGCGGGCAAGAATCTTGACCGCGGTTCATTCATGAAGGCTGTTCGCACGGTCGGCGAGGTTCCGATTGCGCTTGCATCCGACGGCAAGGGCAACGCAACTGAGGATCGCACCTTCATTGGTACGGTCACCCACGGTGTGAAACTCACTGCCGCTGCAACGGGCACGGCCAAGAATGCAACAGGCACATACAACGGTTGCCCCGTCGACATTCAGTGCTGGGTTCCGGTCGGCTCGACCTGGTACCCGATCACGATCACGAAGTAATTCGCTGATCAATGAATTTGGAGGAGGGCGTCGGCTTCGGCCGGCGCCCTCCTCGCGTTTTCCCGCTACGTTTCGATTTCTCACGTGAGTGATTGGGGAACCGTGGCAAAGCGCAGTTTGTATCTTCACGAAGTTGTCGACGTCGTAGGTCAAGGCCAATACGACTACATGGAGCATTTATGGCAGGACCCAGTGCTCCGTATGCCTGAGATGAACAATCTTCTTGGGTCGTTCTACGTGTGTGCACAGGGCGGCGGACGGTGGCCGCAGGTCGTCAACATCTGGGATTGCGGAAATAACGGCTGGGAGTCTTGGGGTCGCAATGTCGATCGATTGAACCTCAAGCGTCGCAATGCATTTTACGGCGATTGGTGGGACAAGGCAGCACAATGGCGTAGTGGCGGCTTTGATCGCTTGCTTGCCGGGGTTCCTGGAAGTCCCACAACTGCTGAGCTCATTGAAAAGAGACTGAAAGGCACGTTGTTTGTGCACGAAGTACTTGAGGTTCGTGCTGGAACGGCGTTGGAGTTTCTGGCAGCGAACGTTGCGGAACGAGTTCCGTTGTGGCGCGAGTACGAACATGAACCAGTCGGCTTGTACGAAGTGGTTTCAAATCCCCACGAAGTGGTGATGGTGTGGTCGACAAGCATTGCCGCACAAATTCGCCTTCACCGAAACCGTGACACAGCGCTCGGCTTCTGTGATGAAGGCGAAGCCGATGATCGAATCGTCGCGTGGGAACGTCGTAGTGCTGACTACACCATTGGCGGAACGACTCACATCATGACGCCACTTCCACGAACGATTGTCGGTCCCGACGATTGGGAAGACGCATCGCTTGAGATGTGGCTTAACCCTCCGGAATAAAGAACGGATTGAGTTCGAAATCGGTGGGCTGTTCGAAGAATGCACGCACCGAGATGATCTTTCCGGCATCGTTCACTTTGTAAATCTCGATGCCACGTAATTCCACGAGTTCTCCGTGCAAGTTGCCCTTGTTGAGCATTTCGACAGCGGCTTCGTGCGAACCTCCGGGAATGATGCGTTGCGGATGGAGCGTCCAGACGCGTCCTTCGGTGAAGGAGTTATCCCATGACCCTTCGGCTGCAACTCGCCCGAGCTTTGGCGCTTTGCCAACCGGATCCTCGAAGGTCACGCTGTCATCGAAAAGCGCGAGCCACGCCGTGCGATCCTGCGCGTTCCAATTCGCAGCGTGTTGTTGAACTGCAGCAACCGCTGGGTGTGCGGACAGCTCGCTCATGCGATCACCCCATCGGCGCGAAGTTGTTCGATTCGAGCATCGTCGAGACCGAGTTCAGCGGCAAGGAACTCATTGGTGTGTTCGCCGAGCCATGGCATACGCACATCAGGGCCTTCCGAGACTCGCGACATTTTGATGGGATTGCCCGGGGTGAGGACCGGGTCGCCACCTTCTGGGCGGGGAATCTCTATGAGCATGTTGCGGGCAGCGACGTGAGGATCGTCAATGACCTGTTGTGCAGTAAGGCATGGGCCCGCAGCAACACCGGCGTCGGCCAGAGCCTTGCAGGCCTCGATGTTGGTTTTATCGGCGGCCCATTCCTTCACGCCGGGGCGAAGGATGTCGTCCATGTGTTCACGCCAACCAGCGCGAGTCGATAGACGTTCGTCAGTGAGCCATTCCGGCTTCCCCACAAGATTGGCGAGACGCTCAAACTCGTGTTCACGACCAACTTGGATGATGAACCAACCATTTGACGCTTCGAACCCGTCAAGAATCATGGCGAGGCCCTGACCGGGAGCCGGTCGAAGGCCAAGCGACCAGAAGTTCGTGACAAGGTCGGTCATCGACACCATTGCATCGAACATTGCAACGTCGATGTACTGGCCGAGACCGGTGCGATCACGATGGCGAAGCGCAGCAAGAATGCCAATCGTTCCGAAAAGAGCGGTGCCGATGTCGCCGAGCGCGCCCACCGGCGAAACTGCAGGCGGACGGCCGGGCTCAAGCTTGTAGTCATAGATGCCGCTCATGGCTTCAGCGACTGCCGCATAGGCGGGCCAGCCGTCGTACGGTGTGGTGACGGTGTTGCCGAATCCGGAAACAGACAGATAGATCACTCCGGGGTGCACCGCTGCGATGTCCTCGTACCCGAGACCCATACGTGACAGTGCGCCACCTTTGAAGTTCTCGGCGACGATGTCGAACTTCGGAGCGAGATCGAGTATGAGTTGCTTACCCTCAGGTGCCTTGAGGTCGACACAGATCGACTTCTTATCGAGGTTGTTGCGCAAATAGGTGGCGCCAACGAAGCGGCCATCGGGGTCGGTGATTCCGGGCTGCGAGCCGCGCCCGAGGTCGCCGCCTTTCACGCTTTCGACCTTCACGACCTCGGCACCGAGGCGAGCGAGGAGCTGTGTGGCGTAGGGGAGGGCCTGCATTTGCTCAAGGGCGAGGATGCGCACGCCGTCGAGGGGTTTGCCGTAGTGGACGGCATCGGGATTGGTGATCGCTCCGAGTTCCATGCGCTGACCCTACCGGCCGAGCGCGCTGAGATTCAGCGTCGCTCGGGAAGTGCGGTGACTTCGACCGGGATGCCCGTGAGTTGCGACATGGTGCTGACGGGATCAAATGAACCCGGTCCAAAGGGAGCCAGGGCGTTGACATTTACGCCGGGGAACTTCTGGGCATGCGGCATGCCGCTGGTATTGGCATTGCCAAAGCCATGTGTCATAGCAACGACACCTTCTCGGAGCGTGTCATCAATCTTCACGGTGCTCTCGACTGAGCCCCAGCGATTGGCAATGCGGACATTGGTTCCGTCAGTAAGAGAACGTCGGTCGGCATCAATGGGAGACATGTACAGCGGATTACTCGCGGCACCCTTCGCTTTCAACTTCTCAACATTCTGTAGTGCGGAGTTAATCGTGTGCGAGGTTCGACGAGTAATGAGTTTCAGCGAGTCGGTCGGTTCGTTACGTGCTTCTGCAAACTGCTCGATTGTGCGCTCCTTGGCAATGCGGAGCATCGGAGGATCGCCATCGATCATTCCGCCTGGACGCATCCGATCGAGGAATGTGCCAGGCACGGTGGGTTCTAAGAGAGCGATGCCATCGGTTCGCTCGCGCAGTGAAGCGAGTGAAAGACCATGGTTACCGAGTGCACCGTCATTGATGGCGGCGAGCATGTCGACCGAATCGGGGAACATGATCGGTGCCCCAGCCTTCTCCGCGATTGCATTGAAAATCTGTTGCTCGGTTCGTCGCTCACCAATCGGGGGAACAATCGCGCCGGCCCATTGCACGTAGGGGGTGACCTGATTCCCTTGCACGAACGTATTGAGGTCCTCGCGTTCGAACCAATCAGTTGCAGGCAACACCCAGTCAGCGAGTTCGCCAGTTGCATTTCGATAGAGATCAACCGTGACGAGAAGATCCAGCGAGGAAAGCGCCTCGGCGAGTTCCAGGCCACCACCCATTGTGAGGACGGGATTACCTGCCGCGACGAAAAGCGCTTTGATTGCGCCGTCGCGAATCATGTCGATCAGCAGTGCGCACGGGTGGGACGAGACGGTCGGTCGATACGAGCCCCAAGGCGTGTCGAGAAATGCGTCGAGTTCGCCGCCAGCGGCAGCGGGAGCAGGGTCGGTCCCGCGTGTCGAAGGAATGTTGCCGCCAGGTTGGTCGAAGTTCCCGGTCACAAGCGAAAGCACATGCATGAGCCAATACGCGAGTGCTCCTTGGCGACCCATGTTCACGCCGGTGGACATGTGAACCGATGCAGTTGGCGCGTCGGCAAATTCGAGAGCGAGTTGCACGATGAGTTCTGCATCTAAACCGACGACGGGAGCAACAACCTCGGCCGAAAACTGGCTAAGAAACTCGCGAAGAGTGTTGAGCTCGGCGATGCGCGCAGCGCCGGTTTTGTCGAATCCTCTACGCGCGTCAATTTCATGCAGCATCGCTGCAAGCAGGTACACATCTGTGTCGGGCTTGAGTTGGATGACTTCGCCGACGTTTGGTTCGATGCAACGCGGATCAATGAATCGAACCGTGCCGCCCCGTTGTTCAATCGCACCGAGTCTGCCGATCGGATCGGGCATGGCGAGGAACGAACCTTTGCTGACGCGCGGATTCGTGCCGAACAGCAACATGTGGTCGGTGCGGTCAACGTCGGCAATGAGATGAATCTGCGAACTTCCCCAAAGCATTTCGGCGATCGCAAACTTGTTCGAACAATCTTGACTGCCGGTGGTGAAGAGACTTGTTGATCCGAACATCGCGATGAAGAGCGCAAGTGCAGGCCCCGCTGTTGCATTGAATGCTGCCGGATTGCCGATGTAACCGGCGATCGAGTTCGGCCCGTGTTCAGCAATGATCGCGTTCACACGCTCGGCAATGTCTGTATTCGCGTCATCCCAACTAGCGGTCGCGAAACCATTTGCCGTGCGTCGTTGCGGCGCGTTCAAACGACTTGGGTCATGATGTATTTCACCGCACAACATGCCCTTATTGCAGGCGAATCCCTTTGTGACGGGATGGTCGTTATCGGGGCGAATCTTTTCGACGGTGCCATCACTGGAGACATCAACAACGATTCCGCAACCAGCTTCGCAGAGGCGGCAATACGTGCGGTGTTGTTTTGTCATCAGCGTGCTGCCGTTGCTCGATACTCGGCGACGATTGGGGAGAGTTCGGCTGGAGTTGCCCCGTGCATGATCACACCATCGCAACCGAGCGCGAGTTGATTGCGCACTGCAGCGACGCAATTCGCAGGTGACCCAACTGCGGCCCATGAGAGCCAGTCTTCAGGTATGAGTGTCGCTGCGTGCTGTAACTGCTCGGTGGTACCGACAACGTCAAGACCTCGTACTGAACTCACAACTTCATCGGCGAGAAAGCGGTCGACAACCGCTTCGTCCCAACCGTTGGTGCGAGCGAGTAAATGGCCATAGCCCTGCAAGTATGTTCCGAGTCGACCAACCAGCTTCATGAGTCGCTCTTCTTCGCCAATGTGATCGCCAATCGTGGCGTAACACGACCACACCTTTACATCGTCTGGATTTCGTCCCGCCTTTTCTGCGGCTCGCTTCACGGTCCGCACGCAGTGTGCAGTGGTTTCATCAGTGAAGAAGGTATGCAATACGACTTCGTCGAAGCAGCGACCGGCGAGTTCAAGCGTGTTGTCGCCGAACGCGACGATTCCCATGGGCAAGTACTCGTCGAGCGTTGCATCAAGGTGAAGGATTGGCCATGAACCTGCAGGTCCGTTGTGGCCCATGATGACCTCACCGCGAAATAGTCGGCGCATCAGACCCGCGAAATCTTCCATCTGCGCAGTGGTGATGCGTCCGATTCCAAATGCGTCCTGCATCGGAGCAATGCCGCGACCGAGGCCCAATGTGAATCGACCGCCGGTGAGGCTTTGCATTGTGCGCGCGAAGCCAGCGGTGACGATCGGGTGACGAGTGTTGTGATTCGTCGCTGCAGTGGAAATCGCGATGCGTTCGCTAACGGCGCCGACCGCACCACATAGCGTGGCCGCTTCTTTCTTGTTGTAACGCTCGCTGACAAAGACACGACCAAAGCCCAGGGCTTCACCTTCACGAACCTCGTCGATGAGGTCGCGTGAGGAATCGGGCTGGCCAGGAAGCGTGTAGAAGCCAAGTTCGGGCAGGGCGGAGTCGGTCATGTCCGTTGTTTAGCCGGTTTCAGTGCGCTCGGCGCTGTGTTCAATCTTTGAATGCGTAGGTGACGGGCAGGCGCTTGGGGCCGCTCACAATGATCGACGCCATGTGCTCGGGTTTGCCGGCCAACTCGATGTGATCGAGGCGGCTGAACAGTTCCTTGAAGAACTCGCGGATTTCAAGGCGGGCAATGTGTGCGCCGAGGCAGTAGTGGCGTCCAAAGCCGAAGCCAAGATGCTTATCGGCATCTGCTCGATCGATGTTAAAGGTAAATGGATCGGCGAAGATGCGTTCGTCGCGGTTTGCTGACGGGTATGACAGCAGCACCCAGTCGCCACGTTCAAAGGACTGACCGCTGGCGAGTGTGTAGGGCTGTTGCACTGAACGCATGAAGTGCTTAACCGGCGAGACCCAACGCACGATTTCGTCGGTTGCGCCATCGATGAGCGACGGGTCATCGAGAAGGCGCTGCAACTGCTCTGGATTCTCGAGCAACGCTTGCATGCCACCGGCAATTGCATTCGACGTGGTGTCGTGACCGGCGGTGGCCACGATGAGGTAGTAGCCGTAGGTGTCCATGTCCTCGAGGGGCTTGCCGTTGATCTCGCCGTTCGCGATCACCGTGGCAAGGTCGGCGGTGGGGTTTTCCCGTCGCTCGGCATTGAGGCCGGTGAACAAACCGATGACGTCCATGATGACGGCCATCATCTGGTCGTTCTCGCCGATGCGCTCGAAGTCGGGATCCTCTGAGCCAAAAAGTTCCTGGGTGAGACGCAGCATGCGGGGAAATTCGGCTTCATCAAGGCCAAGGATGTCGAGAATGACGCGCAGCGGGTAGTTGATCGCAACGTCGGTCGCGAAATCACAGGAACCGCCGCGGGCTTGCATTTCATCAACGGATCGTTTTGCTTGTGCTTTGATTTGGTCGTCGAGTTGGCGAACTGCGCCTGGCTTGAACCAATCGTTGACCAGGGCTCGATGGGCTTTGTGCTCCTCGCCGTCCATGTTGATAAGCGTGTTGACCATCGAAGGCTCTTTGGGCTCATCAAGAGAAATGCGATGAGCTGCCATGTTCGAGGCGGGGTCATTGGTGAAGATGTCGGAGTTCTTTTCGATCTCCATGACCTCTGGCTGTCCAAGTGCGACATAAAACGGAGTGCGCCCTTCGAACTCGAAGTAGTGGACGGGCGCCTCGGCACGCAATTCGGCTGCGGTCTTGTGCCACTTCGCGTCGTCGGCATAGGCCGATGCCTCAAAGAAGATCCGTCCACGAGTATCGGTGGTGGGCGACATGGCGCTTCCTCGCTTTCACACTGCGGCATTGCGGCTTCTGACGGTCTATCAGTTACTGTCAGACCCATGCGAGGCATCATTTCTTGGGGGGCTTACCTTCCCTATCGACGACTGGATAAGTCACAAATTTCCGCGTTCATTGGTCAGGGTGGCGGTCGCGGCACGCGCGCTGTTGCCTCCTTCGATGAAGACACCACGTCCATGGGAGTTGAAGCGGCTCGTCTTGCGCTTCGAAGCGCCGAAGGTTCTGCGTCTTCCGCTCCCGAGGTCCTGCTTTTCGGAACTGCGGTTCCCGCCTATGCCGACAAAACGAATGCCACGGCAATTCATGCAGCGCTGCGTCTGCCCGCCGAGGTTCCTGCGTTCGACATGGGTGCATCAGTCGGATCCACCGCCGGAGCGCTTCGTCTCGCTCTTTCCACAGTTGGCAATCGTCTCGTTGTGACCTCCGATATGCGTACGGGCCTCGCTGGTTCGGCTGATGAAGCCAATGGCGGCGACGCCGCATCTGCGTTCGTTATCGGTGAGGGTGATGGCGTTGTTGCCGAGTATCTCGGCGGCGCAAGCATCACTGAAGAATTTCTTGATCGTTGGCGCACTCCGGGCGAAATTCGCTCAAAGGTGTGGGACGACAAGTTCTCTGAACTTACGTATGTTCCTGCCGGTCGTCAGGCGTACAAGAACGCCCTTGAAGCTGCTGGCCTGAGTGCCGACCAGATCGACCTTGTCGCGGTCGCCGCACCTACTGCCCGTATCGGCGCAGCGCTTGCCTCAAAAGTTGGCGCAGTGAAGGTAGTTGATGATCTCAGCGCCACGATCGGATGTACTGGTGCAGCACAGCCTGGTCTCTTGCTTTGCAACGCGCTTGAAAACGCCGAACCCGGACAAACGATCGCACTCGTTGTCCTCGCCGATGGTGCCGACGTCATGATCTTGCGCACGACCGATCGCTTGGCGGCATACACGCCAGCTCGCTCTATTGCGAAGCAACTCGATTCGGGCGCACCGCTTGCCTATGGCCGTTTTCTTTCGTGGCGCGGAATGATCAACGTCGAACCGCCACGTCGTCCCGAGCCGGCCCGTCCGTCTGGAACTGCTGCTGCTCGCACGACGGACTGGAAGTTTGGTTTCGTGGGAAGTCGCGATTCACAAACTGGTGACGTTTTTCTTCCGCCGATGCGTGTTTCATCCGACGGTCAGCGCACCGATCAGATGGAAGACGCCCCGATGGCCGATGTGCAGGGCACGATCGCAACATTCACTGTCGATCGCATGGCGTATTCGCCGAGCCCGCCAATCATCTTCGCTGTCGTCGACTTCGATGGTGGCGGACGTTTGCCGATTGAACTTACCGATACTGATCTCGAAGAGGTCGCCATTGGTGGCCGTGTCGAAATGACATTCCGTCGTCTCTTCACCGCCGATGGCATCCACAACTACTTCTGGAAGGGGAAGCTGATCCGTGGCTAGTCATGGAATTCGCGACCAGGTGGCCATCGTTGGAATGGGCTGCACCAACTTCATTGAGAACTGGGGAGCCAGCCTCGACGACATGATGATCGATGCTGCCAATGAGGCGTACGCGTCGGCCGGCGTCAACAAAGACGATGTCGATGCCTATTGGTTTGGCACAGCGCAGAGCGCAATGAGCGGTATTGCTCTTGCTCGTGCTCTGCAATTGCAAAACAAGCCCGTCACTCGCGTCGAGAACTACTGCGCAACTGGTTCCGAAGCCCTTCGTCAGGCGTCCTACGCATTGGCCTCGGGTGCATACGACCTGTGCATGGTCGTTGGTGCGGAGAAGGCGAAGGACACTGGCTTCCAGGGTCTCAATGCGTTCCCGATTCCGAATGACGGCACTGCTCGCACCCTTACCGCCGCAGCAATGTTCTCAATGATTGTTCCGGCCTACGGAAACAAGTACGGCGTCGATGAAGAGACGATGCGTGCTGCACTAAGCCACATTGCGGTGAAGAACCACTTCAACGGCGCACGTAATTCTCGAGCACAGTTCCGTAAGGAGATCACGGTTGAAACTGTGGAGAAGGCTCCGAAGATGGCGGGCACACTCGGCCTTTTCGACTGTGCGGGTGTAGCTGATGGTTCGGCTGCTGCGATCGTGTGTCGTGCGGAAGATGCACACAAGTACACCGATAAGCCGATCTATGTGAAGGCGCTTTCGTTCATTGCCGGTAATGGTGGCGGACTCACCGACCCGACTTACGACTACACGACCTTCCCGGAGATCGCTGCATGCGCGGTCGATGCCTATGCGCAGGCTGGCGTCACGAATGCTCGTGAACAGGTCGCAATGGCCGAGGTTCATGACTGCTTCACGCCCACCGAACTTCTTCTTATGGAAGATCTTCAGTTCTCTGCTCGTGGGACTGCATGGCGCGACGTGCTCGACGGCGTGTTCGACCTCGACGGCGAGCTTCCCGTGAACCCCGACGGCGGCCTGAAATCCTTTGGTCACCCCACCGGAGCAAGTGGTTTGCGCATGATGTTCGAAGCGTTCCTGCAACTTCGTGGCGAAGTCCCCGAAGAGCGCAAGATCCATTCATTGGCAGAAGGCCGCAAGTTGGCCCTCACGCACAACCTCGGTGGTTATCCGGGCGAGATGGTGAGTTTCATCTCACTTCTCGGCGCTGAACTCGACTGACCACACAGGTTCTGAAAACTACGAAGGCCCGGCGTTCTGCCGGGCCTTCGTCGCGTTTCGAGTGAAGCTGTGTGGATTACAGGCGTTCAATGATGGTGACGTTGGCTTGACCGCCGCCTTCACACATGGTTTGCAGTCCGTAACGGCCGCCGGTGCGCTCGAGTTCGTTGAGCATCGTGGTCATCAGGCGAACACCGGTAGCGCCGAGTGGGTGACCAAGAGCGATGGCGCCGCCATTCACGTTGACCTTCGAGAGATCAGCGTCGAGTTCCTTCTGCCATGCGAGCACAACACTCGCGAATGCTTCGTTGATTTCAACGAGATCGATATCGGCCATGGTGAGGCCAGTCTTTTCGAGCGCACGCTTGGTTGCTGGGATCGGTGCAGTGAGCATGTAGATCGGATCGTCGGCGAGTACCGAAATGTGATGAATGCGTGCACGGGGCTTGAGTCCGTGACGCTTCACGGCGTCTTCACCGGCGATGAGCATCGCGGCGGCCGCATCAGAAATCTGCGAGGCACAAGCGGCCGTTACTCGGCCACCTTCGGTGAGCGTCTGCAACGAGCGGATCTTTTCCCAGTTCGGTTCACGGGGACCTTCATCGGCGCTGATGCCGTTGAATTCGAAAATTTCGTTTTCGAAACGACCCTCAGCGCGAGCACGAATGGCACGTTCGTGTGATTCAACAGCGAACGCTTCCATGTGGTCGCGGCTGATATCCCACTTCTCGGCGATCATTTCGGCGCTATTGAACTGCGACACTTCGCCAGCGCCGTAACGAGCCACCCATCCGGTGGAACCAGTGAATGGATCAGTGAAACCGAATGGTTCGGCAACGAGCATCGCCGAGCTGATCGGAATCTGCGACATCTGCTGCACGCCGCCAGCAACAACGAGGTCTTGCGTTCCACTCATGACTCCCTGTGCGGCAAAGTGCACGGCTTGCTGCGAGGAACCGCACTGGCGGTCGATGGTGGTGCCGGGCACGTGTTGGGGCATTCCGGCAACGAGCCATGCGGTTCTCGCGATATCGCCAGCCTGGCCACCGATGGTGTCGACACATCCGTAGATGACATCGTCGACAAGGGCGGGATCAACATCGACTCGATTAAAGAGTTCAACGATGGGGGCAGCGCCGAGATCGGCGGGGTGCACAGTCGACAAACCGCCGCCGCGACGACCAACTGGGGTGCGGACTGCGTCGATGATGTAGGCCTCGGCCATGGGGGACTCCTCGGAACTGCGCTCAAAGCGAGCGAACGGACTCGCCGAGGTTATCGGCCCACCGATGGCGGTCGCGATGCCATGGTGTGAACGGTTTCAGGCGTTGTGGAGTCACTAACGTCTGGTGGTGGAGGAGCCCCGATGAACCGTCGCAAATTTGGTGGTGTGGGAATTGCAGTGCTCTTGCTTCTTTTCGTTGTCGTGTTGACAGGCGCACTCATGCTGGGGCGCAGGGGTAACGATGATTCGGCAGCGAAGGCGGCGGAAAAGGAACGCGCCGCAGGTGTTGGTAACCGCCTTGTGGTGGTGGACATGCTCGACGTCCCCATTCGTTTGGCAATCAGCGACGTCGATCCCTCGCAGTGGGGCCTTACCCCGCCCGATGACGAACCTCCTGCTGGGTTGCAGGCCGAAGTCGTTGCTCCGAATCGTGTGAGTGGTGAAGCAGTGTTGCGCCCATTGCGCATTGAAGACGGCGGCGGTGACGCGACCTTCACTTTGGGCCTGCTTGTCGATGGACCAACCGAGCCTCGCGCTCAGATCGGTGTTGTGCCCGTTCGTTCAACCACGATTGAGTACTGCACGACCGAATGTTTCGATGGGTACGGCTATTTCGATTGGCAAGACGCCCCTGAGCCGCAGCTTGATGTCTTCCGCAAGTGCAACGAACAGGAACGTGTGATTGGTACCTATGTCGATGCAAACGGCGTCACTCGTGAGGTACGCGCGCTCTTCCAGTGCGATGCGGCGCGTTTTCAGTCCTCGTTGATCATCCACGACTGATCGGAGAATCGACATCGGGCCACCCCGGAGGGTGGCCCGATGTTCGGATCAAACGGTTGTCAGTGTGCTCGAGGTGCTCCCGAGCGTCGTGGTCAGACAGACAGGATCGTGCAAGAACCATGACCGAAGAGGCCCTGGTTGATTGCGAGTCCAACCTTGGCGTTTTCGACCTGATGGCCATCGCTACGCCCTTGCAGCTGCCAGGTGAGTTCGCAAACCTGGGCAATGGCTTGTGCGGGAATTGCTTCGCCGAATGACGACAAGCCACCCGATGCGTTGACGGGCTTCGAACCGCCGAGTGCGGTGACGCCATCACGCACAAGTCGTGCGCCTTCGCCTTCGGCGCAGAAGCCGAGGTTCTCGTACCAGTCGAGTTCGAGCGCGGTGGAAAGGTCGTACACCTCTGCACACGAAACATCTTCCGGACCAAGCCCAGCCTGTTCGTACGCGTTGTGCGCAATCGAATCTTTGAAACCAAGGGCAGGCGCTTGCACAACGGCGTTGGAGTCAGTGGCAATGTCGGGAAGTTCGAGTCGAATCTGCGGGTACGTCGGCGTGGTGTTGGCGACCGCACGAATGCGCACGGTGCCTTCAAGCGTGCCGAGCTTCTTCATGGCGTACTCCGGAGTGCAGATGATGACTGCCGCTGCGCCGTCGGAGGTTGCGCAAATGTCGAGAAGACGCAGGGGGTCGGAAACGATCGGCGAACCGGCAAAGTCGTCAAGCGTGAACTCTTTACGGAAACGCGCATAGGGGTTGGCCACGCCAGCCTTGGAATTCTTGACCTTCACCATGGCGAAGTCTTCGACGGTGTCGCCGAACACATCGATGCGACGGCGAGCGTTCAACGCAAAGAACGCGGGGTTGGTTGCGCCGAGAAGATGGAAGCGCTGCCAATCGGGATCTTCCTTGCGCTCGCCACCAACTGGAGCAAAGAAACCCTTCGGCGTGGTGTCAGCACCGATGACCATTGCGACATCGGCAAAGCCGGCAAGGATCTGCGCGCGTGCTGACTGCATGGCCTGTGCGCCCGATGCGCATGCGGCGTATGAAGAAGAAATCTGTGCGCCTGTCCAGCCCATTGCTTGGGAGAACGTGGAGCCAGCAACAAAGCCGGGGTAGCCGTTACGAATGGTGTCGGCACCGGCGACGAATTCAATGTCACGCCAAGCAACATCGGCATCGGCAAGCGCAGCCTTGGCGGCAACGAGTCCGTACTCGACGAAGTTCTTTCCCCACTTGCCCCACGGGTGCATACCTGCACCGAGAACAACGAGATCACGTTCAGTCGCCATCACGCGCTGCCTTTCGGGGCGGAGGGTGCCCATGTCCAGATCCAGTGGTCGACACCATCGGCATCGCGGTAGAGCACCTGCAGATCGACTTCGACTTCCTGACCAATAGAAAGGTCAGCGGCCATCACGCCCTTCGCGACCTGCCCAAGAATCACGATGCCCTCGGCTTCGAGCTCAACGGCAGCAAGCGCATAGGGCTCGAACGGTTCGGCAGCCACATACGGGGGCGGCGGTGCGTAATGGTTCTCGGTGTAGGACCACACCTTTCCTTTGCGGGAAAGGGGAGTGGGCTCGAGCTCGGTGCCATCGCAATCGGGGCTGGGGCAAGAGCCAGACCGGGGCGGGAACACAACGGTTCCGCATGCAGTGCATTTGGCGCCAATGAGGGTGTAGGGCTCGGAGGTGGTGAACCACCCCTCGACCGCAGGAATTCGTTCTGTGGTTGTCACGTTCTGCAATGTAGTGGTGCCGGGAGAGGGGGCCCGATTCCTCAGGAGAATCTGGCTCTGGTCAGATGATTTCGAAGGCTCGGTCCTACGCTTGGCGCATGGTTGACGACGCCGCAGATGTTCATCGACCGATCGGTGCGATTCGCAGGAAGCCAAAGTCGCGTGAGACCCATGTCGTTGCCGATTCACCGCTCTGGGGGCCCGTTGCTATTGCGCTAGGCCTCTTCCTCACTGTCGCTGGCGTTATGCATTTCGTTACACCGAGCTTCTTCGACGCCATCGTTCCGCCTTGGCTGTGGCCGTCGGAGCGTTTCTGGACCTATGCCAGTGGCGTCGCTGAACTTGTCATCGGACCGCTTGTGCTGATCCGCCGTACTCGCCGAGTGGGCGCACTTGCAGCGATCGTGCTGCTGATCGCCGTGTACCCCGCCAACCTCTACATGGTCTGGGATTGGAGCGACCGTTCGTTCTCCGAACGATTCGTGTCCTGGGCCCGCTTGCCATTCCAGTTCTTGTTTATTTGGGTGGCATGGATGGTGTCGAGGAGCCAAGCGGCGCCTCGACACCAAGTCTGATCAGTTGCCACCCGATTTGTGATCGTCCTTCGACCACTGGTTGAACGACATCATTCCGTAGAGCAACAGGCCGACGAAGACGATGAGGGTGACGAGGCCACCGGCGATGAAGAGCCCGATTTCGGTCATGAATCAGTCTTTCGTGCAACCAGCAGGAGTGCGCCGAGCGAGAGAATCGACGGCACCCAAACTCCGACGTAGATGCCATTGAGGCGCCCGAGGACATCGTCGCCGGCGCCGAAGTAGATGATGATGCTTAGGACGAGGCTGATCATGGCTGCTGCAATGAGGCAGCCCTTCAAAATGGTGTCTGGCTTCATTGGGGGACTATCCGTTCATTCGTCTACGAATCATTTGGTCGATGGGAAGAATACCTCTGTTTGGAGTTGCATTGCCGGATCAGCAGGCGAAGAAGCGGGTCCGGTTTATGTGTCCTCAGTGGCGGGTCAGCGCTTCTCCTGTAGGGCGAAATCTTTGATCTAAACTGCGTTGGTGGGTTCTTGGGACGCATGGGTGGAGATCTCGGACGCTCTCGAATTCGCGGTATCGCGGATCGAGGGCGACCCTGATCAGCTGAATGATCGCGAACGGGCCGACGGAAACCTCTATGTGATGCGCATGCTCACGGCCGTTACGCAGAGCACGACTCTCACGCTTGACCCCGATCATCCATCGTTTCTCACGATGCTCGATGGTGTGCGGTTTGTAGGAGCAGCCGGACCCGATATTGACTACGACGTTGCCGCTGTTCGACCCGACACGATGTACAGCGTTGCGGGTGTGCGTGGTGACGCGACCTATGTCGGTATCACCGTCTACGCCGGTGCCGGAGCAGGCGGCGCGTCAGCAGTTGTTGCATCGGTCGACGTCGACGACATCATCAATGCAGACGGCACATTTGTTTGGGAGTTCAGTCATCCCGAGGCAGCGCGCATCATTGTTCGTCAGTACTTTCACGATCGCGTAACGCAATCTCGTGGTTCTTGGTCAATTGAACGCATTGATGCAGGTGCAGGTGGCACGGCACCGGGAACAGCACAAGCCCGCCTCATGGGAAGCGCGGAAATGTCGGCGCGAGTCTCCAACGCAGCCAAGTCGCTTCGATGGAATGCACAACTCAATCAGTTGTGGACGCCAGAACGACGAGAGTTCCCTAACGAGTTCGTGCGCCAGACCTGCGATGACATCGTCGCTGCGATTCCGAACCCTGACGTCATCTATTCCTACACCTGGTGGAAGATGGCAGAGGACGAAGTTGTCGTTGTCGACTTTGTCCCGCCGCAAACTTCGTATTGGGCATTGCAGTTATGCGATCGCTGGTATCAGTGCTTCCCCGATCGACGTTCGAACATCAACAACCTGGAAGCTGTCGCCAATGCAAACGGTTCGGTTCGCATCGTGGTTTCCGACGGGGATCCCGGGGCGCCGAATTGGCTGGATACCAGCGGGCATCGCGTTGGCGTGATGTTTTTCCGCTGGCTCCACGCCGACATTGCTGAACAACCCGTATGTCGAGTCGTGAAGCGCTCGGAGCTCGGTTTAGTCGTCTGAAGCGATGCGCGTGCGCATGACTTCGACCATCATCCACACCGCAACGGCACCCTTTGCTGTCCACAACCAGGCTCGGATGAGGTTCACAGTCATGAGTTCGTCATAGGTCTGCTGGTCCCAGTGATTCAGCAGCACTCCATGCGCCGGTGCGGAGAATGCTGCAGTGTCGATGAGGATGAACAGCATCAGGAATGCGCTGATGAGGGCGGCGATGCGCATGCGCTTCGGATGCGCGAGCAGCAGCACGAGCACGCACAGTCCCTCGATCAACCATGGGCCGAACAGCACCTTTCCGATTCGGTCGACATGGGCGTGTTCGTAGGCATCCCACGAATCTGCGCCGACGAGCGGGAAGAGGTCGTAGTGGACAACGTGAACCGTCCAGATCATGCCGACCATGAGCACTGTGACGACGAGCTGCACAAGGACGACCCAACGCAAACGCAATCGATTGAGGACGGGCAGGTTTGGAGACCAATCTCCGTTGGGCGACGGCGTGAAGGTGGGAAGACGCATGGGCGGGACGGTAGTGATGCGCGTGTCGCGGGAACGGGTCGGGAGAGAAGTTGGGGAGTTGGGCGTGAGGTTGGCGGTGTGGGCGCGTCAGTCGGATTCGTTTGCAGCGGCACCTTTCCAGAATGGGCCGAATGGCCTATTCACGCAGACGGCCCGAGTCCGTACTATCGAACACATGTTCGAGACTGCGACTGGGCCTGCCATCGAAACTGCAAACGCGACAGCGGGTCCATGGAGCGATGCCACAGTTTCGTTCGGGTCCGTGTCGACTGATTTTGCGTTGGCGCCCGCTGCTTCGGGGTCGGTTACCTCTGGGCTTGTTGCGTCGGGCTATGTCTCGTTCGATATCGCGTTTGCTCAGTTGGCGAATGCGGTTGCATCAATCGATACGTGTGGTGTTCCCACCGATGCCGGCGTACTGGTGGGCCTGCGGTCTCAGATCGACTTTCTCTCTGCACTGATCACCGAGGCCGAAGTTCGGTTCAATCGCAACCAACTGTGGCGCGACGAATGTGCGGGTTCGTTACGCGCATGGCTCGTCGATGCGTGTGGATTGTCGCGCCGAGAGGCAACGCATCTGGCTCGTCGGGCTGACCGGCTCGAGTCGTGGCCGGAAGTTCTCGAGGCTTGGAAGTCTGGCGCGCTGAGCGGCACACAGGTCGACGTTGTCATTGCCGCTGTACCGGCCCGCTTCGTCACAGAGTTTGCTCAGCAGTCTCCCGAGGTCGTTCGTGTGCTGGCGCCGCTCGATGTTGCCCAAACCGAAGTCGCCATGCGTCAGTGGGTGAGGTGCGCCGAAGCAGCAGATGGTGCCGAAGACTTTTCCGAACGACCATCGGGTGTGTACCTCGATTCACTGCTCGATGGTCGTGTGGTGGTGCAGGGTCAACTGAATCGCACCGAAGCAGCCATTGTTGAAGCTGCGTTGCGAGTCTTCGATGTTCCGGATTCTGTCGACGAGAACGGCGAGTTCATCGGCGAGCCGCGCTCACTGGGTAAGCGCAATGCCGACGCGTTAGTCGAAGTGTGCAAGTTCGCACTGTCTCATCGTGAAGGCGCAGGAGAGTCGGGTCGATTTGTTCCGCACGTTTCGCTCGTGGTCGACATTGCCGAGTTGCGTGCGTCGGCTTTGAGGGGGTCGGGCGTGCGCTCAAAAGCAGGTCTCGAACGCGCGGCCGAGGCTCGTGGCTGGTCAGCTGCGGAAACTGCATGGTTCACCGACGCACTGCATCGTCACGGCGATGCGGTGACTGCTGATGGTTCCGAACTCGATGCAACTGCGCTGGCAACGCTCACCTGCGATTCGGTTGTGCAACGGGTGCTCATGGCAGGTTCCAAGATGTTGAACTTGGGTCGCGAAGTCCGAACAGCGACGGCATCGCAACGAAGAGCGATTGTCGCTCGCGACCGACATTGCCGAGCACCTGGGTGTCGAACAAAACCCAAACATTGCGATGTGCATCACATCGATCACTGGATCAACGGTGGCCGAACCGATGTCGACCGAATGGTGTTGCTCTGCGGCACGCATCATCGGGAGTTCCATAAACCCGGTTATCGCATGGAGCTTTCTGATCAGGCCGAATTCACCGTGCACTCGCCCAAGGGGTGGAGTCGGTCAAGCGTCCCCGATCGGGTCGAGACTCAGATCTTTCCGAGGAGCTCCGGGTCTGACTTCAAATGGGGGAGAGGGAATACGTTGTGAGACATCGCCGGATCAAACATCACCGAAACTTCACGAGGAAATTGGGGCGAAGCTTCTGCGACGTTCAGTCACGATCGCGTCCACAGGTATCTGCTAACCCGCACTTGGGCGTCCTCGCTGCCAACTGTGAACTTCCTCATGTTGAATCCGTCGACCGCTGATGCGTTCCAACTTGATCCCACAAATCGTCGCTGTGTGGGATTCGCACAGGCGTGGGGATATGGGTCGATGGTGACAACGAATATCTTCGCGTTTCGGTCTACGAACCCTGCGGGACTTCGAACGACAAAAGATCCGGTTGGTCCCGAAAATGACGAGGCAATCTTGAACGCCGCCAAGAACGCCGATCTCGTCATTGCCGCGTGGGGAACCCATGGAGAGTTGCAGGACAGGGGCAATGCGGTGCGGGGCCTGTTGACGGAAGCGGGTATCGAACTGCATGTGCTTCGACTCACGAAAGCGGGACATCCCGGACATCCGTTGTATGTATCGGGAGACACCGTGCCGACGCACTGGGGCTGATCAGTGCCACACTCGTTCGAACCCTTTGGAGGAACCATCATGACGAAGTCCCCACTCAAACGAGCATCGATCGCACTCGTCGCGGTTGTTGCAGTCGTTTCGCTCGCAGCGGGTTGTTCCTCCTCGAGTTCAAAATCCTCCGAGGCGAAGTACTGCGAGTCATGGCAGAAGGTCGTCGATTCTTTCAACACGTTGAACGGCATCTCCATTACGCCGAGCGGTGTGAGTGGACTCGATACCGCTGTGAAAGGCATCAGTGCAGCAGCGAAGGATCTCGCATCGTCGGCGGACTCGCTGCTGAAGCCCAAGGTGGAGGGGTTGCAAGATGCGCTCACCACATTGGGCGACACGTTGCAGTCCCCGCAGATTTCCACCGACTATCTCGACAAGTTGCAGTCAGAAAGTCAGAGCGTCAAGGACGCGTGGAACGATCTCGTGACGACAGCAAAAACGAGTTGCCCAGACGTGAAGGCCTCGTCGGTCTGAGTTGACCCGATTGCGACTTCAACACCTGATTAACGAATCGTCAGCTGTCCGCCGTCGACATTGATGGCCTGGCCGGTAATCCACGAACCCTGATCGCTGCACAAATACACGCACATGTTGGCGATGTCCTCGCCGGTGCCGTGGCGACGCATGGGGATGATGTGGCGCAGGCGTTCCCAGTTCTCACCGCGGTCGATGTCATCGAGTCGGCTGGTGTCGACGATGCCGGGGCAGATGGCATTCACTCGAATGCCGTTCGGTCCGAGTTCGGCGGCCATAGCGGCGCCGAGTGCATGGATGGCTGCTTTGCTTGCGGAATACGCCGCCGTGCCAGGGCCGGCAATCTTTCCGCCAACACTTGAAATGTTGACGATGCAGCCGGGTTGTTCAAGAGCAAGCCAATGGCGGGCGGCAGCACGACTCAACAAGAACGTGCCATTGAGATTCACGTCAATGACTTTGCGCCATTCGGCGGGATCAAGGTCGACGACATTGAATCGGTCTGGTCCACGGGCGGCGCCAGCGTTATTCACGACGATGTCGAGGCGACCGAACTCTGCAATCGTCTGAGCAACGAGCGCATCGACAGCGTCAGCATCGGCAATGTCGCTGACAACTGGAACGCAACGCTGGCCAAGCGCACGGATTTCATCGGCAACCGATTCGATATCGCGCCAACCGGCGGCTTGCTCATCGGCGGGATAGTCGGCCGGAGCACGACCCGTTCCGGTGATCACGACATCGCAACCGGCGCGCGCAAACTCGACGGCAATGGGTCGGCCGATCGAACGCATGCGTCCTGCGCCAGTGACGATCGCAACCTTGCTGGCGAGTCCCGTGAGTTCGAATGTCATCGTCGCGACGTATGTCGACTCAGCGGATCGTCGGCGTCACACGAACGCCGCTCTTGAAGAAGGCCTGGCCTTCAGCCAGTGCTTCGGGGCGGTTGCCGATTTCCACCAAGTGGTTGGCGGTTGCGATGGCCTGCGTGCGAGGCATATTGCGACGAGCCCAAAGCGCGCGCATCGTGCCTTGCACGGCGATCTGCGGAAGTGATGCGAGCTTCGACGCAATTTCCATCGTGTGGTCGAGTAGTTGATCGCCAGGAACGACTTCGCTCACCATTCCCCAACCGTGTGCGGTTTGGGCGGAGATTCGTTCGTAGTTGCCCATGAGCGACATGCGTACGAGTTCGCCCCACGGCATTTGGTCGAACATGAACATGGGCTCGAAACAAGCGGCCATTCCGTAGGTGGTGTGCGGATCGAAGAAGGTTGCGTGTTCGGCGGCGATGATGAACTCGCTTTCGCCGAGTGCATAGAACGCGCCGCCGCCGCACATGCCGTTCACCGCAGTGATCACCGGCTTCCACAGGTCGGCCTGTTTCGGGCCGAGCTTCAACATTGGATCGTCCATCATGAACGGTGAATCAGGCTGACGGTTGTCCATCGCGAAGTCGCGGTCAATGCCTGTGCAGAACGCTTTGTCGCCAGCGCCGGTGAGAACAACAACCTTGACGGTGTCGTCGTAACGAATCTCTTTGTAGAGATGCTCAAGTTCCGTGACGAGCGCAAGGTCGCAAGAGTTGTACTTATCGGGCCGGTTCAGCGTGATGACGCCAACACCATCGGTGACGTCGAACAGCACTGCGGTGAGACCTTCTGAAAGCGGGTGGGAAGCCATGGGGGGCAACCTACCAACGCTCGGGGTTCGGCCTGAGATCTGCCGTGAGTCTGCTTAGAAACTCAACCCGTGAACTTGGGCACCAGGACGGCTTCCTGCACTTCGTAGGCACCGATATCGATGATGTCGACGACTCGGGGCAGGCCGCGCTGGTCGGTAGCGGGCGGCGGAGTGAAGTCAGGCCAGCCTGCGTTCCACGCCGCGCTACCGATCGACAGCGGCACGACTGAGACGGTGTCGCTCACGCTCTCAACCGGAAGCAGTCCAGGGTCAACGCCGAACTGGGTGCCATAACCAGCGAAGACTGCAGCGTTCGGCCTCTCGATGAGTGAGAACAATGAGAATGCCGGGGCGGCGACATCCTCACCGCCGTTGTCGGCAGCCAAAACGTGTGTGAGTACGAGTTCAACCAGATTCGCTTCGGGGGTTTGCGGTGAGAGCGAACTCGCGCAGACGGAAACTGACGAAGCAGTCGATACTGTGCCGCATCCGGCGGTGTAGGTCAGAGCAAAGACCCCTTCTGCGGAATTGCCACTGATTGTCGTGTTCGAAATGTTGACGTTCGAATCGTTCGGCACATTGATCATTGGATCAATCCCGGCTGTGGATACGGGTGTCATCCGAGATCCGGAACTGAGGGTCATGCCTGTGCCGGTGTTGTTGGAAATGGTCGAGTTAGAAATTTCCGCCGATCCGAACAGCAAGAGGCCTCCAACGCCGGAGTAGAGACTCGATGGGTCGGGCGGGTCGGTGGCGACATTGCCTGTGACGGTGACTCGATCAAGCGATGTGTTGAAATCCTCCATAAATCCAGCGATGAATGCGCCGCCTACCAAGGCTGACGTGTTGTCGGAAATTCGAGTGTTGGTGACACTGACCGTGCCGGCGTTTGGCCCGCCGATCGAAGCGACGTATGCGCCCCCAATGATTCCCTCCGGTGCCTGGTTTCCTGAGACGACTGAGTCGGAGATCGCAACGTTTGACCCTCCTGCAACAAGGCCGCCACCTATTTCGGTGGCGTTGTTGTTTGAAACGGTGAGCGCGGTGAGGGTGAGCGACTCTCTTGCGACCGCAAAAATCCCCGCCCCTACATCGGCCTGATTTTCGCTGAATTTTGAATTTATGACGGTGATGTTGTCGGCGGTAATCCATGCGCCTCCGCCTCCAAGTGGTTCACCGTCTGGCCCACCGCCGGGCGTGCTCACTACGACATTGTTTGTCATCACCGAGTTTGTAATGACGACGTCGCCGGTTCCTGGCTCATTGTTGACTCCGAGACCGCCGCCGAACGCTTGAGCTGAAGTCGGTTTCGCCTGATTATTCGTGAGCGTGACGTCGTCGAGAGTCAAAGCGGTATCGGTAACTGCGATAGCGCCGCCGCTTGATTCGCCAGTCCATCTTGTATCGCTGCCGTCAATTGTGAGGCCGCTAATGGTGACGCCGCCGCTTCCACCAGTTGCGATCGTGAACGCGTGATAGAGCGTGTTGCCCGAAATCGTGAGTGCTGCTGAACCTGGTCCACGAATGGTGAGGCTGTCGGTGATGTCAGGAAGATCATTGATGAGGTTGATCATCCCCGTTACGTCGGGAGCGAATTCGATGGTGTCGGCGCCAGGTGATGCGTTGGCCTCGACGATCGCCAAAGCAAGCGAGCCGATTCCGGTGTTATTCGTGTTGGCAACGGTGAAGGTTGATGCTCCGGCGGGGGAGGCGAGGAGCACGGCGCCGAGCACTCCGGCACCACCGCCAAGAGCCAGCATCGAGCCGCTTGTCAGAAGGGCAGTTGCCGACCGAGGCGTGATTCGGGGTTTAACAACGTTTTGAGTCATTCGCCAAGATACCCGACCTCCGGTTCTGACACTCCGTCAGATGGGTGGGGACGGGAATCGCTAGTGTCATGCCCCATGCGAGCAGATGAGAACTGGGGAACCATTGGCCGGCTGATACTGGCGTCGGGGGACCGATTCCCGAAAGTCGAGGCATTGGTCGATGGCGAGCTCCGGCTGACCTTCCCGGCGTTGCGGGATCGCATCATCGATTCGGCCCGGGCCCATATTGCCGCTGGGGTCGAGAAGGGCGACAAGGTCGCCATTTGGGCGCCGAATATTGCCGAGTGGGTCATTTCGGGCCTTGGCGCCGTGATGGCTGGAGCGGTGCTGGTGCCGTTGAACACCAGATATAAGGGAATGGAAGCCGCCGACATCATTCGTCGTTCGGGCGCCAAAGTCCTGCTGTGCGTCAACGGTTTCCTCGGCAACGACTACGTCGGCATGTTGGCGGGCACAGGTATTGAAGAGAACTGTCGCATTGTCGTCATTAAGGGCGATGCTCCTGAAGGCACGACCTCATGGCAGGACTATCTCAATGCGGGCGCCGGGGTGCCCGTTGAATCGGTTGATGCTCGTGTGAACGAAACCAGCCCCGATGATCTGTGCGATCTCGTGTTCACCTCGGGAACCACGGGTAAGCCCAAGGGCGTCATGGTCACGCATGCACAAACGCTTCGAGTGTTTGAAGTCTGGGCCGATGTCGTTGGCCTTGCCGAAGGCGACCGCTACCTCATTGTGAATCCGTTCTTCCACACCTTTGGTTACAAGTCCGGCATCATCGCCAGTTTCCTCAAGGGCGCAACGATGATTCCCGAGCCCGTGTTCGATGTGCAGAAGGTGTTGGCTCGCATTGCTGCCGAAAAGGTGTCGATGTTGCCTGGGCCGCCCACATTGTTCCTTTCGATACTCAACGACCCGAACCGCGATTCCTTTGATCTTTCTTCGCTTCGTGTTGCCGTTACTGGTGCCGCGGCAATTCCAGTGTCGATGATTGAACGCATGCGTGACGAGCTCACCTTCAAGAACATCATCACTGCCTACGGGCTTACTGAAGCGACCGGCACAGTCACCATGTGCCGTCCCGAAGACGATCCGGAAACGATTGCGCTCACGTCGGGCCGTGCCATTCCCGACACCGAAGTTCGCATCGTCGACGAGAACAACAATGAACTTTCGCGCGGCGAAGCTGGCGAAATCGTTTGTCGCGGTTACAACGTGATGCTCGGTTATCTCGATAATCCCGAAGCCACTGCTGAAACGATTGATGCTGACGGTTGGCTGCATACCGGCGATGTCGGAATCATGGATGACCGTGGCTATGTGCGCATTACTGATCGCACCAAGGACATGTTCATTGTCGGTGGTTTCAATGCCTATCCGGCCGAGATCGAAAACCTGCTGATGGCCTATGAAGGCATCGCTCAGGTAGCGGTTGTTGGTGTGCCCGACGAACGCATGGGCGAAGTCGGTATGGCATTTGTTGTTCCTCGCGATGGGGTCACGATCGATGTTGCGGCGCTGAGCACCTGGGCCCGTGAAGCGATGGCGAACTTCAAGGTTCCGCGTCATTTCCGCATTGTTGAGGTGCTTCCCACCAATGCCAGTGGCAAGGTCGTGAAGGTTGAACTTCGCGAGATGGGTCGCGCTGAAATGGCAAAGCTCGAATCAGGCAACGGAGCCTGACAGCCGTGCCGTTACCAGCCGCTCCGTTCACTGGCGACTACGCCAATCTGCTCGAACTTTTCGACGCGGTAGTGGCTCTGTGCGGCGATGTTGAAGCGTTCGTTGACGGCAACGGTCCAGCTGGTGATCGGGCCCGTATGACATTTGCGGAATGGGAGCGAGCTGCCGATGGAGTCGCGACGAGGCTCGCGACAATGGGCGTTGTGCAGGGCGATGTGGTCGGCATTTCGTTGCCGTCGTCGATTGAGTATGCAGTCGCATACCAAGGGGTAGTGCGGCTTGGCGCAGTTGCCAGTGGCATGAATCCGAAGCTTGGGCCAGCGGAGATCGAGCACATCATCGCCAAATCCTCACCCAAGGTGATCATTACTGACGCACTCGTCGTGAACGATCCGGCGGTGACCGTCTTGTCGGTCGAAGAACTTCGCGACGCCTACAACGACGAACCGTTTACCGCTCGACCAACAATCGTCGATACCGATCTTCTCGCCATCGTGTGGACATCCGGCACCACGGGCAAGCCCAAGGGTGCCATGTTCGATCACGCGTGTCTGCGGGCCATGACTCGGGCTGCTGGGCCGCTTTCGGCAGTGGGCGATCGTCGTCTGTCGCCACTCCCATTCGCTCACGTTGGGTACATGACTCGTGTGTGGGATGAACTGATGCACGTCATCACCACCGTTATTTGCCCAACGCCATGGACAGCGGTTGGTGCACTCAAGCTCATTGAAGAGGAACGAGTCACTGTCGGCCAAGGCGTTCCTGCTCAGTGGCAGATGATGTTGGCGCTCCCTGAACTGGCAACTACTGATACCTCGTCATTGCGAATCGTTTCCTCGGGCGCAGCGCGCATTCCGCCGGAAATGGTCGACGCCATGCGCGATCGATTCAATTCGCCCGTCGTTGTTCGCTACACGAGTACTGAGGCGTGCGTCTCTACCGGGACATCGCTCGACGATCCCGACGATGTCATTTGCAACACCGTTGGAACACCCGGTGCCGGCGTGGAAATGGAATTGCGCCTGGACGATGGTCGCGGCCGTGTTGTTGTGGCGACTGACTCCGGCGAGACCGAAGTTGGAACGGTGTGCTTGCGCAGTCGGGCAATGATGCGCGGGTACTGGCAAGAACCAGAACTCACTGCCGATGCAATCGATGAAGACGGTTGGTTGCTTACGGGCGACCTTGGTTTCCTCGACGCTCGCGGCGATCTTCACTTAGCCGGGCGCAGCACCGAGATGTACATCCGTGGCGGGTACAACGTCTACCCAATCGAAGTGGAAAATCACCTCGGGCAGCACGATCTTGTTGATCGCGTTGCGGTCACAGGTACGGCTGCACCTGTTCTCGGCGAAATCGGTGTGGCGTTTGTTGTGCCTGCCGATGCGTCGCACCCTCCAACGCTTGAACAACTGCGAGCTTGGTGCAACGAACGACTTGCTTCGTACAAGGCCCCTGATGCACTTGTGCTTCTGGATGAATTACCGCTCACGGCAATGTCGAAGATCGACAAGCGAGCGCTGGCCCCCGCCGCAGCCGAAGCCGAAAAAGCGTGGGAACGATGATGTATTTCCAACCTCAGAAGGAGAAATAAGCAATGGGTATTTGTGACGGACGTGTTGTCATCATCACCGGTGCTGGTCGTGGCCTTGGCCGTGAACACGCACTCGCATTCGCCGCTGAAGGCGCCAAGGTTGTGGTGAATGATGTCGGCGCATCGCTGCAGGGCGACGGAAACGACATGAGCCCAGCGCAAGAAGTCGTTGATCTCATTCGTGCCAATGGTGGCGAGGCCATCACCAACGGCGATGACATTGCCGATTGGGATGGCGCCGGCCGTCTTGTGCAGAGCGCCATCGACACCTTTGGTGGTCTCGACACCGTTGTGACCAACGCGGGCATCGTGCGCGATCGCATGTTCGTGAACATGAGTGTCGATGAGTGGGACGCCGTCATTCGTGTGCATCTCCGTGGCACGTTCTGCCCGGTGAAGCATGCGGTTGATTACTGGCGAGCCGAATCAAAAGCTGGCCGTCCTCGTGAGGGTCGCGTGGTCACCACGTCGTCCGGCGCTGGTCTGCATGGTTCGATTGCTCAGACGAACTACTCAGCAGCCAAGGCCGGTATCGCGACTTTCACCATCAACATTGCTGCCGAACTCGGTCGCATTGGTGTGAATGCGAACTCGATTGCACCTTCGGC
>Ga0222713_10001108_pt1 | contig 30831 bp, 28 predicted proteins | sample C33_649DmetaG_FD_165061 | JGI IMG/M metagenome (GOLD analysis project Ga0222713, IMG submission 165061) | Estuarine water microbial communities from San Francisco Bay, California, United States - C33_649D | ecosystem: Environmental > Aquatic > Marine > Unclassified | place: USA: California... | reverse complement strand
TCGCCTTTTGCGGAACTTGGCTTCTGTTAAAGGCTTTAGTAGGCCCAACTCTAATCATTCTCCTTATTTTGTCATTTATCGGCAATCAAAGAAATGAAAATCGATTTAGAATTAACAATCTTAATTGGCTTTGGATTTTACTTTTCGGGATCTACGCATTGTCACTACTGTGGTCATCTTCTCCAGATTACGAAGCATTAGAAAGAAAGTTGGCTTTTATTGCATTTCCCTTACTGTTCGCATTCAAATGGGGTAAACCACTTCCAATATCAAAAATGTGGCTAGCGCATGCCATTGGCTGTCTATTATTGGTAGCCATCGCTTATTACGATGCCATTGCATGTCAGCTTACCTTGGGCGATAGCGTTCGTTGTTTTAGTACAACCTATTTTTCACAAGTCCATCACCCCTCCTATTTTTCGGCTTTTTTGTTGCTTAGCATTATTGGGCTATTATTTAAAAAGATAGCTTGGTTTGATGAACAAAGGTCATGGATATCTTGGCTATTGATTTGTGTCTTTAGTGCCATGCATCTCCATCTAGGAACTCTCGCTGGAATGTTGGCACTTATCATGATATTTGTGGTTTATTTAAGCATCGAATTGGCGAAAAAATGGGGGGTGTATCGCAGCATTCTTTTTGGCCTTGTGGTATTTTGTGGTGGTATTATTACTGCACTTCAAAGCTCGGAAATTAAAGCCGATGCACTTAATGCGATTGACTTTACTTCTGACTATTTAAAAAGTCCACAAGCCTTTGTAGAATCTAGAAAAGAGCCACTTCAAGGCAATGAACTTCGGCTTATTCTATGGACGGCAAGTTTTCAAGAGGCTTACGCCTACCCTTTTGGTCTTGGATTAGGAGGAATGGAGCCTTCATTGAGCGTTAGATTGATCCATTGGGGCTATCCTTTACAGGCTAAAAAACAGTTTAACCCACACAACCAATTTTTACAAATTTTAAATGAAATTGGAATTCTTGGCCTCATTCTATTTTTAGCAATTATTGTACAATTTATTCGTTGTGCTCGCAAACAAAACGAAATCTATCTAATAATATTTGCAATTGTTTTTGCTATTTTCTCGCTTTTCGAAAGTGTCTTACAACGTGAATCAGGAATTGTATTTTTTGTATGTTGGTTTTGTGTTTTCAATACTTTTTGGATAAATAAAACATTAATTAAATCTTCTAGATGAGAATTCTGATCCTTACGCAATACTACCCACCAGAAATCGGGGCACCTCAAAACCGCTTGCATGAACTTGCTATTAGATTAAAGGATTTGGGTGCGCATATTGAGGTGTTAACTGCCTTGCCCAATTATCCCCAAATGAAAATTCATCAAGAATATAAGGCTAAAAAAAATAGAGAAGAATTGATTGATGGTATTGTTGTTCACAGATCTTGGATTTACGTTTCTAATTCAAAAGGGATTTTTTCTAGATTATTAAATTATTTTAGTTTTGTTTGGAGTTCATATTGGCGCGGAAAGAAACTGCCTGAGTTTGATTTTCTTTTTGTTGAAAGCCCACCTTTATTTCTTGGATACAGTGCAATGCGCTTGGCAAAAAAACTGAATTCTAAATTAATTTTCAATGTCAGCGACCTCTGGCCAGAAAGCGCTGAGAAACTTGGTATTGTTCAAAATAAAATGTTATTGAATCTAGCTTATAGGCTTGAATCAAAATGTTATTTAAAAGCGGATTTGATTACTGGGCAAACACAAGGAATTGTTAAGGACATTTCAAGGCGCTTTAATTTAAAAAATATACACTGGTTACCAAATGGTGTAAATATTGATTTTTATAATCCCAAACAGATTAAACTTGGCGATTTTAGAGAAAAAAATGGATTCAATCATGATGATCTATTGTTTTTCTATGGCGGTATAATTGGGCATGCACAAGGGCTAGAAGTAGTTTTGAAAGCAGCTCAAATTGTCGGTGAGCATCAAAAAATTAAGTTCATCATTCAGGGTTCTGGGCCACAGTTACACAAGCTAAAAGAGCTCAAAGAATCTTTAGCCTTGCAAAATGTATATTTTTTTGATGCCGTCAATAAATCCCAAATGCCAAGCGTTTTAAAAGCAGTAGATATTGCGCTAGTTCCGCTTAAAAAACTGCCCTTATTTGAAGGGGCCATTCCATCAAAAGTTTTTGAAGCATTGTCAATGGAAGTTCCATTACTCCTTGGGGTGGACGGCGAGGCAAAGCATCATTTTATCGATACTGCCCAAGCAGGTTGGTTTTTTGAACCTGGGAATTTTAATCAATTAGCCGATGTTATACTCAAAATTGAAAAAAATCCAAGTTTAATTCAAAAGGCCGGACAAAATGGAAGAAAATATGTGAGTGAATTTTTTAATCGAGACCAAATTGCAGCATCTTTGTATAATCGTTTTAAATCTCTATGATGATTCCATTTTCACCTCCAAGAATTGATCAAGCCGTTATAGACGAAGTAAATGCAGCCTTAAATAGTGGTTGGATAACCACCGGGCCGCGCACCAAACTATTCGAAAAACAAATAACCGCGTATTGTGATGCCAAGACCACCATAGCAGTTAGTTCATGGACGATGGGCATGGAAATCTTACTGCGTTGGTGGGGCGTTGGACCAGGAGATGAAGTTATAATTCCTGCATACACGTATTGTGCGAGCGCAAACGTCGTTTTGCATACCGGTGCAACGCCAATTATGGTGGACATCAATTCAGATGATTTTAATATGTCGGTAGCTGAGGTTGCTGCAAAAATTACACATCGAACAAAAGTAATTATGCCAGTAGATATTGGCGGTTTTCCCTGCGACTACCAGAAGCTTTTTGCGATTATTGAAGATAAAAAGTCACTATTTAATCCAAACTCAATACAACAAGAAAAATTGGGCCGAATTTTAATTGCCGCTGATGCAGCACATAGTTTTGGTGCCTATTACGAGTCAAAAAGGGTTGGCAGCATTGCCGATGTAACTGTATTTTCTTTCCATGCGGTGAAAAACTTGACAACCGCAGAGGGTGGTGCCATCACTTTTAAACTACCGGATGTCTTTGACCACGAAGAGATTTATAAAACATTTAACATCAAAATTTTACACGGACAATCTAAGGATGCACTGGCAAAAACTCAAAAAGGCGCATGGCGCTACGATGTATTGGAACCTGGTTTCAAGTGCAATATGACCGACATTCAAGCAGCCATAGGACTTGTCGAATTAAATCGATATCAAGAAAACTTAAACCGTCGAAAAGAAATCTTTAAAAGCTATGACAGTGTTTTTGCAAATTTCGATTGGGCAGAAACACCTAAATACCAAACAGCACATAAAATCAGTTCATTTCACCTTTATCAGTTGAGAATTAATGGGTGTACGGAGGCGCAAAGAGATGCCATCATTCAAGAAATTTTCGAACATGAGGTGGCTGTAAATGTTCATTTCCAGCCACTTCCGCTGCTAAGCGCCTATAAAAAGTTAGGTTACAAAATGGATCAATATCCAAATGCTTTTGCTAATTATGCCACCGAAATTTCATTGCCTGTATATTATGACCTTAGTGACAAAGACGTCCAGACGGTAATTAAGGCGGTGTGTTCTTCGGTTAAAAAAATATTAGAAAAGTGAGGGGCTTAATCGTTCTTCTATTCACACTTTTAGCCATAAATTCTAAAGCACAAGAATGGCCAATTAAAACCGATACCTGTAACGCAATTCCCTTAGGTGTTAATTTTGGCGCTTGCCAAATGGTTTTAGGTTGGGCATATATTGACACGGGGTGTGTCCTCATCTCGGGATGTGGCCCTATTGGAAGCGATGGCATTGATTATAACGCCTCATTTTTTAGTTCTTCTTACGCTTGCAACAGTGCTTGCTTAGCAGATACAACATTAAACACCAACTGTATTGATTCCTCATTGATGGATCCTTCTATTTGCTGCATTGATACCTATGACCCAGTATGTGGGTGTGATTCAATTACCTATCAAAATTGGTGTGTCGCAACATTTTATTATGGCATTGACTCCTATTATCAAGGAGCTTGTGTTACTAACAATATAAATGCGCTTCAAGGCAAACAATTCACTATTTACCCGAATCCTTCAAACGGACAAATTAATATTGAAGGTATATACAAAGAAACTACCATAGGATTATATAATCTACTTGGAAATTTAGTGCATAGTCAAATAGCTGAAGCATATGCTACTACGCTTAATTTACAAAATCTACCAAGGGGCTTTTACTTATTGACAATAGGCAATGAATTTTGTCAAAAAATACGGATAGAGTAAGCTCATTCTAGCAATAAAGAAACTCACTGCGTAATTCTACCGAAAAACCTTTTCTAAACTCTTCTGAACTTTGAATTAAAACAAGGTTCATGTTCATTAAAACTTACTCAAGCGCTGTTTTTGGTATTTCTGCTACTCTTATTCAAGTGGAAGTCAATATGGATATTGGCATAAACTTTCATTTGGTTGGCCTGCCCGATAATGCTGTTAGAGAAAGTCATCAGCGCATCAAGGCTGCATTTAAAAATAATAAGCTCCATTTTCCAGGTAAAGAAATCACAATCAATCTATCGCCTGCCGATATGCGCAAGGAAGGCTCCGTTTTTGACTTGCCGATTGCCATTGGAATCTTAGCTGTAACCAATCAAATAAAAACAGACTTACTGAGTTCCTTTTTACTCCTAGGTGAACTATCCTTAGATGGCTGCATTCAGAAAACTAAAGGAATTCTTGCAGTAGCACTTCAAGCCAAAGCCAACGGATTCAAAGGCATCATCGTGCCCATCGAAAATGCAGCCGAAGCCTCGATTGTACCAGATTTAAAAGTATTTGGTGTAAAAACCATCATTGAGGTGATAAAACTTCTCAATGGAGATCAATCCATAAAAGAAACAACACCATTAAGTGTCCTAGAATTTGAACAATTATTACAACCCTACTCAATTGACTTTTCCGATGTTAAAGGGCAATTTATTGCCAAACGTGCTTTTGAAATTGCTGCGGCAGGAGCTCATAATATTATCGTTGTGGGCCCGCCAGGAGCGGGAAAATCTATGTTAGCCAAAAGATTGCCGACGATTTTACCGCCAATGACACTTGATGAAGCCCTCGAGACAACCAAAATACACAGTGTAACCAATAAAAAAAGTGACCACGGAATACTAACACAGCGTCCTTTTAGAAAGCCCCATCATACTATTTCAGATGTTGGCCTAATTGGTGGAGGCAGTATTCCGCATCCAGGTGAAATCTCACTTGCACACAATGGCGTGTTGTTTTTAGATGAATTACCTGAATATAAAAGACAAGTTCTCGAAGTTTTACGACAGCCATTAGAGGACCGGGTTGTTTCTATTTCACGATCTAGATATTCTTTAGAATTCCCAACAAATTTTATGTTGGTGGGAGCTATGAATCCATGTCCGTGTGGATTTCTAAATCACCCAGAAAAGGCTTGTAGTTGCGACTTCAAAACCATTGAGCGTTATCGCCAGCGTGTTTCTGGCCCATTGCTAGATAGAATCGACATGCATATTGAGGTAAGCCCAGTAAAATATATGGAACTCACTGAGACCAATTCAAGCGAATCGAGCCAAAGCATACGCAACAGAATTTTGGAAGCGCGTAAAATACAACAAGACAGATTTAGCAAAGTCCAAGCAATTTATGCCAATGCCCAAATGAACAGAAAACAAGTCGAAGAGTTCTGCAAGCTTGAACCAGCCGGCCAAGCCATATTACAGAAAGCAATGAAAAAGCTTGGTCTTTCTGCAAGAGCCTACGAGCGTATCTTGAAAGTTGCACGAACAATCGCCGACCTCGACACGTCATTGGATATCAAAACGCATCATATCAGTGAGGCCATTCAATATCGCAAATTAGACCGCAACATATAAAGAATTTTATTTGATTTCGATGCTAAAAGTCTGCAGGCAAACCTCCTTCACCCTCACCCACCTGTTCTGTCTCTCTTTGAATCTTTATTGAATCACATTTCATACAGGCTGTATTAAATTTATCATTTAATGTACTGACGGCCTTAGCATTATTTGCTTCGTTGTCAACAATTGCATTGTAACCTTCTGGATTTGGATAATTCGCTTTGACAATATCTAATTTACAATCACAATCGTATTTATCTTCACTTTTACATCTATCCAAGAATCGTTTTTCTTTTTCTTGAGTCCAACCATCGTTCATAGAAGAAACCTTAGAAAATCCAATAAATGAAACTAAAATAGAAGCGACAGAATAAATAATCGCTGAACTAAAGGCAATTTTTGAGCCAGATTTTGAAGCGTAGCGCAGAAAACCCAAACCAAATAAAATGGAAAAAAGTAAGGCGCTCCCAATTAAAATAAATAAAAATAGTTGTCTGTTATCATCAGTCCATGCATCTTTATGAAGAAACTTATAAGCACCGCCAAAAATCAATAAGTACAATCCAAGGTAGGTTGCTATGGTTCCATAACCATGAATTTTTCCATCAGCACTTTTTTTTCCATTCTTTTTTAAAAGAAACCCCATGATAAAAAGGGAAATTCCACCGATTAGGGATAAAATAAATATAGATGTCATAGTAAACTTTTTTCTAAAATAGTAAAAAAAGGCTTGTATTTATTATCTTAGTAAATAATTATCAGTTTAAATCAAAAATTTTACGAAATGAAAAATATTATTATTTTATCACTGATGTTCTTCGGATTATCTGTTCAAGCCCAGAATATAACCGTTTCTGGAGCTACGTTCAAAAAGAAGTTGGACGTTAAAGGTGATGTATTAACGTATAATGGTGCCGGATTAAGACAAAAATACGGCTTCGATTTATATGTGGGTGCGCTATACTTGCCCAATCAAACATCTGACGCAAATAAGATTATAAATTCTGATGAAATTCAGTGCATTAACATTAAAATCATTTCCAATAAAGTAACACGAGACAAATTTAACGAAACCGTTTCTGAAGGATTTTCGAAAGCTACTCACGGAAAAGCAACTGATGAGCAAAAAAAACTTTTCAAAAGCTATTTTTCTGCCGAGATAAAAGATAAGGATGACATTTTGTTAATATACAAACCAGGTAAAGGAGTTGCCGTAATGATTAATGGCAACTATAAAGGTGTTGTAGGTAACTTAGAATTCAAAAAAGCACTTTGGTCTATCTGGCTAGGTGGCAATCCTGCTGATGGCAAATTAAAAAATAAAATGCTTGGAAAAGTATAGGATTGGATAAATTTAAAAGCGGCCTTTGCCGCTTTTTTTTTCACAAAATAATACGCTGGGCACTCATGTCATATGCTGTTTTTAACGCTATGTAATTGCTTAAAATCTAATTTTCTTTGAGGCCATATTTCACAATATATCTTGTTTTCTCAGTGTTAAAAATTCATTTATAATTTACTTTAGGACTAAGTAAGTAAAGTTGCTTAATAAAAACTATTCACTAACTTCGAGGACTCTTATCTTTGTTTGAAATGACAAAACGATTTTTTCTTGCATTTACCTTTTTTATAGGTTTAGCTGCCTCGGCTCAAGATTATATCATTCGTGGCTTTTTGCACGATGCTTCTAATGGAGAACCAGTGGCAGATGAACGTGTAAAATTATTAAAAGCTGATAGCACGCCAATTGCTGTGGGCTATTCTAATATTGCGGGTTTTTTCTCCATACCAAAATTAAATGCAGGATCTTATATTTTAAAAATTGAAAAGGCCAAATATGAACGCAGCTTTTTAAATGTAGAAATTACGCCAGATAAAAAAATATTTGACGTGGGTTCTTGGAATTTATCTCCCAACACTTTGAATGTTCAAGATGTACGGGTAAGCAATCAAGACAAAGCCAAAAAACAGCAAATTGGTATGTCTGAAGTAAAGATGGATCAAAAAACTGTAGAACGTATTCCGATGTATGGTGCAGAGAGTGATATCGTTGGCGCCCTAAGCGTTACGCCAGGGGTAGTCACCACAGGTGACCAAGGCGGGCAGCTTTATGTTCGAGGAGGAACGCCAATACAAAACAAAACATTACTCGATGGCATGACCATCTACAATCCCTTTCATTCCATTGGCTTTTATTCCATTTTCGAAACAGAATTAGTAAAGTCGGTAGATATATATACAGGAGGCTTTGAGTCAAAGTATGGCGGAAGGATTTCTTCTGTTATGGATATCACATACAGAGATGGCAACCGAAACAAGTTTTCTGGAAAGATATCGGCATCTCCATTTATGAGTAAAGCTGTATTAGAAGGGCCAATAGGACAAAAAAACAAAGACGGATTAGCCCCGGGTTCTTACATGTTCACTGCCAAGCATTCACTTTTAGACTACACAAGTAAGTCACTTTACCCTAGCATCAATGATGGTAATGGGCTGCCATTTAATTTTACAGACATTTATGGTAAAATGACCTTTAATGGCGAAGGGGGTTCAAAAGTAAGCGTATTTGGTTTTACAAATCAAGACTCTGTCAACTACAATGTTGCCGACTTGGATTGGCAAGCAGCGGGTGGAGGCCTTAATTTTACCTTAGTACCGAGCAGCTCCCCTATTTTTATTCGCGGCCATGTAAATGGAAGTAATTATCAGACAAATTTTGCAGAAATTGGCCAGGAACCACGTTTTTCTAAAATTGGTGGTTTTGACATGGGCTTTGATTTTACCTTTTTTCAAAAAAATGAAAGTGAACTCAACTATGGTTTTAATCTTAGTGGGTTCAATACACAATTTGTTACTTATAATGAATTACAACGTAAAATCGAGGCTAGTAACTTTACAACCGAAATCGGAACTTATGTAAATTACCGACTTGTAACGCCGCGTTGGGTTTATCAAGGTGGTATCCGAATGCAATTATATGCCTCCCTAAACACGGCTTCAATAGAACCTAGAATTGGTGCCAAATACAATGCAACGGATAAATTTAGATTGAAATTCTCTGGTGGTAGATTCTCTCAAAATTTTACTTCCGCTTCGTCCGACAAGGATGTCGTAAATTTATTTAATGGTTTACTTTCGGCACCTTCAAATGTTCAAGATCAATTTATTAATGAGTTTCAACAAGTTTCCACCGTTAAAAATGGACTACAATATGCATGGCATATCATTACAGGATTTGAATACGACATCAATAAATTTTGGAATCTAAACATCGAAGCCTACTATAAATATTTTGATCAATTAAGCAACATCAATCAAAACAAACTTTATGTAGACATCGCCCAATTTGAGCTCATTGACGACGTTTTCAAAAAAGATTTTATCATAGAATCCGGACAATCCTATGGTGTTGATGCCTTATTGAAATATTCGAAAAATAGAATTTTTCTTTGGGCCGTTTATTCACTAGGACACAATACACGTTGGGATGGTTTCAATGAATACTTCCCGGTATTCGACAGACGCCACAACGTCAATATCGTCGGTTCGTATCAGTTTGGAAAGAAAAAACGCACAGAATTAAACATAAGGTGGAATCTTGGTTCTGGTCTGCCTTTTACTCCTACAGCTGGTTATTATCAATTGGAAAATTTTGGTGAAGGTCTAACTACAGATTATGTGACTAACAATCCCAATTCAATTGCAACAATGCTTGGTTCATTTAACTCGCAAAGATTGCCATACTATCATCGGCTAGATATCACTGTTAAACATAACATTAAAACTAAAAACAAAGCAAACATAGAGCTCATTGGAGGAATTACCAATGCGTATAACCGCAATAACATTTTTTACGTGAATCGCGTTACCAACGAAATCATATACCAGTTCCCGATTTTACCAAGTATTGGCATTAGTTATAAATTTTAAAAATGGCCAACATTCGTGCTTTTAAAGGAATTCGTCCCCTTCGCAGTAAAGTTCATTTAGTTGCAGCACGACCGTTCTACTCTTATAAAAAGAGTGTACTAAAGGCAAAACTTGAAGATAATCCTTATACTTTTTTACATATAATCAACCCTGAATTTGGGACAAAAAGCACAACAAAACCAAATTCTAAAGCAAGATTTCAAAAGGTGCGTGAAAAGTTTGAGCATTTTCTTAAACAGGGTATTTTTATAACCGATACTAGCCCTCATCTTTACATTTACAACCAATCTAAAGAGGGTATGTCTGTGAGGGGAATTTTTGCCGGAATTAGTGTAGATGACTATACCAATGACATCATTAAAAAACATGAACAAACACTAACAGCTCGAGAAGATTTATTTACAAACTATTTAGATATAGTAGGATTCAATGCCGAACCTGTTTTGCTCACTTATCAATCAAATAGTGAAATACAAGAAATTTTGAATAGTCAAATGGCCCAGAGGCCAGAATACGATTTCACAACCACTGACGGCATTACGCACCAATTATGGCTTCTCAACGAAGTTGATTCTCAAATTATCTGCCAATTATTTAAACAAGTTCCTTCATTATACATAGCAGATGGGCATCACCGTTCGGCCTCCTCTGTCCGTTATGCGCAAAAACTAAGAGAAGGAAACCAAAAGTATTGTAATGCAGCAGACTACTTTTTAGGGTATTTGGTTTGCGAAACAGAAGTACACATAGCAGCATACCACCGCCTCTTAAAATCTAAAAATGGCATAAGTCATGCAGATTTTATTGCTCAGTTGGAAAAACATGGAAAGGTAGAAAAATTAAAAGATCCTAGTTTACCCCAGTCTAAGCATGAAATTCACATTTATTTTGATCAAACTTGGCTAAAATACAGAGCCAAATACATTGAGTTGGACGACCCGGATCCAATTAAAAATTTAGATGCCCAAGTACTTTCAGAACATATTTTAAGGCCGATTTTTGGCATTGCTGATTTAAAAACATCTGATCAAATTGAATTTTTAGCAGGTGGCCAATCTCTTGAAAAAATCATAGAAATTGTTGATTCGAAAAAATCAGAAATTGCTTTTTTACTTTATCCTGCCAGTATCGAGGAAATAAAAAAAGTAGCCGATGCTGGCCTAAATATGCCACCCAAATCTACTTGGATTGAGCCAAAACTTAGAAGCGGTCTGACGATTTATTCTCTTGAGCATGATTGAGAAACAACTTCAATTAGTTTTATCAGAAATACCAAAGAACGTTGCACTCATTGCTGTGTCCAAGACAAAGCCCATTGAAGATATTCTTAAGGCATATAAGGCTGGACAGCGGCATTTTGGTGAAAATAAAGTGCAAGAATTGGTAGAAAAAGCGGCCCTATTACCCAAAGATATTAGTTGGCACTTAATTGGTCATTTGCAACGAAATAAGGTGAAATACATGGCAGGATTTGTACATTTAATACATGGTGTAGAAAGCCTTAACTTATTGATAGAAATTAATAAGCAAGCCCAAAAAGTCAATAGGATACAGGATGTTTTGTTGCAATTTCATATAGGAGAAGAAGATACAAAATTTGGCATGACCCTAGAGGAAGCCACTGAAATATTGAACTCAGAAATTGCAAAAAATTTAAAAAACATTCGAGTCTGTGGGGTAATGGGTATGGCGAGTTTTACTTCGGCGCAAAATCAAATAAGTCAAGAATTCAAAAACCTTTATGATATTTTTAAACAGCTTCAAAAAGAATTCTTTCAAAGTCAAAACCACTTTAAAGAAATCTCTATGGGTATGAGTGGTGATTACCAACTTGCAATTGAGCAAGGAAGCACTATGGTGCGTGTAGGTAGTAAAATTTTTGGTGGTCGTTAAACGTCAAAAATCAAGGAACAAAGCACTTCCTCTGAAAAATATTTTTGAGCAAGTATTTGAATCTCTTCGGCACTTATTTTATCAATTGCATGGTGCATGTCGGCAATCGTATCAATTTGACCAAAGGCCAACATACTTTTTCCTAAACCTTGCATTAAACCCGAATTGACATCCATTCCAAGCGCCAATTGTCCTTTAAACTGACGTTTGGCCTGTAGTAATTGTGCTGCACTTAATTGCTTATTTCTAATTTTATCAAGTTCCTTGTCAATAAGCTTTAATGTTTTATTGACATTTTTTGATTCACAACCAAAATATATTTGCCAATAACCCGTATCTGCAAAAGTGTGGTAATTGGCTTCTATTGCGTATGCATAACCATAGCGTTCCCTCACCGATAAATTGAGTCTACTATTTAGTGCGGGGCCACCAAGAATATTTACCAACAGCGACATCGCCACGCGATGATCATGATGATAACTCGGCGCTAAACCACCTAGAACAGCGTGGGCTTGATAATTGGCTTCATTCTTTATTTCTCTAAAATTATTCCCTCCGTTAAATGGATTTAATTGGGGTCTTAAAGCAGTTTTTGGCATTTGAGCTAAGGCCAATTCTAATCCCATTTTTAGACGTGCAAGTGGCACATTACCAACAAATGAAATAACTAAATTATCACAAGTAAAATATTGCCTGATATATCGTTGTAAATCTTCTTGACTAAAAGCCGAAACGCTCTCTTTGGTGCCTAAAATGTTTTGCCCCAAAGGGTGCCCGTCAAAAAGAAGTGCGTCAAAATCATCAAAAATCTTATCGCTCGGAGAATCTAAATAAGAATTAATCTCATCTAAGATTACCTCTTTTTCTTTTTCTATTTCCCTCTCAGGGAAAATGGAATTTATGGATATATCGCTGAGTAAATCTATAGCCCTAAAAGTATGTTCTTTGGAAAAAGAGGCATACAAACACATTTCTTCTTTGGCGGTGTAGGCATTTAGCTCTCCTCCAACTGCATCTATTCTAGACAAGATGTGCAGCGCTTTTCTTTTCTGGGTTCCCTTAAAAAGACAATGTTCAAGAAAATGAGCCAACCCAATTTGATCTGCAGATTCATGTCTTGAACCTGCTGCAAAGAAAAATCCCAAATGAGCAACTTGGCTCGGGACTTTCAAATAAACCAATCGGGCGCCATTTGACAATACCTCACATTGGGGTTGATAAGCTTTCATTTATGGCTGGAGTAATTTTGATTGCCAAATATTTTTTTCCAAATAATAGGCACGGCGTTCGTGTAAACGCGATGTTTGACCTTGCCAAAATTCGAGATAATTCGCTGTCATTGAAAAACCGCCCCAGTGGGCAGGTCTAGGCACGACATCTGGAAATCTAGCATCGAGCAACTTATATTGATCAAGAAGCTTTTGGCGACTTTGAATTTTTTCAGATTGTTGCGAGGCCCATGCGCCTAACTGGCTTTCCCTTGGGCGGGTTGCAAAGTAGGCATCAGAAATCGTTTCACTCACTCTTATTACGGAACCCTCAATTCGTATTTGACGCATCAGTTTTGGCCAAAAAAACAGTAATGACGCTTTTGGATGCGCATGCAAATCCTTTGCTTTTTTTGAATTGTAATTCGTGTAAAAGATGAATTGTTGATCCAACATCTCTTTGAGATATAAAGTCCTTGATGAGACTTGTTGGGACTGTGGAGCATAGGTACTGAGTACACATGCATTGGCCTCTAATTCCATGGATTGCACCGCCTCATCGAACCATAAAGTAAATGCTTCAAATGGATCCAAAGGCAATTTTTCAATGGATGCAGGCTGAATAAAATCAGCATGGTTTTCGCGATAAGACTTTAACCATTTACTCATTTTTTTCTATTCAGTTTGGTCTATAATTTCTGAATCTTCATCAGAAGATACTTCTTCTTCATCAAAATCGGATCCAGCTGCAGAGAATACTTGTCCAATTGGCACATGAGGTAATTGATTATTTGAAGACACATCATGGTTGGCAACAGCTTGCGAATCTTCATCTCGGTATGCAAAAATTTCCACGATGGGCGAAGCAACAATTGAAACTACATTAAAATCAATCATCAAGGTAGCTAAACTTTCCTCAATTCTTTCATAGGCCTCCTTAACGTGGGCGGCACTCACTAAAAAATACTGAGAAACTGTTTTGGCTTTTTCTCCCTCTTCATCAAGACGGTCATAAGTAACCTTGCACTTGAACCATTTTTCTGAGTCATCATATTGAAAAATGTCGTGAAGATCTGTCCGGGTTATTCCCGACACTTGAAATTCACCTCTAATGCTCGACCCTAATTCTTCAAAAATGCGGGCCTCAGCATCGGTAAATGTCATTGCTGCCAATAAATAGGACTCAGATACCCTTTTAAATGATCCGTTATCAAGTTGTTTTGTATATTTTACTTTAACAGTGAACCAGCTATTCATTTAAATTATTATTTGGACTACAAATATAAGGTGCTCTAGGGAAATAGCACTATTTTGTAAATCCAAATGGCAATAAGTTTTGAACCGAATCTATTGCCAAGATTTGTCCACTACGCTGAACAAGTAGTATTTCAATAGGGCTTTGCTGACGGGCCTGGCTTTCTAAAAGTACTTGTCTACAAGAACCACATGGGGATAAATAAGATTCCTCTGGCATAAGTTCACCCTGGCTGGTTATACATATTTTAACAACAGGATCATCTGGAAAATTGGCACCGGCGTAAAATAAAGCTACCCTTTCGGCGCAAAGTCCAGATGGATAAGCAATATTTTCTTGGTTATTACCTAATATTATTTTGCCACTTTTTAGTAGTAAACTTGCCCCAACTTGAAATTTTGAATAGGGTGCATAAGCTTGCCCCATCGAGGCTTGAGCATGAGCCAACAACTCTTGATCATCCTTAGAAAGTGCTTCTTTGGATTGATAATGGCGATATTTAAAAACAAATTCTTTTGTCATTATTTTCTAATACGGATTTAAATGATTTTAGTTTCGAGATATTAATCCTACTTTTCGCATAATTAGCGAGCTTTTTTAGGTAAATTTGTTTTCTATATATGATGAAAACAGAAAAAGAAAAAGCATCTTACGGGATTGGCATGAGTATTGCCGAGAGCCTAAGCCAACAAGGATTGTCTGAACTAGATTTAATACAAGTTACTCGGGGAATGACTGCCATATTCGATGGCACTACCCCGGAAATGACTCCCGAAGAAGCAAATGGATTCATTCAGAAATATTTGAATGAACAAAAACAACTCCAATTTGAGTCTGTTAAAAAAGCTGGTGAGGATTTTTTAACTCAGAATTCCTTGCTTGATCATATTATAAGCACCGAAAGTGGGTTGCAATATGAAGTATTGGAAGAAGGTAGCGGAGCAAAACCTAATGCTTCAAGTCAGGTTACTGTACATTATCACGGAACCTTAATCGATGGTACCGTTTTTGATAGTTCAGTTCAAAGAGGAGAACCAGCAACATTTGGAGTCAATCAAGTGATTAAAGGCTGGACAGAAGCATTGCAACTTATGGCCTGCGGTTCAAAATATAGGCTCTATATTCCACAGCAATTAGCCTATGGGGCAAATCCACACCCAGGAGGTGCGATTGAACCTTATGCAACCCTTATTTTTGATGTTGAATTGATTTCTATCTCGTAACTTTAATTTTACCATGAAACATTTTTTCCTTATTTCACTACTTATCACCTTATTTTCATGTAGCGGCGAAGATAAAGTCGAATTTAAAAATGACAAGCAACAATATTCATATTTAATGGGTGTAGAATTGGCAAAACCATTCTTAACACAAGACCCATTCACTAAAATGGATAAAGAACAAATGATTAAAGGGTTCGAAGTTCCAGTTAAAGAACAGGAACTTGAGAAATACTTTAAAGATTTAGAATTATTACTTGGTCAAGACGGCAAGAGTTTCAATGAGAAATACATTGTAGAAGGGTCATATGCAGTTGGTAAAATCAATCGGGAGCGTTTTGATAGTTATTTTAAACAGATGGATGCTTCATCACTAATAGCAAGTGAATATGTAGTGCGAGGTTTTGCCGATGGTCTAAATAAAAAAGATGAAGTAGCTCTTGAGGGGCTAGACCGAAAAAAAATTATGGCTGGATTTGAGGTTTTGATGAATCAAAAATATGATAAAATTACAGCCGCTTATAAGGCCGAAGGAGAAGCATTTATGTCTCAAAACAAACAAAAGAAAGGTGTAATTACAACTGCTACGGGCTTGCAATATATAGTTCTGAAAACAGGAAAAGGCCCGAATCCACGCATGGATTCAAGGGTAAAAATGAGCTACACAGGAATGAATATCGATGGTTCTATTTTTGATCAGTCGCCAGAAGGAGAAGGAGTTAGTTTTGGTTTAAATGAGGTCATTGCAGGTTGGACTGAAGGTGTACAACTTATGAATGTAGGCACAAAAATTCAACTTTTTGTGCCGCAAGAATTGGGCTATGGTGCTTATCCGCCACAAGGCGCAAATATAAAGCCATATGCCCCACTTGTATTTGAAATGGAATTATTAGAAATTGAAAAATAATGTCATGAATCGATTGATAAAAGTTTTTGCATTTTTTAGTATTTCCTTAGGTTTTTTGAATTCATGCCAAGAAGATATTGTCTTGGATGGTGACTTTGTTGAAACTGCTGTTGTGTATGGATTACTCGATCAAGCTGATTCAATACATTTTGTAAAAATTACGCGTGCATTTATAGGTCCTGGATCTGCTTTAGACATAGCCAAAATTCCAGATTCAAGTTACTTCGATCAAGTGGAGGCAACAATAAGCGAAGTGTTAAACGGTCAAATTGTGCGCACTTGGATTCTAAAAGATACGCTTGTTCAAGACAAGGATACGAATGGGTTATTTTATGGTCCGAAGCAAGTTGCCTATTATTTCAAAACCCTTCCTACAGGGCCGTTCGAGACAATACAGGCCTCTGTAGATCCGCTTTTAAGTTCTTTAAAACCACTTGCAACTTATCGCTTCAAAGCTATCATTAATGGAGGAGAATTTGAAGTGAGTGGAGAGACAGAGCTTGTCCATGGAATGACATCTCCAACAGCTTCTCAAAACTATACTTTTAAATTTGCAAACGATCCAGGAGTGTATATTTCAAGTGGCGTTTCCATCTCGAATACGGGCAATGCCCACATAACGAGTGCCCATCTTGATGTCCTATTTAATGAATTTCAAGGCACTGCATTTAATGAAAAATCATTCAGATGGAAATTGGGTGAAAGTGCAGTTGAACCCTATTCATCTCGTACCTATTCTGCCGTTGGTCGCACTTTTTATGATTTAGTTAAAAGTAATGTAAGCAATGACCCAAATATAGATAAACGCACTTTTAAAGCTATTCGCATTATTCTCACAGGAGGTGCAGAGGATCTATATAACTACATGAGTGTAAATTCACCGAGCTCAACCTTAGCGCAGAGTAAACCCACGTTTACAAATTTAAGCGTCAGCAACGGGAAGCGTGTAGTGGGTATTTTTTCGTCTCGACAAACAGTTACTTATTACAAGCCTTTTTATACCTCACCTCAACAAGCCTATATACGTGCAATAGATAAAAAGTCTACGCGTGAACTCTGCATCGGACCAATTACTGGCTTTCTATTATTTTGCTCGAACCACCCCGGTGATAATATTGTTGGACAAGAAGAATCATTTGCATGTAATTAAATGACTGAACGCCAGACCATCTTTGCCGATGTCTTGCTGCCAGTACCAATGCGGCAGGTATTCACCTATCGAATACCTTTTGAATGGAATGATTCAATCGAGGTTGGTCTGAGGGTTTTGGTCCCTTTTGGAAAAAGTAAAATTATCACAGGAATAGTCACTAAAGTACATGAAGATGTTCCTAAAGAATATCAGGCCAAATATATCGATTCAATTCTCGATGAAACAGCGATAATTGGACCGCGTCAATTGGAATTTTGGGAATGGATAAGTGCTTATTATATGGCTCCTATCGGAGATGTTATGAATGCTGCACTGCCTGCAAATTTCAAACTTGCAAGTGAAACAAAATATTGTTTACATCCCGATGCACCCACTGATTTGCCAAATTTAAATTCACGCGAAGAAGAAATCATTGAAATATTAGAGGTTCAAGAATCATTGAGCATTAAAGAGATTGCCGAGCGCATTGGGATAAAGACTATTCAGCCCTACCTAAAAACCTTATTACAAGAAAGGCTCATTGCGAGCGCTGATGAGATTCAAAATAGATACACACCAAAAACACAGCTTTTTGTCTTCTTAGACCCCCAATACCAAGACGAAGAACAATTGAGTAATTTACTAAGCAACCTGGAGGGGCAAGCACGAGCAGAGAAGCAACTCAAATTATTGTTGCAGTTTATTCAATTAGCCATGCAAGAAGGTGGGTTACATCAGCCTATTTCTAAGAACCAACTTTTGGATAAAGAAAAAAGCCAAAGTGCCTTGGCAACCTTAGAAAAACATGGTGTGTTTAACATTGAACGGCTGCAAATAGATCGATACCAGGGTGTTGGAGAAGCCAAAGGTCCGTTCAAGCCTTTGAGTACTGAACAACAAAAAGTCTTAAATTCTATTGAAAGGGGTTTTGAGCAAAAATCAGTTTGCTTGTTATATGGAGTAACTGGTTCGGGAAAAACTGAGATTTACGTTCAACTTATTCAGCAATACTTAGATAGGGGAAAACAAATTCTTTTTTTAATTCCGGAAATTGCCCTCACCACACAACTTATTAATAGACTTCAGCATTATTTTGGAGATTTAGTTGGGGTGTACCACAGCCGTTTTAATCAAAATGAACGCATAGAAATTTGGAATCATGTTTTGGCCAATGATCCCAATAAATTTAGAGTCATACTAGGAGCACGCAGTTCTGTATTCTTGCCATTTGCAGATTTGGGCCTTGTTATCGTGGATGAGGAGCATGAAGCATCTTTTAAACAATATGACCCCTCTCCTCGCTACAATGCAAGAGATGCAGCAATCGTTTTAGCAAGTATGCACAATGCCAAAGTACTGCTAGGTTCAGCTACACCCTCACTCGAATCTTTTCAAAATGCAAAACTGGGAAAATATCATTTAGTGGAGCTTTTAGAACGCTACCAAGGCCTTCAACTCCCAATGATGATGGCCTCTGATTTAAAGAGAGAAAAACGTCTTAAAAATATGCAATCACATTTTTCAAGTCTTTTACTCGAAGAAATGAAAATTGCCCTGGCCAAAAATGAACAAATCATACTTTTTCAAAACCGGCGCGGGTATACCCCTATTTGGTCTTGTGAGGTTTGTGCTTGGACACCTCGTTGTGAATACTGCGATGTGAGCTTGACCTATCACAAACAAAGCAATTTACTCAAATGTCATTATTGTAGTTTTACCACCCCTCCTGTAGGCTCTTGTACGAATTGTGGCAGTAACAGATTGCGCATGATTGGTTTTGGCACCGAGAAGATTGAAGATGAGCTACAACTCATCTTTCCCAATACAGTATTTAAAAGAATGGACCACGACAGTACGCGTTCAAAAAATTCTTATGAGCAAATTATCAATGATTTTTCTCAGCGTAAAGTCGATGTGCTCATCGGCACCCAAATGGTGACCAAAGGCTTAGACTTTGATCACGTTTCGTTAGTAGGTATTTTGGACGCTGATATGCTTCTCAATAGACCAGATTTTCGAGCTTATGAACGCGCTTATCAACTTATGTCGCAAGTAGCAGGTAGGGCCGGCCGAAAAGAAAAACAAGGAAAAGTGGTTATTCAAAGTGCTCAGGTGGAGCATTGGGTATTGGAACGTATTATGGCACATGACTTTTTAGGATTTTATGAGGTTGAAATAGAAGAGAGAGAACGCTTTTTTTATCCACCTTTTTATAAGATTATTCAATTTACGCTAAAACACCAAAAGGAAGAACTAATCAATGAAGCCGCGCAATACTTTGCCGATGAACTAAAAAAAATATTTAAGGAGCGGGTACTAGGACCTGAATTTCCAATAATTAAGCGAATTCAAAATAAATTTCTTAAAGAAATCAAATTGAAAATTGAACGTGGTGCACCCGATAAAAAAGTTAAAGCACGTATTTTGCAAGAGATCGATTCTTTTATCAAAATGTTCAGTTCAAAAGTATTCAGATAAGTATTGATGTCGATCCGATGTAAAACAAAAAAGGAACCTTGCGGTTCCTTTTTTTATTAGCCTAAGTAGCTTTTCAGTACTTTATTTTTGTTGGTGTGTTTTAGTCGGCGAATGGCCTTTTCTTTAATTTGACGCACACGCTCGCGGGTAAGTTCAAATTTGTCACCTATTTCTTCTAAAGACAACGGCGCCTTTCCATCTAAGCCATAAAACATACTTATCACTTCACTTTCCCGAGGAGTAAGACTTGTAAGCGAACGACGAATATCTGATCGCAAAGACTCTAAAGTAAGGTTTGCTTCAGGACCAGGCAGCGAATCACCCTGCATCACATCGTACATTGTTGAAGTCGTTTCATCACCTTCTATTAAAGGAGCATCCATAGAAATATGACGCCCATTTTGAGAAAGCGTTTGTTTCACCTCTTCAGGCGTAACATTTAAAAACTCAGCAAGCTCATCAGCACTAGGTGGACGCTCAAATTTTTGTTCTAATTCAGAATAGGCCCTGTTTATTTTATTGATATTGCCTATCTTATTTAATGGTAAGCGCACTATACGCGCTTGCTCGGCAAGTGCTTGTAAAATAGACTGACGAATCCACCAAACCGCATAAGAAATAAATTTAAAACCTCGCGTTTCATCAAATCGCTCTGCTGCTTTAATCAAACCTAGATTTCCTTCATTTATTAAATCTGGAAGTGCCAATCCTTGATTCTGATACTGTTTTGCTACCGAGACAACAAAACGAAGATTCGCCTTGGTAAGTCTCTCAAGAGCAATTCGATCTCCGGCTTTAATTTTTCGAGCGAGCTCTACTTCTTCATCGGCCGTAATCAGGTCCACTCGACCTATTTCTTGTAAATATTTGTCTAAAGATGCGGTCTCCCGATTGGTGACCTGTTTTGCTATTTTTAATTGCCTCATATTATTTTATTGCTTTCCCTTCTACTCTAAAAATTGAGAAAGGTTCGAGTTGAACGCGTTTTTTTTTTAATTGTTACGTATGTTTTTTTCAAATGACCAATTTCACTGCATATTTTACTTAATTCAATGAAAATTTATTTTGCGTTTTTTCATTAAATAAGCCCTTTAAAACTGCCTAAAGAATTATTTTCAATCTGCCTGCGTTCATACATTATGTCATTTATTTTACAACATCGTTACTGCCGTGAATGTGGTGGAGGGCTTAAAGGAAGAAAAGATCAAAAATTTTGTAATGATTATTGTCGCAACAGATTTAATAACCGCAAGAATCGTATAGAATTGGCAGGACAACGCAAAGTCAATCAAATATTATTGAAAAACAAAAAAATCATAGCCCATATGCTTTTGAAAGAAAAAAAAAGAAAAATTCGCGAATTGGATTTATTTAAAGAAGGGTTTAATTTTTTATATCATACCCATCTAAAAAAAACCAAAAACGGACGAACATATATATTTTGTTATGAATTTGGTTACATTCAATTAGCAGATGAATACCTAATTTTAGTGCATTGGGATAATTTTAAATTCAAATGAAAATCAAACGAAGTTCATATTTTGGAGCTTTAGGACGTGAAAGTCTCTATGAAATTAGCATGAATGCTGACCACAGCGAACTGATACTTTTTATTCATGGCTTTATGGGCTTTATGGATTGGGGTTCATGGCATTTGGTTAGCGACTATTTTACACAAAATGGATTTGACTTCTGCCGTTTTAATCATTCACACAATGGTTGCACAATAGACAAGCCATCTGAATTCTTAGATTTTGGAGCATTTCAATCCAATACTTATTCCAAAGAATTGGCCGATATTGATTCAATATTAAATCACATTGCTGCCAACCATAAAACTTATGATAAAATACATCTGATTGGTCATTCTCGCGGAGGCGCAATGGCCATCTTAGCTGCACATCATTGGAAGGAGCATGGGCAATTGGGACAAATTTGTACTTGGGCAGCAATCAGTGATATTGAACGTCGTTTTCCAGTGGGAAATGAATTAATCCAATGGCAAAAAAGTGGTGTCAGGTACATTGAAAATGGACGAACCTTACAAGAACTACCTCAGCTTTTTGAAATTTATACTGACTATATCGAAAACAAAACAAAACTAGATGTAATTAAGGCAGCAAAATCCCTAGCTGATAAATTACATGTTTTCCATGGGAGTAAAGACTTAAGTGTGCCCAAGACGGAGGCCTTTGAGCTTGCGAGTGTTGCTAATTCTCAAGCCCATATCATTGAGGGGGCAGACCATGTATTTGGATCTAGACATCCTTGGAAAAAAAAATCAATGCCTGAGTATCTCCAAAAATTGTGTCAGCACACACTTTACTTTTTGAAAATGAAAAAAGCCAGCTAAACTGGCTTTTTTAGGGAGGAAGACGGGTCTCGAACCCGCGACCTTCGGAACCACAATCCGACGCTCTAACCAACTGAGCTACAACCTCCATTTTGGTGGGTGCAAATATATGAAATCTTCTTGATATCTTAAAACAACCTTGCTGATTTTAAGATGTGAAAAACTTGATTTAAATTAAAAAAATTACAAGGTCCCGCGGTGTTCTTGTTCGCGTTCAATGGCTTCAAATAGCGCTTTAAAATTTCCTTTCCCGAAGGATTGGGCACCCTTTCTTTGAATTATTTCAAAAAACATTGTCGGGCGATCCACAACCGGTTTAGTAAAAAGTTGTAACAAATAACCTTCGTCGTCACGATCAATAAGAATGCCGTGTGATTTTAACACCTCCACATCTTCGTCAATTGCACCAACGCGCTCTAATAAATCGTCGTAATAGGTTTCAGGAACATATAAAAACTCCACCCCGCGGTCGCGCATGGCACTTACAGTCGAAACAATATCATTAGTGGCCACAGCGATGTGTTGTACCCCAGGACCATTATAAAAATCGATATACTCTTCTATTTGTGATTTCTTTTTACCTTCTGCAGGTTCATTAATCGGAAATTTTATTCTGCCGTTCCCATTTGACATTACCTTAGACATCAGGGCAGTGTATTCAGTTGAGATATCCTTGTCATCAAAAGAAACAATTTGAGCAAAGCCCATTACTTTACCATAGAACTCGACCCAGTCATTCATTTGGTTCCAACCAACATTGCCCACCATATGGTCGATAAATTTTAGTCCGACAGGGGCGGGATTGTAATGAGATTCCCATTTTTTATAACCAGGGAGAAAAACACCATTGTAATTTTTTCGCTCAACAAAAATGTGCACGGTCTCTCCATATGTGTAAATACCGGAGCGAACCACCCAACCTTCTGCATCTTCTTCTCGGATTGGTTCCATATATGGCTTGGCTCCTCTTTTGGTTGTTTCTTCAAATGCCTTTGTCGCATCTTCAACCCATAGGGCAACCACTTTTACGCCATCGCCATGTTTATCGATGTGCTCATTGAGTGGGCCACCCTCTTGCAGCGGCGTTGTAAGCACTAATCGAATTTTATCTTGTTTTAAGACATAGGAAACGCGGTCTTTCATGCCAGTTTCAAGACCAGCATAGGCCTCAGATTGAAATCCAAAAGCTGTTTTATAGTAAAGTGCACTCTGTTTTGCATTGCCCACATACAACTCGACATAATCCGTTCCTAGTAGGGGCAAAAAATCTTCAGCATCGTTAAAAATCTTTTCGAGGCTGTAGTCATAGTTTTGGATTTCTTTGAGGTTTTTAATCTCTGCCATGTTGTTGATTTTTTTCAAAATTAGGTATTAATACCGATTTTTAGTGCTGCCAGGAGAACATATAGTCTGGTACTTCCATTTCTAAGGCCCGTTTTGTAAGCGACAGCGGCTTAAAGGTATCTACCATTACAGCTAATTCTTGGGTTTCGGTTTTTCCAATACTTCGTTCATAGGCTCCTGGATGTGGCCCATGTGGAATTCCTGCCGGATGTAAGGTAATTTGACCTTTTTCAATGTTATTGCGACTCATGAAATCTCCGTCAACATAATAAAGCACCTCATCGGAATCAATATTTGAATGATTGTATGGTGCTGGAATAGATTGTGGATGATAATCATAAAGACGAGGCACGAATGAGCAGATTACAAAAGCTGCAGTCTCAAAAGTTTGATGCACCGGCGGTGGTTGGTGAATTCTACCTGTAATGGGTTCGAAATCGTGAATAGAAAAAGCATAGGGATAATTATAGCCGTCCCAGCCAATTAAATTAAATGGGTGATGGGCATATATATATTCATACAAAACATCCTGTTTTTTAATTTTCAAAAGAAAATCACCTGTTTGATTTATGGTTAATAGTTCAGATGGAGTGCGTAGGTCGCGTTCACAATAAGGTGAATGCTCCAAGAGTTGACCAAACCAATTGCGATATCGTTTGGGTGTGTATACTGGATGAAAGGATTGAATAATAAATAATCGGTTGTCACTCGAAGAGAATTTTAATTGATAAATCATTCCACGAGGAATGACAAGGTAATCTCCATAAGCAAATTCAATGTTACCCATCTGAGTAAGCAAGGTTCCAGATCCTTTATGAATAAAAATTACTTCATCGGCATCGGCATTCTTATAAAAATAATCATGCATGCTTTGCGTTGGAGCAGCAAGTTCAATGTAAACATCTGAATTGACCAAAACAGGTACACGACTTTCTAAATAATCAGCATTTGGTTTTAAATCAAAACCGTTAAAACTGCGCATTAACATGTTCTTTTGAACACCTATTTCTGGAGCAATATTTTTTTGATTTCCAACGGATTTGACTACTGTTGGTGGTTGGAGATGATATAAAAGTGAAGACATCCCATCGAATCCAATAGTGCCAAACAATTGTTCGTGATAAAGTGAGCCATCTGGTTGCCTAAAGGCTGTATGACGTTTATTTGGAATTTGACCTAGCTTTTTATAAAAAGGCATAATGCAAGATTTTATTTTTCAAAACTACTCCAATCATTGAATTGAACAAGAAATTTTTATCAGTTTTCGTACTTTTGCTACTCATCAAGTCTACAGAATGTCAAAAATAATGGTATTAGGTTCTTGTGGTCAGATTGGAACCGAACTAGTTTTAGCACTTCGCAACAAATTTGGTGCAAATATGGTGTTTGCAGCCGATTTGCACCAAGAGGCACCACAAATTCTCAACAACGGACCCTACATACAATTAGATGCTTTAGAAAAGCAAAAAGTACGCACCTTTATAATTGACAATAAAATTGAACAAGTATACCTACTTGCAGCATTGCTTTCAGCAACAGCCGAAAAAAATCCCGATTTTGCATGGAAGTTGAATATGGAAGGCCTCTTTACCATTTTAGATTTAGCTAAAGAAGGATATATTAAAAAAGTATTTTGGCCAAGCTCCATCGCTGTTTTTGGACCAACAACTCCTGCTGACAAGACACCCCAGCATACCATCATGGAACCAAGCACTGTATATGGCATATCAAAACAAGCCGGTGAGCGATGGTGCGAATATTACCACAATAAATTTGGAGTGGATGTACGCAGTATTCGCTATCCTGGGCTAATTTCGTATAAAAGTCCTCCGGGAGGAGGTACTACAGATTATGCGGTAGACATTTTTTTCAAAGCAAAATCTGTAGGGAATTTCACTTGCTTTCTCTCAGCAGATACGGCGCTGCCGATGATGTTTATGGACGATGCCATTAGGGGAACCATTGAACTGATGGAAGCACCTGCTGAAAATATCAAAATAAGATCCGCTTATAACCTTGCTGGTTGTAGCTTTACTCCAGCAGAACTCACGGCAGAAATTAAACTATTTGTGCCCAACTTTCACATAGACTACCAACCAGACTACCGCCAAGCAATTGCAGATAGCTGGCCAAATTCAATTGACGATTCCCACGCCCAAAAAGACTGGGGTTGGAAAGCACAGTACGATACCAAAGCGCTTGTTAAAGTGATGATGGAAAATATCCATTAGGTAAGTCCAAGGACGAGCATTGAATTGTATTAAAAAATATTTTGTTTAAACTTTTTATTGTTTTGTTAAACAAAATTTGTTTAACTTTAACGAATAATTGTTAAACAAAACTACTTGCTATGTCAACAATCGAATTCAACGAAGCTCTAATTGGTCTTGAAGGCAATTTGCAATCATTTGCTTTGTCTTTTACAAGAAATCGTGAAGATGCACGTGATTTAACACAAGAAACTATGTTAAAGGCGATAACTTACAGGAGTTACTATACGCCGCAAACAAATTTTAAAGCGTGGGTATTTACAATTATGCGTAACTTGTTCATTAATCAGTACCGTAGAAGAGTAAAATCTGGTGCCATTTTTGATCATAGCAAAGAAGCATTTTTAGTATCCAATATTCATAGTCTTGAGGACAGCCCAATAGAAAAAATTGGGGTTAAGGACATTAAAAACCAAATTAATTTGTTGGGAGAGGAATATCAAACACCTTTTGAAATGCACTTCGAGGGCTTTAAGTATAAAGAAATTGCAGACAAATTAGGTATTCCAATTGGCACCGTGAAAAGTCGTATTTTCATAGCGCGAAAGAAATTAATGGATGCCTTACCTGAATTTGCATTTTCGGCTAATTAAAATAATATGACCAAAACAATACATATCATCGGCTCGGGTATTTCGAGCCTATCAGCTGCTTCATTTTTAGCACAAGCAGGACATAAGGTATGTATTTTTGAAAAGAACGAACAAATTGGCGGTAGGGCCAGACAATTTGAGGCAAATGGATTCACTTTTGACATGGGGCCTTCTTGGTATTGGATGCCAGATGTTTTCGAAAAATTTTACCAACAATTCGGATACACTACCTCAGATTTCTATCAACTCAAACGTCTTGATCCGTCATACAGAATTTATTGGGCGGATCAATCATATTCGAATGTGCCAGCAGATATGCCCACTTTGGAAGAATGGTTTGAATCATTAGAAACAGGGAGCTCTTTGAAATTACGCGCTTTTTTGAAAGATGCGGCTTATAAGTATAAAGTTGGGATGGAAGATTTGGTTTATAAGCCAAGTTTAAAACTTTCAGAATTTTTTGATGCCAGAGTTTTGGGTGGTTTGTTTAAAATGCACCTATTTTCATCTTTCTCAACATTTATCAGGAAATATTTCAAACACCCTAAAATTCTTTCCTTGTTGGAATTCCCAGTACTTTTTTTAGGGGCAATGCCCAATGAAACGCCGGCATTGTATTCATTAATGAATTATGCAGACCTAAGTCTTGGTACTTGGTATCCAATGAATGGTATGCATGAATTTATTAAAGCTTTTTCGAGAATTGCAAAAGAACAAGGTGTAGAGATTCACACATCGGCCAATGTAGAGCAAATCGTGGTAGAAAATAGGCGCGCTAAAGGCACCATTGTAAATGGTGAATTTCATGCTGCCGACATTGTTATTTCTGGTGCAGATTATGCGCATACTGACCAAAAACTACTTGGGCAGCATGCGAACTATTCAGTTAATTATTGGGACAGGCGAACTATGGCTCCATCTAGTCTATTGTTCTACGTGGGCATCAATAAAAAAATAAAAAATCTTGAACATCACAATTTATTCTTTGATGAATCGCTAGAGGCTCATGGCCATACAATTTATAAAAACCCAAGTTGGCCTCAAAAACCACTGTTTTATCTCAGTGTACCATCGCTAACAGACAAAAAAGTAGCTCCTAAAGGCCAAGAAAACCTATTTTTTCTCATCCCATTAGCACCAAATTTGAATGATGATGAACAAACAAGGGAAAAATATTTTAACTTGCTGTTGAAACGGTTAAAGGATTTAACTGGCAATGATATCAAAGACAATATTGTTTTTAAAAGAAGTTTTTGTGTCAATGACTTTAAATCTGAATATAATGCCTTTAAAGGCAATGCCTACGGATTGGCCAATACTTTAAGGCAGACTGCAATATTGAAACCAAGAATGAAACACAAAAAAATTAAGGACTTATATTACACCGGTCAACTAACTGTACCAGGACCGGGTGTGCCGCCTTCGATTGTTTCAGGAGAAGTAGTTGCTAAACACATTTTAAAAACACATTTTTAGACCATTATATGAAAGCTATTTTTGATAAAATCAGTTTAGAAATGAGCGAAATGACTACCAAACGCTATTCTACTTCATTTTCATTGGGGATCAGTTTTCTTCACAAAGAAATTCAAAAACCAATCTATGCAATTTATGGTTTTGTTCGCTTTGCCGACGAAATTGTCGATTCCTTTCATGGTTTTGATAAAGCGGCCCTTTTAAAAGATTTCGAGAATCAAACTTTTACTGCTATTGAAACAGGAATTTCGCTCAACCCAATTTTAAATAGCTTTCAATGGGTAGTCAATATGTATCAAATACCCCAGGAGCTCATTATTTCTTTTCTCAATTCGATGGAGATGGATCTTCAAAAACAAACCTACGATCAAGGAAAATATGAGACTTATATTTTGGGTTCAGCCGAAGTGGTTGGTTTGATGTGCTTAAAAGTTTTCGTGAATGGCGATGACAATGAATATGAAAAGCTCAAGCCCTATGCCATGAAACTTGGCGCCGCATTTCAAAAAATTAATTTTCTTCGCGACCTAAAAGCTGATTATCAAGAATTGGGTAGAACATATTTTCCAGGCATAGATTTAACCCAGTTCAATACAGCACGAAAAGAAGAGATTGAAGAGGATATTGCCAAAGATTTTCAAAAAGGTTATGAAGGTATTCTCCTGCTTCCAAGAAATTCCCGATTTGGCGTTTATATGGCTTATAAATACTATTTCAAACTTTTCAAAAAAATTAAACAAACACCTGCAGAGCACGTATTAAAAGAACGTATTCGAATTGCCAATTATCGTAAAATGCGCATCCTCCTGACTTCTTATGTTAGGCATAATCTAAATCTACTATAAATGCCAGAAGAATATGTGATATTAGTCAATGAAGAAGATCGAGAAATAGGTCAACTTGAAAAATTAGAAGCGCATCGCCTTGGTTTGTTGCATCGTGCGTTTTCTATCCTATTGTTCAATGAAAAAGGAGAGTTACTCATCCAACAACGTGCCGCTCACAAATATCATTCACCGCTTCTTTGGGCCAATACCTGTTGTAGCCATCCGAGACCAGAAGAACCATTATTGGAAGCTGCGACTCGAAGGTTGTATGAGGAAATGGGAATGACTGCAAAAATGCAAACTGGGTTTCATTTTATTTATAGGGCAAGACTTGATCAAGGACTTATCGAGCATGAGTTAGATCATGTCATTTTTGCTTATTCAAATCAAGAGCCAAAAATAAATACAAATGAAGTTGAAAGTTATAAATGGATTAGTTTACCAGATTTATTAAAAGACATTGAAGATTATCCGCATGCACATTCTGCATGGTTTAAAATAATCATGCATGACTATTTAGAGTTCATTTCAAAAGCAGCGTATGAGAGTGTGTAGAAGAGCAACATTTAATGCTGCACATCGCTTATATAGGGCAGATTGGTCTGAAGAAAAAAACGACGCCGTTTTTGGTAAATGCAATAATCCCAATTATCACGGACATAATTATACCTTGGAGGTTTGGGTAGAAGGTGAAATTGATCGTGAAACTGGTTATCTAATAGATTTAAAAATTTTAAAAGAATTGATTGCAAACGAGATTCAAGAGCGTTTTGATCATCGAAATCTCAATCTTGATTGTAAAGAATTTGCAAATTTGAATCCAACGGCAGAAAACATTGCCATCGTTATTTGGGGATTAATTCGAGAGAAGTTAGATAAGCGCTATGCCTTGAGTGTCAAGCTGTGGGAAACACAAAATAATATCATAGAATACGACGGAAAATGAGCAGAGCTCTATTTTGGCACCGCAGAGATTTACGCATTGAGGATAATGCTGGCCTGTACAAAGCTTTAAAAAGTGGGCAGAAAATTATCCCGGTATTTATTTTCGATAAAACCATTCTTGACCACCTTCCAAAAGATGATCAAAGAGTACTCTTTATTTACAACATCCTAGTTGGTCTAAAAAACACCTATCGACAATATGGTTCAGATATTGAGGTTGTTTTTGGAATACCCCAAGAAGAAATTCCCAAATTATGTAGAAAATATAGTGCAACTCATGTTTTTATCAATAGAGATTACGAACCAGCTGCAATTTTACGCGATCAAATAGTTTTGGATAAGCTCAAATTACAAGGTGTAGAATTTATTGGGTCGAAAGATCAAGTAATTTTTGAAAAAAATGAAGTGACAAAAGATGACGGGAAACCCTACACAATCTATACTCCGTATGCTAGAAAATGGAAAGCTAAGCTGACTCAATACCATTTAAAATCATATCCTACATTAAAATACCTTGATGGCTTAATGCAATTTAATAATGAAATGTTAAGCCTTTCAGACTTGGGATTCGATTCTATGGAATTACAACAAATTCCAACAAGTGAAACACAAATTAATATTATAGAAAATTATCATGAGTTGAGAGATACGCCCTCCAAAAGAGGAACATCTCGCTTAGGGATCCATCTTCGGTTTGGTACTATTTCAATTCGCCAATTGGCACTAAAAGCCTTTCAAATAAATGAAAAGTACCTCAATGAACTGATTTGGAGGGATTTTTATCAAATGATAATGTTTCATTTTCCAAATACGGTAGATAGGGCATTCAAGCCACAATATGACAGAATAGTATGGGAGAACAATGAAAGTCACTACAAAGCTTGGTGCGAGGGTATAACGGGTTATCCATTGGTGGATGCAGGAATGCGAGAACTCAATCAAACGGGATTTATGCACAATCGGGTACGTATGGTTGTGGCAAGTTTTCTTACCAAACACCTTCTAATTGATTGGCGATGGGGAGAGCGCTACTTTGCAGAAAAACTTTTAGATTTTGATTTGGCCAGCAATATAGGTGGCTGGCAATGGGCGGCTGGATGTGGATGCGAT
>Ga0222713_10001107_pt1 | contig 30866 bp, 25 predicted proteins | sample C33_649DmetaG_FD_165061 | JGI IMG/M metagenome (GOLD analysis project Ga0222713, IMG submission 165061) | Estuarine water microbial communities from San Francisco Bay, California, United States - C33_649D | ecosystem: Environmental > Aquatic > Marine > Unclassified | place: USA: California... | reverse complement strand
TAAAATATTATTACCCCGTAGCCTACCATACCAAGTTAAATCATAAAAGTCTAGTTTTCTAGCTGTATAAATCTATTTGTATTTGAGTTAGTGATAAAGTTATAGCACTCATTTCGAAGAAATAGTGCTATACGCAATCTGCAAATAAATTTGTTTGCTTTGTAAAAATCAATGTGCTAGACTCAATAAATTTTCTTAGTTTTAGTATTTATAATACATTCATGGCAATCCGTCTAGCAAGAATACAAAGAGTTAGTAGAAGTAACGGTAAGAACGCCTGTTGCAAAGGGTCGTATAATGCTAGAACAATTATTAGAGATGAAAAAACAAATGTTGTTTATAATTTTTCTGATCGTCTTGATAATGTTTATCACGATATTTTGTTACCAGACCACGTAAATCTAAAATTCAAAAATCCATCCGTGTTAATGAATGCAATTGAAAAAGCTGAAAGAAAAGACAATAGCCAGTTAGTAAAAGAATTTGTATTAGCTTTACCAGATGAAGATAACGTTTCTTTAGAAATAAAAAAAGAAATGGTGCATGAATTTATCCACAGAAGTAAATGGATACAGGAAGGATTGGGAGTACAAGTTGATATACATAAACCCCATGACGGAGAAAAGAATTGGCATGCTCATTTACTTATTACAACTCGTAGATTTTTAGATACTGGGTTAGGGTTTGAAATAAAAAAAGCACGAGACTTAGACCCTCAAGTAAGAGGAGGTCGTACTAACACTTATGTTAAATCTAATGAAGAAATAAATTTAGGTAAGATGTGGGAAGAAGTACAAAATGATATATTTAAAAATCACGGTTTAGAAAACAGAGTAGATACTATAGGAATAAATCCACAAGAACACGTTGGCGCAGTACGTATGCGTAGTGTTTTAAATCAAGCGGCAGATAGAAACGAGGCAAAAAGAATTGCCGAGATAGAACATTTAAATAACGGATCTGCGGTTCTTGATAAAGTAACGAATCATATGAGCGTATTTAGCAGGGGCGATCTAGTAAGAGCTGTTAAACACGTACCTGATATAGAAGTAAGGGAACGTTTGGTCGAAGATGCGCTGAGCAATAAATCGGTGGTAGCTTTATTTAGACAAGACAATTCTAAAACACAGTATTTTACTACCGCAGAAATTAGAGCGGAAGAAGAAAAAGTCTTGCGCCTTAGCGGTTATGTAGCAAACGGTAGTAATGTCTTTACCACTAGCGATAAAAGCTCATTAAGGCGCACAGAGGAATTAGTAGAATCGGCAATCGGTAGCTTAAGCGGGGAGCAGCATATAGCTTTAACTGAGTTAATAACGTCTAATTCAGCATTGCGCATTTTGCGCGGCAGGGCGGGAGTCGGTAAGAGCCATGTACTAGGGCAAGTAGCATTAATAGCTAGGGCAAGCAATATAAATGTTATAGGTCTTGCGCCAACTCACAAAGCGAAAGAAGCATTGAGAGCAAGCGGTTTTGAGCATACCGACACTATCAAGGGGATGCTATTTAAATTAGCAAACGGAAGATTTTCTTTACCGAAAAATAGCTTACTTGTAGTAGATGAAGCTGGAATGATCGGTAATGATGATTATCAGGAGCTGCTTAGAGTAGCCGCTACTCGCAAATGCAACGTGATTCTCTCGGGTGACGAAAGGCAGTTAGCTTCCGTACAACGCGGCGGTATGTTTGAAATATTTGCGGGTATTTACGGTAGTAGTACGATATTAGATATCAAAAGGCAGCAAGCTTTATGGGGTAAATCAGTTGCAATGGCCTTCTCCAAAGGGGATGTTGGAAGCGGGATAGCAATTTTAACTGAAGCAAATCGTATTAACCGTCAAGCAACTAACATCTTCTCAATGGAAGCTCTACTTGCAGATTGGCATAAGAGTAGCGAGCTAGCGGGGGATAGATTAATACTCGCAGTCAAAAACAAAGACGTGGCAGCTCTTAATCACGGCGCGCGGCAATATCTAAAAGCCGATGGGAAACTCACGGGGTTAGAAGTAGAAGTAAGCGGTAATCACTATATGAAAGGTGACCGTATCTTAATCCAAAAAACAAATAAAGAGCTTGGAGTAGTAAACGGTGATCTAGCTGAAATACTAGAAGTCACAAAGGATCGCTTTGTTATTTTAATGCAAAATACCGAGAATGTTCGTAATGCGGACAATTCCAATAATTCCGACAATACCAAGATAATTGAATTTAACCCTGTCGAATATCAGGGGTTTAGGCACGGATATGCAACTACGGTATTTAAAAGTCAAGGCGCATCTATTAAAGACGTATACGTATTTCATGACGGCTTTGCTGGACTCCGCAATAGTTACGTTGCATTATCAAGGCATATAAGTGAATTAAAGCTATACGTTAACAGTAGTACAACGCCTAGTCTTGAAGCTCTAATCAAGCAATTATCTTATGATCCAGAGAGAGGCAGCAGTTTAAATTTACTAACAGCCAAAGAATTAGAGGATAGAGCATTAAACACAAAATTTACTAATCATCAAAACATGGCGGTTAGAGCCGTAAATTCAGCAATTGATTTTATCGGCAAAGCGGTGACTTCAATGAAAGATAAATATCTGCCCTCAAGCGAGTATTATAATTACAAAGAGCCTACGGTTAAAACCGAAGCCCCAAGCTATGCTATTGATAGAATATACGAACAAAGTCAAAACATAGGCTTTGAAAGCCAAGCTTACGAAGAAAGGCTTGTAGTAGGCGGTAATATCAGCATAGTAAACAATACTCTTAATACTAGTGGCTCAAATAATAGCATAAGTAATGCTTTAGCAGACAACGGTACAAATAGCGATACGCACGCGCCTAAAACTTCCCTTTCCGCTAAAGATAGATTCTATGCAAATGCCGATTATGCTAGGAATAAGCCTCAAAGAACAGCCGATTTACAAGCTGGATGGGATAAAGAAACCGAAATATTAAGAAAAGAATCCTGTATATGCGCTGAGCGCATAGCAACGGATTTACTTGGGAATCCGAATAAGAAACTATCCAATGCAAGAGAGTTAAGGTTCGGTGACAGCGGTAAAATAGCAGTCCACATTAGCGGTGAAAAAGCGGGTACATGGTATAATTTTCACGAGGGTAAGGGCGGTGATATATTTGCCTTGGTACAAGATACCAAAGGTTGTGATTTCAAGGGTGCAGCCGATTATTTAAGACAGTCTCTCGGTATAGCACCAACCATTGGTAATAGTGTCATTAATACTCACTTACAATTAGTTCACGATCACGCAAATAGTAATATCACGGCAAAATATATTAAAGATAAGCAGCTCGAAGAAAGAGGGAATAAACAAAAACAAGACTTGGTTAATAAGCTAGTACAGAGGTCGAAAGATATAACCGAAAATTCGGTAGCATTTAGGTATTTAGCGGGTGCAAGAGGTATCGGTTGTACTTTAGGTAATGATATAAAGACAGCTGGCATATATTCCGCAGAGAAAAACCGTTATTTGCCAGCACTAATTGCTTACGCCAGAGATGAAAAGGGAAATATTACAGGAGGGCAGCAAATACTCTTAAAAGCAAGTGGTTTAAAAGCCGATATTACTACGCCAAAAAAATCATTCGGTAAAATATCAGGCTCATTCGTGAACTTGAGTAATCTTTCTTATAATACTACCAAGGATAATAGTAAGGACATGGTTGGTAATTTCATAGGAGATAACCAACCAGCATCTGATCTTCTGGCTAAAATAACAATTATTGCAGAAGGACTGGAGACGGCTTTATCGGTAAAACAAGCACTCGGCTACAACCATAATTATTTGCCAGCCAATAGTAAAATACTATGTTCTCTCGGCATCAATAATATTAGTAATTATCAACCGAGCAAAGGCGAGAAGATAATTATTGCCGCCGATAATGACGGAGAGCATAGCGTTACTGATAAAACAATTAACTTAGCTAAAATAACTTTAGAGAGTAGAGGGGCTTATGTAGAGATAGTGAGACCGCTTAAGGTGGGTGATTTTAATGACGTGCTACTATCAAGCGGAGAGCAGAGTATCCAAGATACCTTTAAGACGGCATTAGATAAACATCTAGCTACTAGTTTAAATCAGTATTTAGCAGCCTGCAATAACACTACCGAAATTATAAAGCTGTCAAATCAAGAGAGAGAAAACCTTACCTATATCCAAAAATACAATTTACCTGAAAATGCTATAGTTGAGGCCTATCGTCAAGGTGGTAACAAAGGTGTGACAACCCTTGAGGAAAGTAGGAAATCCTTGGAATTTGCGGCTAGTTGCTATAAACAAAATAAAGATATCCTGCTTGAGGCAAAGCATTTTGGATATGCTTTAAACGAAGCTAAGGCAACCAAAGAAATGATCGGCATGAAAGATAAGGAGGCTAATAGTTTTTGCGAGAAAATACGTAATTCACATCTTGAGAATTACTTAGAGCAAAATGTAAGTGAATTCACTAAACAAAAGAGAGAGGTGATTTATACAGAAAAGATTAAAGCAATTATTATTGCTGAACAAAAATTCTTAAAGGAAACTTATGAATCTTTAAAAGTACCGATTAATGGAATATCTAGTAACGTTGCCTATATGGTCAAAGCTGGCGAAGTAGCATCAAAACAACCAGAATTATTAAGTAAAGTATTTGAAACTTCTGATTACATAACGAGCCAGTGCAGAGGGGTCGCTGATAGCTTATACGATATTCTATCTTGTTATAATAATACGGATCATATTAATACCGAACTATTAAAGAAGATTGAAACCTATAAAGCCTTTGGGCAACCTTTCAAGGCTACATACGAAAGAGTTGCAAGTAAAACCATAGAAGGGGCGTTAGATTCTATAAAAAAAGAACAAAATATGCTTGCTGATTTAAATGGTAATATTGATTATCATAGTTCTAACCAAGAACTAATGTCTAAAATAGAATTAGCTTATACTCAGCGTAAAAATAGAGATTTTGATAAGTTAGAGTCCATAGCGCAAAAATCTTTAGAAACTGGCGCGGAAACCGAAGAAACATTGCTGAAAAAATTACAACAGACTACAGACTTAAAGGAAACTAATAATAAATTAGATCAAACTATTGAAGCTCATCATATTAATAGCCGTAGCTTTGCGCTAAATAATCAAATTAGTAAGTCTCAAACAGTCGATGATGCATTAAAAGCCATGGGAGAAAAAGAAAGCTTCTTAATAAATTTAGATCAAAATATCAAATATCCAGAAGCTCAACAAAAATTACTTGAGCTGGGTAAATTAGCCAAGATGTCACATTCGCAACAACTACCTGAAAAATTAAATATGTTAGCTCGGCAGGCTCTTCTACTCGGCACTTGTTCAGAGCGAACAATAGTCAACGAGCTAAAAGATACTAAAAATATAGAGAAAACTTGCCAGAAGTTTGAGCTAGCAATCGATACACAGCTTATTAATAAGCATTTGCTAAAATTAGACACTCAGAAAGAAGAAGCAAAAACTCCAATCAAAGTAATTGATGTTATAAAACAAGAGCAAGAGTTTTTAGCTGGATTACACGGTAATATTAAACACTCAGAACTCCATGATTCTAATTTAATGCATTCTATTAAAAACGCTCACGACAATATGCGTAATGGCAATTTTGATAAATTAAGTAAACTTGTAACGTTTTTAGAAAAAAATACTAATGATCATACAGCGATTATTAGCACCTTAAAATCTACCAACGGTCTTACAGAGGTTCACGAAACTTTATTGAAAAGCTACCAAGCAAAATGTATCAATATCATCAATAATAAGATGTCTATATTAGATACGGGAAAAATCATTACTTTAGATAGTAAGAAATTTGATTGTCCTATAAAGTTTTTAGATTATTTAACTAAAACTCGTACTCATGAATATTTTCCATGCAAGGAGGTACAAAAAATTCAAACTAAGGCTATTGAAAACCATAAGCAACTAGAGCTGTCTAAAAATAAGGGCATGGAGATGGAATTATAATCGTCACTAAATATAAATTTACAACTTCAGGGTAATAAAATAACCACTTGCGCAAAACAAAAAAGTCTTCCGATCAAAAATCTTTTTGCTGCTATTGTTAAACCTGCTATTATTACCATTAAATAATTAAAAAGCATAATATCAAATGTTAAAACAGATTTTACCAATTGTCGCCTTGACCCTTGCTCTGAGTGGTTGTGCAGCAGATTCCGGCAATACTAAATTAGCCAAAACAAGTAATGAGCAGATTAATTCTGCTTTTGAAAAAGGCAAAACAACTCAAGATGAAGTAAAGCAAGCGTTTGGTGAACCAGATGATACCGATATTATGAGCGATGGCAGGGTAAAATGGGTTTATACCCATATTAAGCGTTCCGCGATGACGAGAAACTATATACCCGTTGTAAACTGGTTCTCTTCTGGCACTAATGATACCACAAAAAAATTAGTAATAATTTTTAAAGACGGTGTGTTAGAAAATCTTTCTTCGTCTACTGCCAAAGGAGAAAGTAAGGCTGGTTTACTTGGATAAAGAGTGCACTATTCGATAGATAAGTTAACCCATATAACACACCAAGAATATGCTGTGTTATATGGGTTAGTGATTAAACGACTAAGTATTAATTTTCCTTCTTTTTTTGTTTTTCCAATCTATATGTATCAGAGCCGTGAACTAGCACCTGAGAGTCCTTTACAACTAAATGCTGGTTACCTGTAATCTCTACGCTGCGTGGAAAGTGTTTATTAATAACCCAGCTAGTAACGCCTGATACTATTGCAGAAAACGAACCCGCTATAGCCAAAATTAGAAGAAATTTACGCATTCGTTCTTTACTACTAACCTCTATTAATTGCCCTACTTCCCTCTTGTACAATAAGATATCTTGCTTAAATTGCTCTGATAGCTTGCCGATTTCAGTTTTAAAAATAGTTACTAGTTCTGTTGTAGATTTTTCGGTATTTATTGAAGTGGATTTACGGGACTCATCTAATTGGCACATTACTTGTTCTACCGATTGCTCTAGAGTAAAATTTAATTTCTTGGCAATATCAGGTATGGAATCGCTTAGTACCTGACTAAAGTTGTGAGGTAATTTAGCAAGCCTATCATCAATTTTATTAGGTAATAAAGCCAATATTTTTGCCGTGGATTTTAATGCATCGCTGGTTTTTTCTAAATCCTTTAAAGGGATATTAATAAGTTCTATTACATTATTGATATCTTGTTTAGTATTTTGAATCGAAATGATTACTTCTTGAGCATTAGCATCGAAAGAATAAGAAGCATTGGTTGCTTCGGCTTTCATTTGCTCAATAGACGATATTAGGGGTTTAAGCAAATCTTCTGCTTGCTTTAAAAATAAATCTTTTGGTAGTAATTGCGGTAAATCATTTTGATCTTTATCTTGATTATCAGTCATAAGTATTCCTTTTTAAGTTAGTTAATTGCTAGTCCTGTAGCTCTTTTTCGTCTATCTCCGCATTGTCATTTTCAAGCAGCAAATCTTTTGCTATATGCTTCCTTGTTTTTTGCCTGCTTTTTGAGGGGTCGACAGCCTCATCCATTTCTGGCGACAAATTATTGGTCGTATTACCATTTTGCTCATTCGCATAGAAATCATCACTACCTGCATACTCGTCATCATCTTGCTCTAATAGAGCATAATCGCTACTGTCTATAATTTCCTCTAGCTCCTTTGCTTCAACGAATCCTTGGTTCTTATCTTTTCTTTTAGCTTCAGGTGTTTGCATTTTGGATAATCTAACCTCTGGTATCGGTAATAACGTATAACACTCACCTGTTCTAAGGCTTGCAAAATCATCTAGTTTTACAAGAGGCTTTTCTTGTTGCTGTTCATTATAACTAATGCCGTCCCTGAAAGTATTCGCTCCGAAGCTGGTGTTTTTCTGCTGACGGGTAACAGTCTCAGAGCCGCATATCGAGCTATAGAGTTTACCCATCATCGGATCATCGCTTTGAAAGGCAAATTTTGTTTTAAATAAAGCAAAGAGATTACTTGCTTCGCCTGAACCGTAATGAGCAAATAGCTGACTTGATGACTGCAAACCCGCTACAACGCAAGTACCGTATTTACGTCCTTCCTGCATAAGTTTAGCAAGGCTGGGAAATCTACCGAACGCTGCTAGCTCGTCCATAATAAACCATATACGCCTATTCTTTGGTGAATCATGGCGCATTAAATTAGCGATCGCTAGTTCTGCAAGAGCTGCATTAAGCGAGATAGTGAGTTCTCTTGTGGAAGGCTCGGATGCCAAAAACAGCCAACCGCTAAAACCTTCATCTATTTTTTTGATGTATTCTTGCACCGAAAAACTACCTGCATCGCTTTTATCACGCAAAAATCTTAGAGGTTTGATATTTGTCATTAAGACTGACATTATCGAACTTGCCGCTTTTGCATTATCTTTTGTAAAATATTGAATACAGTCCGTACCTTTGAGCATTCTTCTTAATCGCTCGTGATCACTCTGGCATATTGTTTTACGTAATTCTTGCATCGAATATTGCTGTTGTTTCTGTAAATAGCTCACTACTTCAACAAAAATACTTTGAGCGGCTTCTTCCCAAAAGTCAGCAGCGTTTCTATTGTTCTTCCTACTATTAAAGCCGATCAAAGTATCGGCAAACTTCTCTAAGCATCTCTCTTTACTGCAATCCGCCCAAAAATCCCAAGCTTTTGCTCTTTCATCAAAAGGATTGAATATAATATCACCGCGTTTTTCATCGTAATATTTGGCAATCATCTCGCCAGTCTGATCGATAATGATAGCGGGTTGCGCTCGATGCTCTACTTGCGGTAATAAATTATGAATAAGGTTAGTTTTACCTGAGCCTGTAGAACCTGTGATTAAAAAATGTCTGGTTTCCATATCTTTAACCAAAGGCATTTGACCGATGTAAAATTCGCTACATAACTTTAATCGCTTTAACTTGAGCCTAACTTCTGCAAGACTCAACACTATCCCGCTACCCTCATTCTTTCTATCGAGCTTTAAATCACGTCCGAATTTACTCCATAGAAGAAACACTATGCCGCCTGCCAAACTTCCGAAGCCAAGTGATTTGAGAATTAATGAGTATATTACCTCTACCGCTTGATCCCACGCGGATTTAAAGCGACCGCTAGAAACTACCGAGCTTGCAAGCATTCTCTTTTTCCATAATTTACCTTCCGAATAAGCGTCAACATTAGCTTTGCTTTTACCGATAGCAATAGCAGATAGTGCTGGATGTACAGTCAGTGCAAGTTTTGCCTTGGCATAAGTGACCGCTCCATCTAGATCAATCTTTGTAGTATTATTAGAACTAAAACTCCATGTAAGACAAAAACCAGCAAGTAGGGATACAAAAATAGTAGTGCCGACCACTTGCCTAAGCATCCGTACTTTGTGCAGGAATACCTGACCGCCGCCGATAAAATTACTAATCATATCATCGCCCTCTTCATTTTGTTGACCTGATGCAGCAAATTATCTAGACACCTAACCAGATTGTCTTTAAATCTCACTGGACTTCCAAAAAAACATAGTTTTTTAACGAGATGATTGGTATCATAAGAATGGTGAATATCGATAAAATTGGGTGCTATTATGCGAAGCTTTATCAAAGCAAGGTTAAATAAGGATAATTTTTGGAATTTAATGTTTTTGACGCTACCGTCTCTTCCCGTGTTCATTGCGCAGGAAGCAATGGATTTAATTTCAGGCGGAATTTTTCTGCTACTTGCTACTCTAGTTTTATCTCCATATCTTGTATCTAGAGCTAATAAAGTCGAATATAAAGATGATATGTTCCATAGTATCTCTACAAAAAGAGTCCTATGTCCATATATGCCAGAAGCCGTAGGTTTTGTATTATGGCTAGCTATCCCGTTTACAACATTGTGGGTATTATATATTAAATACCCTCTACTAAATAAAAACCTAGCTGTATATAATTTAGTTTTTTGGTTTGTACCTACAATGTATTTCATTTTAAAAAACCTCCCTATAGCCATTATTTTTAATAAAACCGCTTGGACTAAGGGTAATGGCACTTCTGTGCTTGATAGTTCCAGCAGCAACTGGAGAAATAGTCAACATCATTTGTCTTCTGCAAAAAAACCTATTGCCCCTAAAGAAAGTTTGATAACCTCTCCTAAATACAGATACCTCAGCTGCAATATTTTTTATAAACGATGACCTACTCACTTTTATCTCCTTGCGGGTTTAAAGATTTTGTAGGTGATATTTGTTCCGCCTTTTCTCCGCCTTTTAAATATTCTTTAGCCTTTTCTTGGGCATCCATGCCTCCTATACCAAGCTTTTTGCTAGTTCTATCTTTTTCGTATTCCTGAACCTTCTTATCCATCCCCTGCTCTATAGCTTTATTCTTGTGCTCGACTGCTTCTATTTGCTTATCAGCATTTTGCTTCATATCATTACCTTTTGTACCAAGATTATTCTGAGTATTTTGGATATTTGCTTTCATGAGATTAGAGTCTAATCCTTCTTTAGCAGCTTGTTGCTGTAAATCTTTTTGACCTTGATCATTAATCTTGCCAGAATGTTCTTTATGGAATGCTATTTTATCTTGTGAAGCGGTATCTAGGACATTGCCCTTAGCGGCCTTTACTTGCGCTAATTCTTGGCCGACTTCGCGCTCAACCATTGAGTTCCAGACCTTGTTTGCCCTTGGGTCGTTAGATTCAATCATTTTATGCGCCGCTTCTTGTGATACTCCGTATGTTTTAGCTACATTTTGCTCTAGATCGTGATACATGTCACGTCTATCCGTTCCACCTTTACTTGCCGATGACTGTATTGCAAGATTATAGTTGTCTACCTCCTCTTTTCTTTGTGATATTGATTGACCGTAGCTTTGCATTTTGTCATAACTCGCTTTAGTACTTTGAGCTAAACTTTGATCTACACTATCATCCTTGGTATAATGCTCATTAGATGCTGCGCGTAATAGAGTGTTAAGTGATTTGCTGGTATCATTAGTTCTTGTAGCTGCAATTTCCTTATCAAGCGATTGATTACTATTGTTTTCCGCGCTAACTGAACCGTCAATACCGATTCCAGCCGAACCTTTAACAAAAGGTACGGCATCAGGTACTTTTATCCCAGCATCAACATAGGCTTTTACAGTAGTACCCGCCGCCTGACTCCAGCCATAACCGTCACGATCATGCAACGATATTGTATTATTAATAGCCTGTTGCATCGCTTTACCTTCTTCGGTCGTTTGATCTATATTTATAGACTTTCCAGCAGCTTGTCTTTGAGCTAAATGAGCTACGCGATCCGTAGTGGTGCTGATTGCCGAGCTTTGTGATTGCTGATAATGCTGCTCGTCACTTTTCATTGCGCTTAAACTTTTGCTAGCCCCCTCGTGCAAACTCGTATTAATCCCCTCTTCCATAAATACAGCTCTTGAGCCGGAAGATTTATTAACCCCAGCACCGCTTGCTACACTGCTCGCACCGTCTGCAAACGTTTTAATCATTGAACCGTCAGCTCCTTGTATTTGAGTAGCTCCTTCTTGATGCAGCTGATTAAAGTCGGTTTTAAACCCTGACTTATTACCTATACTCGCCGTGTCTTGGCTTATATTGTCAAAACTTCTGTTGCCGCTGGTGATTTCTTGACTTGCCGTTCCTGCAGCAGAGCTGCTTGCCGATTGCAAGGTGCTTGCTAAATGCACAAAACTTCCTACGCCGCCTTGAACGATTGCAAAACTTAGGAAAGGTATACTCATCTGCAAACCGCTAGCAACTAAAACGATAGTATCAACCGACTCGTGTACTTGATTAAAATTAGCAAAGGTTAGATTCCCTCCCGTTAATGCCGCGCCTCTTAGGTTGCTATATAGCTCAATAAATAGGTTTAACACCGCATTCAATGCAGGCCATATCTGAAGACTGAATATCACGGTGCAATATTTGAGATAGTGACTTACGCCGCCTGATAGAATCATTAGAGGGACAATGAAAATAAAAGAAGAGTAAATTAAGGCTTTCGTGATATTAAGCAGCATAGGCAAATATTTTTTAGCAAGGTCTCCCGATATCTTCCAGTTACTTTTTTGTAAATCATCGGCGCGAGTATAGCCGTATTTATCACTGATATTACCCCAGTCTTTAAGAGAGTTAATCATCAGGTTTTGTCTGATAATCTCAGCGGCCGAGCCTTCTACTCCAAGAGAAGTAGAGTAGCCCGCTTCTAAGTTCCTACCGAGCAACTGATTAATTTGCATATTACCTAGACCTTCGTTGCCGCCTGCTATAGAAAAATCAGTGCCTTTATATTTAAAATTTAAAAAATCTATTTCCGGCTTTAAGTACTTTTTAAGTGCTACGCCTGCCTCTTTGCAATTTAATCGCTCAAGCTTTTTTTTGATTCTAAAATCAACTTGACGGAACGTACCTGCATTTTCGGTTACTAAGCGGAACATATCACTGCTGTTAAATACATCCTCAGGAGTAAATCTATTGCCGATCATAGCTTCAAGTACAACGCATCTTTTAAGAAAAATATTCATGTTACGGGCAAATTCAGGATTGTTAATACGCCAGTCTTTAGATTCTTGTACTAGCCTTTGTCCAAAAATAAGGCCGTAATCTTTATAAGCCATAGAACCAACCCTCGCGAATGCTTGCTCAAAGAGTGATGTAATCCCCGCACCGACCGCTTCTAATATCCCTACAGGCAAAACAAATGCATAAGGAAGGTCGCTAACTATATCTTTTTTACCGCTAATACGATCTACAACCAATATATCAGCCTTTGGCACTAATAGTGTCGATATTAGCATTAACATGCCGATGGTTTTGAGCAAATAATGCCCTACTCCGCCGTTAGATGCTTCCGCCATGCCACGAAGCGCATAATAAGAAGTGCTAATCAGTGCCATAAGCTTAATCATCGCACCTGTCAGATCACTATCCATAATCATCTTAATGCCGTTTAGCACATAAAACATTGCATCAAAATGTCCATATGTATGTATCGCAAATTGTATTCCCATATTACCTACCCTCTACTATCGGCAAATCTACTAAAACCCATTTCAAAAACATCTTGTTGTTTTAAAAGACGCTCTTTAACCGCAATGATTGTTTGGAGTTTATCCATTGCCATATATTTTTTATCTCTAAGCAGCATTTGTACTGTTTCGATATTACGATTAAACCTTTCTATCGAAGTGTTATCTAGCTGCGCAGTTTGCAAAGTATCTACCGCCGTTTTTGCCTCATGAAGCATTTTTTGCATGAAGTTAGTAACCATGTCGTAGCATACTACTTCAATGAATTCCGAGTTACCTGCGAGCATTGCAACACTTTCTTTGTTTTTAAGAGCTAGCTCGATTTCAAAAAGGGTAATGATCGGAATTTGTGAATATTCAATTAAGGCTTGTTCTTCATCGGATAGGTCACCCTTGTTTGATTCGATTTTATCTAAGATAGAGGTTAAGGTAGTCTCAACCTTGCCGTATAAGGTATCTGATCTATTATCAACCGTGCTTTCGGTTGCAATGGGCTTAAGACACTTAACCTTTTCATTACAAACATATAACTTAATCTTGCTACTGCCGACTCCGGGTTTTCCGATATATTGCTCAAGCAAATCTTCTTTTTCGACTAAAGACGGGAGCGTAGCAATTGTAGCAATCCCGTGTGTTTTAGTGCCGATAATACTGCCTGAAATCGACATGATTAGTTCTTTCATTCCAGTGGGCGCATTGCCGTCACCGTGAGACAGAGCCTTCCATACTAAATTAAAATTATCGGGCAACATTGATTTTAATTTGTCTTCATCACCTGTTTCTCCATATCTATCAGGGTTATCCTGACATTTTTGGGTAGTTTCGTGTAAATCACTACCGCCTTTAGCAATTGATGATTTAGCCATGCATTTTTGGCTTGTGGCAGCATTAAATTTACCCATGAGACCATCGGCAATGGCTTTGCCCTGCTCGCACTGATTAAAGGTCATGCCGTTAATGTCTCTTGCGACACTTTCTAAGTAAGAGATGATATCTTCGCATTGTGGGCAAGCTTGCTTAATGGCCATCTTGGCAACATAAGCTCCCGCGCTTGCCGAAACCGCTTTAAAATATTTGGCAAACTCAGCACCTCTTATAAATGAAAACCCTCCCCAACGCAGATCGCCTGAACCGGTACAGGGATCAAACTCAAAACTCGGCAACTGAATGCCGAGAGGTTGTAAATCCATAGGTCTCGGTCCTCTGCTAATAATAGAGCCTCCGGTCATATAACCCGCCCTTTGATCGCTGATAACCGCCCCTTTATTTATGCTTGTCATCGAACCGCCTTGACCCGCGAATTTTAAGAAGCCATCAAGACCGCCTGCTTGAGTGCTGCTCGTAGTCGTCATGAGCTGTACTAGCAAAATAAATATTACTCTTGATAAATATTGAGAATAAAACACCTGTATCACCTTCTACTCTTATTAAACTTTTTACCTTGCTCATCGTTTAGATTCTGTGCAAGTACTACGTTAGATTCTAACTCTGACAAGCTACTAAGACCTCTTGATAGTTCAAACAATCGCTTACCGTCTTTTGCCACCGCTACTAATGTCGGTACTGCATTAATACCGAGGCCTTGAGCAATTTTGCCCTCGCTACTATTAAGACTTGACGTTTCGAGAGTAAATCCATGCTCCTTGGCAAAGTTAGTAATAACAGGAGTAAAAGCCTTGCAGTAAGCACAATCAGGGCTTGCAAATAGTAAGAGATCAAACTTCTTGGCGAATTCTTTAACAATCTCTATCTTTTCACGGCTCTCAGCCACCCGCTTGATTTTGTTGGCATATACATTAGTCGGAAACTCGGTTACATCGGCTATTTCAGGATTAGTAAAGTTGGCCATTTCAGACGCATGTACCAAACGAATAGCACCGTCATGCATCTTGGCTTCTAGTTTTTTATATTTAACTATGGCTTGTCTTAAAACGTGGGGCGGCGTATCTTCTCTAAAACCAAGCTCTACCATTTGAGCTCTTGCATCATCCATTTCTTTTTTACGAGCTTCTACCCCGGTTTGCGCTTCATCAGGACTCGGATAGCGAAACTGAAAAGAATCTCTATTTTGTAGCCCAGTTTTCTGGTCTTCAAACCAATAAAAGCCGCGATATCTGTCTTCCCCTTTGTAAAACCCCCCTACTCCCGCATATACGTTATTGCCACAAGCTACAATCAACAGCAAAATAGCGTAGATTGTTTTAATGACGTAAATAATAGATTTAGTGTTAATTACCCTTGCGTTACTCATCTATCATTCCTCTTTCACTTTTGAATTAACGCCCGAAGCTTTATTCTTAGGGTGAGCTTCTTGGCTTTTATCAAATTTATTACAGTCATTATTAAGCGAACCCTCGATACGTCCCTTAACATCCGCAACATTAGGCATAGCGATTTTTTTCTGCATCTCGGCAGCTACTTCCGAAAAATCCATTTTGCTAAAATCAACTCTAGATAATTCATCTAAAGTAAGACCGCGACAATTTGGACTGCCGCCGCTACCGAAATTAAGCCCCAGTTGTTTTCTTGCTTGTACCTGCACGACTTTTTCTAGCATATTGCTAAAACAACAATAATGATGCTTGATAAGAGTTGTAACGCCTGCTGTTTTTTTACTTTCCTTACCGACATAGATACATAGATTCTTCTGTCTTTTTTCTGATAAGATCTCCTCATCCTTGCTACATTTAGCACCTAATTTCTTGCCCCAACCTTTTGGATATACATGACAGCAACTTTGGTAGTCGACAGGTTTTTTGGAGCAATTCCTACCTAGCCCTTCAAAGATTTTAAAATTTACCCCATCACTTTTGCCCTTAGCCAAAGCTCCAAGCTGCGCAACTGATGAAACCATATCAGCATCCATCTCATAAGACTTATCGATGCAATTGCCGTCTATACAAGGAACACCCTCGCAAACAAGACCTTCTGCTCCGTCCTTATCAACGCTTCCGTATCTTACGGTTTCCGACTCAATTACCGTTGGAGTCCAGCGTTTACAGCTAAATTCTTTTAAAATGTTAACGCAAGACCCTAAACTATCTCGAAGCACGCAACCGCTTGCCCCAAGCGAATAACATTTGGCATGCTGGGCACAGTCATTCTTACTCGGATAATTACATTGCTTGTTATATGCCCACTCCCAGCAATCACGATGTACTTGAAATCCTTGTACCGTTCTTGTGCCGCTACTTATGCAATATTTACCGTTATCAGAGCATGGGTAACTTGAAGTAAAACGATTACCCGCCTTAGCTTCGAGAATAAAACAAATCAAAACTGCTGATATAATAGGTATTATCGATATAAAAAAGTTACGTGTTGTGAGATACTTTATCATTTTAACATACACCTCTCAGTCCAATCTTCAGCCCATTCCTCACATACATGATAAATTTCTCTATAAGTGTAACCGAACTCATATTCATCCCAGACAACGCGCCAACGACAATAAACAGGAGTTATATTACCTATCCCTCTGCCGGAAGCGGGGAATGTTACGTTCTCTCCTATTTGTTCTATAGACACACCTAAGGTTGCTGCAATATAGGCACGTGCATCGGCAATAATTGCCGCTGGGTTATCACGCCAGCACGAATCCACCTGATCAGGCCAACCGAATATAGTCTTTCCCGGATGATAAGGCGTTATATGCCATCCCCAACGTTTTGTTTTCCAATGCACCGCAAACCCCCAGTTCATTTTATTATTGTGCAGCGTATGTCCATTAAACCTGATAGTTCTCGGTTCTGGGTTTGTATATCTTATGCCGATTCTTTTACAGCTTAGAGAGACTGAATCGTTGCAGCTATATTGATTTCTCGGTTCTTCACAGAAAAGCTGATCATATTCGGTGTTTTTCTGATCTTCTCTTTTGATATCTATGTAATAAGTCGGGTCTTTGTGGATTGCGCCTTTAACCGTTTTACAATTAAACCCTAGCTCAATAAGTCTTTTTATTAAATCAGCCCCTATCTCAAGCATTTTGTTTTCCGTTGTCTTCACGATATCCTCGGCGTCAAGCTTATGCATACGATTGCCCGACTTGGTATAGTCCGGCTCTAATTCGTTTTCATCGTAAAATTGATATTCTTGAGATCCGCGTTTTTGTCTACCTGCGTCATCTAAATCAGTTTCTTTTATAGAATTTAACTCATTTGCCTTGCCTTCCGCTCCGTCCATTCCTTCAATAGACTCATGGTGCTTTCTTGATTTAATTTGCTCCATTGCATTGTCATTTTGCTTTTTCATGTTTTGTAGCAGCGCGTCTTTATCCTCGATATGCTTATCGAACAAATCCGTGACTTTGTTAATTTGGGTTTGTATGGCAAGTGTCTGATGGCCTGCGCACAAGAACAAAATTAAACTTACAAACTTGAGAGTTTTCTTCATTTGAGCCACTCCCTTGCGTTTATGGCTAAATCACCTTGTACGGCAAATGTTTCTAAAGCGGCTTTGATCGTAATGTGACCCGTTATTTTATCAAACCTATCTCTAGCCGTTTGCTCGGAAAACATTGAAGCAGGAACTGTAAGCACTATTGCGGGAACGGCTTTGATACCAAACTTTGCGAATGCTTCGTCATCTATTTGCATTGCAACAGGGTATTGCGCGTCTGATATACTCATGACTAAATCGGTAATCTTGCGAAAACTCCCTTGCGGTAAGCCACGAAAGACCAGCACGCCGTTATAACGATGTGCTTCTCTAACGTATGATTTAAGCGACTCCCTTGACATTGAGCTAGATACGAATATCTGTAATAGAGGTCTTGGTTTTAATACCGATTCTCTTAAATCTTGATCAAAGTCTTTATCTCCCATGCTGTTCTTAAAGTTTTCCATGACCATTTTGTGATCACGCTCGGCAATGCCTTTTGCCCATTCAAGATCAGACTCTTCAGCTAAAGTAGTGTTTGCAATCAAAGTGCAATATATTAATATTAAAATGCGCAGCAATTCCTCTTCCTCCATATTACATAACTCCAATCCTGACCGTCCCAAGGATATTCCCTAAAAGAACTATAGGCCATATCCGACAAACCAAGCGGCCAGCAACCGATTGCTCCTTTTGTAGTTTTCGGATAGACCATTTGTAACTTGTACTGACTTTTCTTGATTTTAAGTGCGGTTTGTTTCTTGCAGATTTTACCGTTAATACTGGCATCGGTTGTGCTGGTACTTTTAGCAAGCCCTACGCGGTGCATTTTTGCCAGAATTCTAGATGTTAGCAGTGAACTATTTTGCACTCCGCCTACATGATCGGCATTAGCTCCTGAAAAAGGATAAATATTTCCCCAGCAGCCGCTGCACCAAAAAAGCTCGTCTCTTGGCATGTCTACCGTTGCTGCAACGCAGTCAAGTACGCATGCCGCTTGCGCTTGAGGATTGCCGAACAAAAAGGCTTCGGGGTTTAATAATGTCTGTATTTTTTCGTCATTCCACATAGGGTCTAACTCAGACAAATAAGCTACGTCAAAAGTTGCTTGCTCTAAACAGATAAGGTCGGTGATTAATTCTAACCAATATATAAGGGGATATACGTAATAATGCAGATGATAGAAACTATTATGCGCCATTCTATCGCCGTGAGATCTATTGTAAGTACCCATGCTGGTAACATTGTTTGAGCCAAGGTCGATGCCTAGCCCCACCATACAATACTTGCTTCTGGTAACGTCCACCATTCTTGCAGGCTCCCAAAATCCTAAAGTGATACCCGGAATAGGAATAGGTTGACCGCCTTTGCTGCAAGCACATAGAGGAGAAGCGGGATTCTTGGTATCTCTTTTAGCAGGCGACATTCCGCCGCCTACTTTAATCGCCTGACCGATAGAAATCGGTAGCAGGCATGACCAACAAACGTCCGTAATAGGATTGACGAATCTGCTCTGACAGGATACACTGGCAAACACTGATGTCGGTATAATAATAGATATTATTAATACTATTACATATCGGTATAGGTCTTGTAGCCGGTCTTTAGTTGTCCTCCGCCAAGATTTCAAACTAAAGACCGGCAGGTGCTGAGGTCGTTTCATTTTTTACTGTTTTGTTGTTTATTATTTCGTGGGTCGTGCTTCGTAACTTCTTTGATAAAGTTGTCAGAGCTATCTTTTGCTATATCACTTACCTTGTAGGATTTTAAAACTTCACAATATTGACACCATGCAAAACATGTTATCTGCTTAATTTGCACTAAAAACAAAAATATACTCATAGGGCATAAAGCGTAGTATCCGATAGGATACCCAAGCCAAATAACACCTATTTTGCTTGTAACAATTGCAAGAAGCGAGACCACAACGGTAACTGCTCCTACTATTGCAAGTAGCACTAATTTTGTATTGTGATTTATCAGAGCAACTAAAATTGAAATAACACTCAATAACATCACGTAATACTGAGGCGTTACCACCATATCAAAATTTTGGTTAGAGGAATAACTCATACCTAGCATTGACCAAATCACGTAAGTTAGAATAATTATCAAAATGTTTGACGGTGACTTTAACATTTTAACCGCGCAATTTTTGATTGATTCGCTGTTGCCGTAACATTTGTCTATATTTTGATTTTTACCGTTCATAATAACCTATTGTTTAATTAATTTAGCTTTCTTATTATACATCATCTCCAAAGTTAAACTCGCTATTATTGCCTAGTGTTTTAAGAAATTGCTGCATGTCTGGATCGCTAGAAGCTTCCTGCATCATTGACTCGGTATTTGAGAGCAATGCATTTAACCAATCATTATCTTCGTAGTCCACTTTTTGTTCTTGGGTTTTAGGTTTTGCTCTAGCTTTAGAGGTAAAGGTTTGTGGGTTTTGAAAACTTTGCACTAAGTCCTGTAAATAAGGATCAAATTTTTCTTCTTCCTCTTCTAACTCCTTCACTTTCTTTAATTCAAAAATCGGGTCTTTAATTCCCATTAATTGTTGCATAAATTCATAATGCTCACCCATTGATTCAAGACCAGATTTTGTAATATTCGGTACTAAGTTTTCTGCAAGTTTTAGCTCTTGTATCGCATTATCTAATGATTCTTGCTGATACTTATGTAACTCTGAAGGATTTGATAACAACTTATCAATCTGTTTATTAATTATTTTATTCGCCGCAAGAGTTTGATCTTGACTGTCTTCATCATCGTGATACTCGGGTATATCTGCAAACTCTACGCCGTCATTAAGGGCTTTCATTAATTCATCAATCCCGTAATCAACTTCGTATCCGCTAAACTTTCTCATATATGTTGAACAAAGAACTAGATTCCCATCCCCACCGTCTAACTCACCTTCAGAATTAATAAATATTTTTACCTTGTCATGACCGACTAAATGAGCACCAGCAAGCATAGAGGATTTAGTAAGTACTATACCTCCTACTTCTTTGTCTTCGTAAAAATGGTAATTTCTTAAATAGAACCAGATTTTCTGATGATACTCGCGAACTGCAATATTTTGAACAAGCGAGCTATTCAAAAAATCGTCCCTACTATCGATATCGTTCTTACCAGCCCAAGCAGAGCTCCAATCATTATTATACTGCGACCCTTCTTTTTGCCCTGGTTTGCAAAATTTTGCGTGATAGTAACCAGTATCAACTAAAGCCGCCTCTCCCATTTGGTACAAACCAATGTAGCCCTTACTATTTATCGCTTTAGGGTTATTTGAAGATTCACTCATTGCCAAATCTTGGTAAAAACCTTTCTTCTTAGACATATTTAATCACTCCTTTTTGTATTGTTATTTTTTTATATAAATCATATTTTTGACCATCCCAGCTCCATATATGGGACTCCCAAGGATCAAATAGTAATAAGTCTTGATAGCCTAAATTAGAACTTTTTAATATTTGGATATGATCAGAGGTTGTATATCCAAAGATTAGTTTATATTTCTTATCTTCGGTTGGATTTTTTAGTGGTTTAAAGATATAGAACGAACAACCGTGGCTACCGCAAAAACCTCTGTTATTATAGTAAACAAGAATCTCATTCTCTCCGTCATTATCGATATCATACGGAAAGATTCCTATTTCATATTTCTGTAAAGGAAATGTTTCTATTTCATCCTCATGCCTCTTTTGGAATTGATATAATATTTCTCGTTCTGCAGGGTAATTGTGATAATCAAAATACACTTTCATCCCGTGTAATTTTTTTAGAAAATCCTCGGCGTTATAATCAATTATGTAACCGCCAAAACGTTTTAAATACTCCCTAGCATTCACTAAATTGCCATTTCGTATATCTACTACTCCTTTATTGTCTATAAAACTCTTAAGACCTAGATAACCAATCAAATGAGCGGCGGATATCATACCAGATTGACTAAGCACTACACCTCCTACTTGAAGCGAATCATATTTATGATAATCTTGCAAATACTGCTCCCAAATTATTTTATAGTACTCACAAACCGCAATGTTTTGTACGTCTATATCTTTTAGAAAATTGTCTTCATTATTTATGCCGTATTTTCCAGTCCATTCATTTGTAATTTTATCAATATAAGAGGTGGATTTTAGAGCGTTTTTGTCAATTTGATGAAACCCCAAAAAACCATATTTGTTTGATATCTCTGCCCCTCTTTGCATATGCGAAACGCTACGTGGAACTTCACGTTTTACGCCAAAAGCATCTTCGCTGCAGCCCTTACCCCAGTCACTTTCTTTGATTAGCTGCGCTACCTTGTAAAGAGTACCGTTATTTTTCCAAATGTAATCACCTCTTTTATCCTCTATTAATAAGTCGTGATATCCCAAAGTTTTAGTCTCTAATATCTTGATACTCGGATATATTTGACCTTGTGCAATAGAGTTATATTTTACCTTACTTTCTGAATCAGCGTTGCTACTGCCATCACGCTTTAATATGTGGAATCTACAACCGCTACTACCGCAATATCCGCCGTTCTGCAGATATGTTATAATCTCTTCCGTGCCGTCATTATCAACGTCTCGTAAATCAATACCGATATTTGACCTCTCAAGCGGATGAAATTCATCGAACTTATAATTTTGTTTGTAATATTCATACGCAGCCTCACGCTCTTTAGGATAGTGGGCATAATCAAACTTAACCTCGTAGCCTTTTAATTCATTTGCCTGTATTTTTTGCTTTTCCACTTCTGCGTAAGCAGAATAAATTATACATAAGACGCACAAGCCTATTACTAGATTTAATAATTTGATATGTAGTTTATGCATAATTACAGTTATGTTTATATTAAATTTCTCGTTAGTTTTTTTGATCAAGCAGATTCTTGCTAGTCGCTACTTGATCGGCATCCTTGCGTTAATTCGCTGATTCTTCCTATTCTCTCTGGTCTACATCCTGTTCTTCCACCTCATCAGCTGGGATCGGCTCGTTTGTTGTTGCGTTACCATGGTCGCCTATATGCTCGCCCGCTTCCTGTTCTTGCTCTTGTATTGCATTGTTTTTATCAGAATTATTCTTATTCTGTATAATAGGCTCAATAGATTTATCGGTATAGGTTCTCTCTAGCTGCTTAACCGACTCTAGATCTAGATTAGCTATTCTACTAACCACTTCACAGGAAACGCCCTCTATTAATGCCTTGATAGCAATTCTTTTTTGAGCCTCCTTCTCCCCTTCGCTAAAACCAGCGTCTTTACCTTGATCAAAGCCACGCTTGTACCCCTTGTCTTGTACGTCTTTTAGCATTTCTTGCAACCCAGCTGAATCTATCTCCTCAGGTTGTTTTCTAGGAAGAACGCTAGCAGTTATGTTTTCTATCATGCTCATCGCTCGATCATTTTCTCGTTTTTTATCTAAATAAACCAATAAAGCTATGAATATAGCGCAGCCCGCTAATATATATTTCCAGTAACTAGATCCTTTTTTATTGTTTTCCGTCATTCTTCTTCTCCCTGTTTTGTTAATCGTTTGATTGCTTAAGTTTATCTATCTTGTTTTCTTCTTTGTGTAGTAATTTAACTTCTTCTATCTTAAGCCGTAGTCCGTCTTGTACTGCAACGGCAGGGCTTGCCTTAATACTGAATTTAGTCGTTAACTCGCCGTTTTGGTCAAAATAGATTTTGTTTTCATGCTCCTTGCCTAGCTCCTCTTTTAGTTTAAAGACGCTCCCCCCGACTAAAATGATTCTGTCTTCGATTGGCTCTTTTTGATCAGATAGGTTGTTACTTATTTCAAGATTACTTACGGTTAATTGCGATTTCAACCATTTTACTTGAGCTGGCTGCCTACTATCGATAAAAAATAACCTCCTGTTTAAATCCATATGTTCAAGAGGATTTACTTTTGTACCCACCTTGTGCAATATTTTTCCGCAAGGTAACACCGCATCCTCTTCTAGGGTATAGGTAGGGTCAAAATAAAAAACTCTGCTTTTAGTAGCTGGCAGCAACCCTTCAACAGCTTTGGGATTGAGAACTCTATCTTTGACAATTGCAGTCATTTTCTCTTGTTCTTTTTTCATATCAACTTTCTGTAATCTTTCACCTATCATACGAAGAAACGGTTGCTCTATTATTTGATAAGTATGACCCTTTATACCGAAATCCTTGGCATAAACGGGCAATGTTGCGAAAATCGCCGTAAACAAAATTATTAATTGATTATGTAACCTCATGTTTAAATATTTCTTTTTACTTCTTGTTACTATACTCTGTTTTATATCTATTAACGCCTTAGCCACAGAACCACAAACAAAGCCTTTATCCCTTGGTATAAGATACTTATCTTTCATTTTACTCGCTTTTAAATCGTCTGATTCGATGTCCTTAGAAAGGCAGTAATAACCTAGCATTTTTATTTTCATTCCGTATCCGCAAATTGTACTAAATTCTTGATAATTTCCTCGTGTACTTGTTTTGAAACAGAGCGCACGTTGCGTCCGTATATTTTACTATCGGTGAGTAGTACTAAATCTCCTTCTTTACTCGTTCGGTTTTGCACTTGCTCTATATATTTAATAGCCGCTTCAGGTTTACCGAAAAATAATTGCTTTTCGCTTGTTGGGTTACTAGCAATTCTTGCCTTCTCGATATTCAGTATCTCTGCTTGCGAGATATATAGAACTTTCATGTTTTTAATGCCGTATCTGCTTCCTATAAAAAAGGAGATACCAGTCAGGATAGCGGTAAGAGTAATAAACATTATTATCGTTATTTTTCTATTTTCTTGCATTAGCTTTTGCCTTAATTAAATTATCGATTGCTTGCTCCATAGGTACACCAGCAGCTTCTTGGTTGTTCAAGAAGTTAAAGTCACCGCTTTCGGTCGAGAATACCGCCGCGCTAAAGGGGTCTAATATTAATCTACCGACAACATCAATTCCCGATGAAGAGAGTAGCATCTCGGAATATTTTCCGTTCTCGAATAACAAAGACTTCAGTAGCGGCACTTTTTCTTTAAATTCAGAATGGGATTCAAAGTCGGTAAGAGAATTAGGCGGTAATATTATTTTCCAAGCACTATTTTCAAAAATAGCTCTGCGGTGGTTATTATTATTCTGAGTCTCTCCTGCGGTTTGCAAGTCGGCAAAACATTGAGTACAAACAATTAAACTTCCACCGTAACGCCGTAGGTTTCTGGCAATAGCCGCTAAGAAGCCCGCACAATGCTCAAGTAACATCCATGCTTCATCAACGATAATCATGAATTTCTGCGATCTATCTCCCGTTAAGAATTGACTAGTTATTTGCATCAGCAGAGTTTGAAGAATGATGGCTATCAGCTTGGGTTGGTCTTTAACATGTTCAAACTCAAAAATAGTAATAGATTTATTAAAATTGGCAGGCTTCTCGCCCGAGAAATATTTACCGAACACTCCTTCTCTAGTGTATGAAAATAGACTGGTTGCAAATTGCTCTAAAACTTCCGATTTAGATTCTTTCAAAAAAGCAACAAAGCCTTGTAGGTCTAGTTTAAAGTCGGCGGCACTGACCGCATCTTTCAAAGCTTTTTCTAAACTCGCTGTTTCAAATTCTCCTTCAGCTCCGCACATGATGCTAAGCAACTCCTTAGCGCAGACTACTAATTGATTAAATTCGGTCTCAATCATATTAGGCTTTAGACCGACAAAAGGATTAATAGTAAAGCTAGATAATGCTCCAAACTCTATAATCTCACCGCCGAGTAGCTTAGCAAGCGGCGCGTAGCTCGCTCCGATATCGAGAATGAACATCCTAGTACCAGCAGCTAGCATTGTATCGGCAAGACATTGGAGGAATACCGATTTACCTACTCCAGATGGTCCGACAACGTTTATGTTAAAATTACCCGCTCCTATTCTATGGTACGGATTCCAGTTAAATAACTGACCTCGTCTACCGATAAAAGGTACTCCCGACAACGGTACGCCGTACCATTCTGCGTGGATCGGTAGTTTTGCTACTACTTCTGAGGATAATACGGGTTGCACCAATTTTTTTGCTTTTAGTTCTTGCCAAAAATTAGCTGCGTGCATAGGTAGAATTCCGAGTATCGCCTCTAAATGAAAATAATCTAAACTACTCAAGTAAAAGTCTTGTCCGTTATATTGGGTAATGATTTCAGCGCATACATCGTCTATATTCTCCTCCCTGCTGCTAGCTACTAAAATCCATGAATCACTTAAAATGTTATCTTCGGTAGCAAGCCTTCTGATAATCTCTCTCCACTCTGAGGCTTCCGCGTGGAGAGCCTTGTCATGACGCGCATACGGACGCTCTGCCGCGTCTATTATTCTTTTACCTCTGGCCGTAAAGGCTTTTTTACTTTTATGATCGTTGCTAATGGTATAGCTAATGAGAAATCTTGCAGGCAGCGGGGATTTTTCAGAATCACCTAGTAAATTTATGTTTTGTAACAATGACCAGAATGTAGGCATGCCCGTAACGCTAAATGCTCGGTGGGCAATATCGGTCTTGGTATTAACAAAGCTACGTTTTTTGCTCTGGTAATAATTACCGCTAGACAAACATTGATTATTAATTAAGTCAAGCGGAGCGGTAGATTTATAGTTGGCGCGCATGCCCGGTTCAAACTCAAGTATTTCTCTGCAAATTCTGATTAAAGTATTGATGTCACCTATTTTAGGTTGTAATTTTAGACTACCTAGTTTGCTCATTAATGTTTTGCGAAAGTTTTGTAAATCCGTAAGCGAAGCTTCGTTGCAGTTTCTATAAATAGTGCTGTAGGAAACAAAGAGTCTAAAGACTCTCGGTAAACGCTTGCCGCTATTATGAAAATTCGCGGCCATCTTGCGTAAATATTCTTGCCGCTCCTTGGTCATTCTTTGCAAAATAGGATCGGGTGCGGTACGCCCCTGACCCCAAAATTTTAAAAAATCTTCAATGTCGGAACTTGCCAGCAAGAAAAATTGTAGAAAACCGCCTGCAGGAAGCTCTTTGGCAAAAAACTGATTAAGGTTTTTTACCACTGAATCATTAACACCGACTAACGGACAAATCTCTAATAAAAAACCCGCAGCAGAGTTCGCTAGCAAAAAGCTCTCGGTTTTTGGATCAAAATATCTGTAACTTAAATAATCTTTTAAGCTTTCAGCTCCGTTTAGGTTATTTTCAAATAACGCCCTCTTTGATCGCTCAAAAGTCTCGCAGTCGGTTCTATCAAAACCGATTATGCTAGCTGCTTTATTTGCAAAATCCTCATAAAGGTTTTTCATTTATTCTTACTCACTTAAAAATGTAAATTCAAATTATTAGCATCTAGATCGTCTAAACTCTCCTCTAGCTCATCTTGGACGTTAACCGCCTGATCTTTTTGTTTTAGTTTTAGAATTTCAGCGGTCGGTTTTGAAGAGCAGGTTTTACCACGGCATTTTTTAGCTTTATTTTTGTCTTGATAAGCCTCTTCGATTTGCCCAGAATCAATTTGTTTATCAACCTCATGGAGCATAGTACAGCCTAGTCCTCTAGCATCACCGCACTTGAACTTGTTTGGGTAAGTTGAGCAAGATGTAATAGTAAAGCTAGCTATTAGCATTATTATTGTTTGGCCTAATCTTTTTGTTATATTCATTGCCCCACCCTCTCTGCATTAATTACTTCCTCAATATCACGTGAGCCGATCTCAACAGATTTAGTAAAGACTATGTCTACTTTTGTGCCGCCCGGTACTAAAATGACAGGAGAGATGTTCTCGGCTAGCCTAATGTGATAATCGGCTAATTTCTCGGCCGCAGAGCTTGTACCGCTAAGTAGACCGTCCTGCGCCATGTCTTGCATACCTTTCTTTTTAGTGCTTACCGCTCCGAGAGGTGTAATCTGAAGTCCGTTCTGTCCTTTTGCACTATTACTAAATCCACTAAGTACCCCTCCTATCACTGCATTCTTTAAATGTTTATCCGACATTGACACAACAGAGCCGCGAATGCCGTTTGCTCCGTCATCACCGTATATAACTCCCGATACTTTTGTGCTGATAACAAGCCCCGCCTCTTTATCCTCGCAGACAAGTTCTTCCGCTCTCACAATCGCTCTTTCTGAGGATATGTCGCCGTAAGCACTCGCAAGTAGGCGGCACTGCTTCATATCAACGGCAAAATCCTTTGGTAGATTACCCCTGCTAGTTAGCTTGATTATTACGGGTATCGGCTCGGCAGCGGAATTGACCGAAGTAGAAACCGCAATACCACCGAGCAAATGACCGCTAACATAACTGGTTGCCGGAATATAGTTAAAAGAAGATACGGGCGGCATGGTGACGAGTTTGGTATTGATTGCCGTGATACCAAGCTCCGCTGCTATGGTCTCACTGCCGTGTTCAGGAGTTAGCGAGGCTATATCCTGCTGAATGTTTTGATTATCTACTTTCAAGCGATCTATTTCGTTTAAAGCATAAGAAAGACGTGATTTTAGCTCATCAAGTTCTGTGTTTACCTCTTCCTTACCCGCTTCTTGGCTTTTAGCTACCACGTTTTTAAGTAATTCAATTTGCTGCTCTCTTGTCTTGCCTTCGGTTTCGATCGATTCTTCAAGGAAGTTTTGCCATTTAACATCCGCCTTAGTTGCATCCGTTCCAAGCTCTATCTTGGTATGTTTTGTGGCTATGTTGCTATCATCGACAATATTTGCCTCATCTAAACCATTTTTAGGTTTATCGTTTGATGCTATAAAAAATAACAATACGATAAAGCTAATTATTACTAAAACCGCCACTATACTTAAGTTAAACCATTTTTTTAAAGTGATTTCTTTTTTACTCAAAGGTTTGTCATTACCTACAAAATAAGAACTTATTTTTTCTTGTAAATTTTCAAAGTGTTTTTTAAAATCTCCCATTATTTCCCCGCCAGTTTTTGTACTACCAGTACGGTTATTGTTTTTTTAGGTTCTATAATCGATAAGCTTGGATAAAAACTTTTGACGTTATCAAAACTCTTTGCAAAAATAGACACATCTAGGGTAATAGGATTCTTGGTAGGATTGGTAATTTCAAATACCCCGCCTGCTAGGTTTTTGTATTTGTAAATTTTACTCTGCTCTACTTTTAAGATGCCGATATACCTAAGTTTTTGTCGGTTGGTGTTTTGGACGTAAAACTTTCCTCGTGAGTTATCTTTCATTGCTCTTAGCATCTCTGCTATATCGCTTTTTTGGACACGTTCGAGATTTAAACTAGTTTTACCGTCTATAATAATCGATTTGCCTTTGATATCAGATACTTGCAACTCTAAGTCCTGAGTGATGCCCGCATTATTTCTGATGCTAATTTCTACGTTTTCACCGACTGAGCTAAGGGGCATAAAATATATATTCGTGCCGTCCTCATCATATTTAAGGCGAAACTTACTATCATCTCCCGTCACTTGCGTGATTTTATAAGGCGGATTAGATATACGGTTTAAGCCTGTTTTAGATATTTTTATCTGCAACGGCTCATTATCTTGCGCTTGGTAAGTCTCGCCGCTTGCAATATGGCCGTAGAAAAATAAACCGTAATATATTATTAACTTTAATATTTTATGCGTTGCTTTATGCATCTTCAAACACTGCTTTTAAGTTGATTGATTTTGTTCTTCTTCTTTATTCTGATCATTACCCTCTTTTGTTTTTGGCTTAACTTGGGTAAATTCTTTTAATTTTAAATGGCCGCCTACATAGTCAAAAGACAACAAGTATTTAAGCGTATTTTGCTCAAAACCTCTCTTACCGAAAGTACTAGTCAATACTCCCTCTATAACAACTTGTAGATTTTTAGAATCCACCTGCATTTGCTTCGGTGCAAAGAACGTTGATAAACCGAATTTCTTATGCTCGTCTTCTCTACCGGCAAAATAGCTTTGCAGGGATTTAAGGCTATGTTCCGATCTTGTACTTGTATTTTTTAGGATAATATTTTTCTTGAGGGAAATAGTATCGGCGGTTAGATCAAGCAGCGCAGAGACAAAAAGTAACGCGGTTTCTTCTAGGTAACTTTGCGAAACAATCGAGCCTTCAACCGCTAAATCTTTAGTAATACCCGGTACCATGATAATACGCTCGGTCGTGCTAGATATTTTAACAACCAGTAGGAAATTAGCGATGACGGCAAGTAAAGTGCAGCCTGCAAAAAAGTTGCGCTGACGCATTATGCTAGTATTTTGAAACTTATCTTCGGTATTTACTTCCATTACAACCTTTTAAAAAAAATTCTTCACTGATGAGCTCGGTAATTGCGTTTTTGAAACCCGAGGAAAATACCAATGTATTAAACGCTGCGCCTTACCGTCATGTAGCGATTTAGATAAAAAATCACCTACAAAATAGCCGGGAATTGCCCCGCCAACGCTCCACATAAAACCAAAAAACATCATTGCCACAAGGCAGCCGACCAGACCGCAAATAACGCCGAGCAATGCCATGCCGTAAATTTTTGCTTCCGCCCGCAGCGGTTGCCAAACCCTTATTTGCATAAGACAAACCTAACCTAAATGTAAAACTGTTTGCGCCAGCTTTACCGCCGCAGCAGTACCTAAAGCACCAACACCGAAAGCTATGCCTTTTTGATACATGTCCTGACCTCTTACTAAAAAAGTAGTAGCACCGCCGACTGCAAAAGCGATAAAGCCCAAATTTTCACTAACTAGGGTATATATTGGGGTTATGAGGTTTGCCTTAATGTTGCCTACATTAAACCAATCTGCTTGCGCAGGGGCAATAAAGCTGAATGTACAAATAGTTCCGATATATAAAGCAAATCCGAGGTTTTTCTTTAAATGCGCCGATGATTTTGTTTGCGTCTGTAGTTTTGTCATTATTATTTTCCTTTTTAAGTTTAATTAATTACCGATTTTTCTTTTAGATACCGAGGATTTGCATACGGATATCTATATTCTTTGGTCTAGTGAGTGGTGTTTTATGATTAATCACTCCTTGCGATGCTCCAAATTTTTAACAGGCGGGTCAGAGTGTTTTTTCATTCGATAAAGAAATAAAAAATAGAAAATCATAAACACTACCGCTAGAACGATAAAAAACAGGTTTGCTTTCATGATCACTCGCCGCTTTTAAATAGAGCTATAGTTAATTGTTGCAGTTCATCAATTTCATCACGAAGCAATTCAAATGATGTTTTACTAGATTTTAGCCCAGCAATTATTAATTCATTAGAATCTAAATTTACTAAAGCAAGATCGATATATTTTTTAATATCATCTGATTGCTGCTCTATCTTCTGCTGAGTTACTTCTAATTTGTTGGATATTTGAATCAATAATTCTCTAATTTCTGTTATTTTATTATTCATAATTTCTCCTCCTGCACCCTAAAAACCTTAAGCTACTTGCTGTTTAAGCAAATATTTAACCAGAATGTTAACAGCGTTTTGATGATCGCTATTAACAATTTTTCTAA
>Ga0222713_10001105_pt1 | contig 30890 bp, 26 predicted proteins | sample C33_649DmetaG_FD_165061 | JGI IMG/M metagenome (GOLD analysis project Ga0222713, IMG submission 165061) | Estuarine water microbial communities from San Francisco Bay, California, United States - C33_649D | ecosystem: Environmental > Aquatic > Marine > Unclassified | place: USA: California... | reverse complement strand
CATGGCGTTTTCTCCGTCATACCGGACGCACCACCACAGGCGACGCGCTGACCGGAGCTGTCAACAGAGCAAGACCGGTGCCAATTCAACTACCTTTTAATAAACAGGCATTTGCGTATCACGCCCGGTCCGGACCTGTCGCCTGTCAACGACGCAACTGACAATAATGGGGCAGGACCGCGTTCAGTCACGCCGCGGTTTGAACAACCGGGGATCGAGCTGGTGGCGCTGCAGCAGCTTGTAGAACTCGGTGCGGTTGCGCTTTGCCATCCGCGAAGCCTGGGTGACGTTGCCGTCGGTGATCTTCAGCAGCTGCGCCAGATAATCACGCTCGAACTTGTGCCGCGCCTGCTCGAACGACACGAACTCGGTCTGCTCGCGGTGTATTGCCTGCTGCACCAGGCCCGCCGCTATCAGCGGCGTGGTCGCCAGGGCGACAGATTGCTCGATGACGTTGTGCAACTGGCGCACGTTGCCGGGCCAGGGCGCGGCCACCAGCAGTTCGACCGCGTCGGGCGCGAGTCCCGAGACGGGTTTCTTGTAACGGGCCGCGAGTTCGGCAAGAAAATGACTGGCGAGCAGCGGAATGTCTTCGCGCCGCGCGGCCAGCGAGGGGAGCGACAGCGCAACCACCTTGAGCCGGTAGTAAAGGTCTTCACGGAAACTTCCTGCCGCCATCGCCGCTTCAAGATCGCGATGGGTGGCTGAAACCACCCGCACATCGACCGGTGCATGCTGGGTGCCACCCACCGGGCGCACCTGTTTCTCCTGCAGTACGCGCAGCAGTTTGACCTGCAGCGCAGGGGGCATGTCACCGATTTCGTCGAGCAGCAGCGTACCGCCGTCGGCAGCCTGGAACAGGCCGCGGTTGTCGCGTACCGCGCCGCTGAAGGCCCCTTTGACGTGGCCGAACAATTCGGACTCGAGCAGCGGCTCGGGAATCGCACCGCAGTTGATGGCAACGAACGGCCGGTCCCGGCGCGCGCTGGCGGCATGTATCGCCCGCGCCAGCAATTCCTTGCCGGTGCCGGAATCACCGCGAATCAGCACCGAGGCATCACCGGAGGCCACCAGCCGCGCCCTGGCCAATACTTCTTCCATCACCGGGTTGCGGGTGACGATGCCGGCGCGCCACGCCCCGTCGTCTTCATCCGCCTCCTGCGGTGAGCCGGATACCGCCAGTGCGCGCTCGATCTCGACCAGCAGCGCGCGGGCATCGAACGGTTTGGTGAGGTAGCCGAACACGCCGTCCTTGACTGCCGCCACCGCGTCCGGAATCGTTCCGTGCGCGGTGAGGATGATCACCGGCAATGCCGGATTCTCCGCGCGTATCGCTTCGAACAGAGCCATGCCGTCCATGCCGCCCATTTGCAGGTCGGTAACCACGACCTGGGGGCGTGACACCGCCAGTTGCGCCAGGGCGCGTTCCCCGCTTTCGGCGGCGGTCACGCCGTAACCCGCGGCACCCAGCCGCAGCTGCATCAGCCGCAGCAGGCCCGGATCATCATCAACGACCAGCACCCGGGCACTGCCCGACCTGATTTGCTCCTGCATCATCGTATTCATTTTTTCCTCGCTCCCGTGTTCTCGCGCCCGATCATGTTGCGCTCCAGGGCCAGCAGCGCATCCAGCTTCTGCTGCAGATCCTGCGCCTGTGCGTCGCGCCTGCGCTGCTCCTGCAGGAACGACGCGGTCAATACCGCCAATCCGTGCCACGCACTGTTGCCGTTGCGTATGACCGGCTCCAGCACCTCCAGCGCCCTGGCCTCATCCGCTGCTCCCGCGCCCGGAACCGCCAGCGACAAGGCGTAACGCATCCGGTTGCCGTCGCTGCGTGAGCGCAGAAACGCGGCTCGTGCGTTATCCTGCTCGCGTCCCAGTTCGGCTGCGGGCAGCTTGCGCAGCCGCGCATGCTCGGCCAGCAGCGTCGCAACTCCGGGGCCGCTCACATCCTCGACCACCGCCGGCGCCTGGCCGTTATCCGTCGTGCCGAGTGACCCGCATCCGGCCAGTGCCAGCAGCAAAACACCACCCGTGCACCAGGCTCTCATGACACGGCCTGCTTCAATGGCAACGTCACCCTCAGGCGTGCGCCGCTGCGAGCGGGTTCGTCGACAACTTCTGCCGATCCGCCGTGGGCCTGGGCAAAATCGCGGACGATGGACAGCCCCACCCCGGATCCACGCAAGCGCCCGGCGGCCACACTGCGCCCCCGATAGAACGGGTCGAACACGCGCTCGCGCTCTGCGGGAGGGATGCCCGGGCCATTGTCGGCCACCTCGAGGGCCAGCGAAGCACCCTCGCTGCGCGCGACCAGTTCTATGGCACTGCCCTCCGGCGCAAACTTGGAGGCATTGGAAATCAGGTTATCGACAATGACGCGCAGTTTTTCGACATCCGCCTCGACGGTGATGTCTTCTATCCGTGGCGCGATGCGCAGTGCGCGCGCACGCAATGCCAGGTTTTGGTCATCAAGCACCTGGGCAATGACGCGACACACCTCCACCGGCACAAAGCGCATTTCGCTGCGGTGAAATCCGGCCGCGCCGTAGGACAGCAGATCCTCGATCAGCCGCTGCAGCTCGATGCTGTTGCTGCGCAGTATGCCCACCACTTCCTGCTGCTCCGGTGTCAGCCGGCCCAGTGCCTGCTCCGAGAGCAGCTCAGAACCCTCGCGCAGCGCGGTGAGCGGCGTCTTCAGTTCATGCGACACCTGGCGCAGGAAGCGGTTCTTCTGCTGCTCCAGTTCGTTCAGCCGGTGGCGCAGCCATTCGATGCGGCGCCCGAGCAACTGCAGGTCGCGCGGACCGCTGACGCCGATCTGTGCGGAAAAATCCCCGCTGCCCATGCGCTGTATTGCGGCGTCAATCTGGCGTATCGGCCTTGAGATCAGCACGATGAAGCCGCCGGCCAGCAGCAGCGCCACCGGCACCAGGGCCAGCAACTGCCATAGCGTGATCAGCTGGGTACGGGCCGCGGCTTCACTCATGGCGTCGATTTCACGGTCGATCAGCCGGTCGCCGCGTTCGATGATCCCGCCCATGCGATTCGACAGTGCGGAAAACTGCTCGACTGCCCTGCGCATTTCCCCGCTGCCGGGAGACGCCTCGCGCAATACCGCATAGATCGCCGCCTCCCCCGTAACCACCGCATCCAGCGCGGATTTCTGCTCCATCTCCAGCGGCAGCGCCGCGAACCCGGCAGCAGTTTCGCGAAAACGGTCGCGGTTAATTTCGTAGGTGCCGAGCAGATAACGGTCGCCGATGATGGCCATCTGCCGCGCATTGCGCTCCAGCGTATTCAGCAGTTCGGCCAGGCGGCGGCCGGATTGGGTGGACTGCACAGCCTGCTGCACCGCGACCCGGCTGCGGTTGGCGAAGCGGTCGATCGAAATGGCATTGTTGATCAGCGCAAAAATGAGCGGCAAAGCCACCAGCGCAAAGCCGACCACCAGCAGCCGCGGGAAAGAGCCGGGCTGGAGGAAGCGCAGGGTCCGCTCCCGCGAGAACAGCGGACGCCGCGGCGGATGATGACGGCCGGCGCGGCCTGGTAGCAGGGTCGCGTTCAGGATTTGGCGCCCTGTTTGTTCTTGTCTTCGAGCACCTTGATCAGGCCGTCGATGCCCGCACGCCGGATTTCATTGCTGAAGGTGCCGCGATAGCTGATCACCAGGCTTGCGTTCTCGGCAACGATGTCGGTGACCTTCCACGCCTTGTCGGTCAGCGTCATCCGGTAGTCGATGCTCAACGGCGGCCTGCCCGACTCTTTCACCAAAGTACGCACGGTGGTGTAATCCTCGCCGGGCTTGAGCTGCAGCGGCCTGACCTCGATCGCGCGCTCGACATTGGCGGCCTCCGCCAGCGCCGCCGTGTAGGTGCGCACCAGCAACGTGCGGAACTGGCTTTCCAGCGCCTTCTGCTGCTCGGGTGACGCTTCACGCCACGACTTGCCCATCGCCAGCCGCGTCATCGCGCGGAAATCGAAGTTGGGCAACACCTTTTTTTCGACAATGTCTTCAAGTGCACGACGATCCTTGTTCTGTTTCAGGATCGCGAGCACCTCCTCAACGGTGTTCTTCACCAGCACATCGGGCGCCGTTTGCGCGCGCGCCGGCAACATCACGACCGTACAAACCGCGAGGAGAATTCCTGTTAACAGCTTTTTCATGGTCATATTTCCTTCCCCTTTCAGTGGATGAACATACCCGCGTTAGGCCGGCAATGACTATGAATTGTTCCACGAGTGCACGTCCGGAAGCCCTTAAAGCGTGTGATTTGTCACGGATAAGGCCGTTGAAACAAAGTGTTACATCCCGGTCCCGCAAAACGAAAGGCCGGCAAATCTGCGGCAGAAGCGTTTGTTATCATCGAAACAATTCCTGCAACGCCTTTCCCCTTTCCCCTTTCCCTTTTCCATGAAACTGCTGCGCTACAGCCAGAAACACGAACCCCGCACTTTGGCACGTCTCGGCGTGCTGATCGCTCCTGACCGCATCGCCAACCTGCGCGCCGGCTGTGCACTCAATCTCGTGGAACGCGCCGGTAATCCAAAGGGCGGCGAACTCGCGTCGATCTACTTCCCGCCGTACATCACCGAGTTTCTGCACATGGGCGAACAGGCGTGGATTGCGCTGGCCGATACCTACACTTATCTGCTCGATCTGCTGCAGGCCGCTCCCGATGCCGTTGGATTTCAGCGCGAACCGGTATTCCTGCCGCTCGCCGACTGCCGCGTCTACGCACCGGTGCGCCCGTCGAAACTGATCGCCGTGGGCCGCAACTATCCGGGCTACACCCAGTTCCAGGGCAAGGCTCCGGGCAAGATTCCCACCGGGTTCATCAAGACGCTGTCATCGATTGCCGGGCCGGGACGCGACATCGTCAAGCCGCGCATCACGCAGGAGCTAGACTGCGAGACCGAACTCGCGGTGGTCATCGGCAAGCGCTGCAAAGACGTGCCGGAGGAAAAAGCCTGGGACGTGATCGCCGGCTACACCATCGTCAACGACATCACCGCACGTGATCTCGGCGCGCTGGAAAAACAGGGCGGACACATGTTTCTCGCCAAGACCTTCGACACCTTCGCCCCGATGGGGCCATGGATGGTCACCCGTGACGCAATTCCCGACCCGATGCACCTGCGCATCCAGACCCGGGTCAACGGTGAACCGCGTCAGGACGGCAATACCAGGGACATGCTGTTCAACATCCCGCAGCTAGTTGCCCACTTTTCGCAGCTCACGCTGATGCCGGGCGACGTCATCGCCACCGGCTCTCCCGGCGGCGGAGCGCTGGCCAATCCGGACTGGTATCTCGAGGCCGGCGACATCATCGAATCGGAGATCGAAGGCATCGGCATCCTCACCAACGCCGTGGTCGACGAGCCCGCTCCCGCGACGGTTTAGCGCGCCAGCTTCGCGATCTTCAGTTCACCCGCCAGGGTGTCCAGCGCTGCCAGCAGCGCCGGCGGCATCGGAATGCCGTTCTTTTCATTGTCGGCGCGCGTAGTGTGCGTGCCTTCGCCCGGCAGGCGGATACGATCGACGCCGGGCAGGCGCTGGGAATTGCGGATGTCGCGGATCAGCGTGTCCATGCCCTGCTTGAATTCCTTGAGGTCCTGGAACGCTTCGATGTTGATGGCGACAATGGCGTGGCCGGTGTTGGTCTCGCTGGTGTCATCGTTGTTGAAATCGACGACGTCCTTGCCCATCGCCGCGCCGTTGAGGTTGCCGGCAAGCAGACCCAGCACCAGCGCGAGGCCATAACCCTTGTAGCCGCCGATCGGCAGCAGGAAACCTTCGTTCGCACGCTTGGGATCGGTCAGCGGATTGCCCTTGCGGTCCATCATCCAGCCTTCGGGCATCATCTCGCCGCGCTGCGCCTTGGTCTTGACCTTGCCGTAGGCGGCCACCGTGGTCGCCATGTCGAGCACGATCGACGGTTCGTCACCGGCCGGCACCGCCACTGCCAGCGGATTGGTCGACAGCAGCATGTCGAGCCCGCCCCACGGCGGCAGGTGATTGGCACTGCCCACCGCCATGTACATTCCGATCATGTCGTGCGCCAGCGGCATGTTGGCGTAGAGTGCTGCCGGTCCCGCGTGGTTGCTCCAGCGCGCACCGACCCAGGCCACGCCCGCGGTCTTCGCCTTTTCGATCGCCTTCTCGGCAGCGAACTTCATGACCAGATGGCCCATGCCGTTGTCGCCGTGAATCAGCGCCATGCCCGCCATCTCGCGTTCGATGCGGATGTTGGGTTTGACGTTGACGGCGCCGCCCTTGATGCGGCGTATGTATTGCGGCAGGCGGAACACGCCATGACCTTCCGAGCCATTGACGTCGGCCTGCGTCATCAGTTCGGCAATGACTTTCGCGTCCGCGCCCGGCACTGCCACCGCCTCGAATGCACCGGCAATGAAATTGCGGAGGTTGTCCGCCGATACCCTCTGTTTCTGTTCAGCCACCGTGTTCCTCCAGTTCGATCAACGCACCCAGAAAATCCTGCGGATGCACAAAGGCGATCCGCTCGCCGTGAACGTTGAGTTGCACCTTGCCTCCACCCAGCACTTTCGCACCGGCAGCACCCAGTTGTTGCGTCGCCTGTTCGACGCTGTCCACGCCGAGACAGAAATGATGAATGCCGCCCTTGGGATTGCGCTCGAGAAATTTCGCCACCGGCGAATCGGGACGCGACGGTTCCATCAGCTCGATCTTGGCGTTACCGAGATCGATGTAGGTCATGCGCACGCCCTGCTCGGCATTGACCTTGATCTCGCCGGCGCTGAGCCCGTACGTCGCGCGCAGTTTCTCCAGCGCCGCCGCCAGGTCGGGGACGACGATGGAAACATGGCTCAACCCGGTAAATTTCATATAAGTATATGTTTTATATAACTTTTTCTTTGCGCAGCTCGGCGATGCGGGCATCACTGTAACCGAGCTCATCGCGCAGAACGGCTTCGGTGTGCTGGCCCAGCGTCGGCGGCGGACGGCGGATGCTCGCCGGCGTGTCGCTGAAGCGGAACGGAATACCGAGCATTTTCACCTTGCCCGCGACCGGATGCTCAACCGAAGTCACCATCTCGCGCGCAATCACGTGCGGCGCCGCCAGCGCCTGCGCCACGCTGTTGATGCGGCCGCAGGGAATGCCTGCCTTCGTCAGTTTTTCAATCCAGCTTTCCGCACCTTCACGCTGCAGTTCCTGCTTGATCATCGCATCGAGTGCGTCGCGGTTCGCCACGCGCTCCGGATTTTTAGTGAAGCGTTGGTCGGCAGACCACTCCGGATGACCAAGCACGCCGGAGAATTTCGCAAACTGGTTGTCGTTACCCACTGCCACCGCGATCATGTCGTCGCGTGTCGGGTATGCCGTGTACGGCACGATATTGGGATGGCCGTTGCCGAAGCGGCCGGCGTTTTTCCCGGAAATCAGGTGATTCGAGGCGACGTTGGCGAGCATCGCCAGCCCCGAATCGAACAGCGACACCTCGACATGCTGGCCGCGGCCGGTGCCATGACGCGCGTTGAGCGCAGCGAGTATCGAATTGCAGGCGAGCATGCCGGTGCAGATGTCGACGATGGCGACGCCGTACTTCATCGGCGTGCCGTCGGGCTCGCCGGTGATGCCCATCAATCCCGACTCGGCCTGCAGGATGAAATCGTAGCCGGGCAGCCCGGCCTTGGGTCCGGTCGAGCCGTAGCCGGTGATCGAGCAACGCACCACTTGCGGCGCGTTGGCCTTGAGCCAGGCGTTGTCGATGCCCCACTTTTCCAGCGTGCCGACCTTGAAGTTCTCCACCAATACATCGGCCTTGCGGATCAGCCCGCCGAGTACGTCCTGGCCGGACTTCACCGCCATATTCAGCGTAATCGAACGCTTGTTGCGGTTGACGCCGAGGTAATACGCCGATTCGCCTTCGGCGAACGGCGGCCCCCAGCTGCGGGTGTCGTCGCCGTTGCCCGGCGGCTCGACCTTGATCACGTCTGCGCCCATGTCACCGAGCATCATCGTGCACAGCGGCCCGGCGAGGATGCGGGTGAGGTCGAGAACGCGGACGCCGCTCAGCGCTCCTTGTTTCTGGTCAGTCATGGATGTCTGATCCGATCAATCCTGTTCTTCAAATCAATCACCGTTCGGGCTGAGCTTGTCGAAGCCCGTTCACCCTTCGACAGGCTCAGGGCGAACGGATCGGGGCTTCAGACGGGGTCAGCGCTTTTTCTTGCGCCGCATCGACGGCGGCGCGTTGAGGTCGCGCTCGAAACCATCGACATACCTCTCCAGTTCTTTCTTCGCCTGCATGCGGAATTTCTGGAAGTTCGGCTTGCGGCCGGCGAGGAAGGCATCCATGCCCTCATTCGCCTCGGGCGAGCCCCAGACGTGCGCCAGCAGTTCCATGCCGTGCTGCCACGACGAATACAGGTTGTCGGATTCGAAGTTGAGCGACTTCTTGGTCATGCGGATGGTCAGCGCGCTGTGGCCCTTCATGGTTTCGCACCACTTGAGCGTCTCTTTGAGCAGATCTTTCTGCGGCACGCACTTGTTGATCAGACCGACTTCGACGGCTTCCTTCGCCGGGAAGCGCCGTGCGCAGAAAATCATTTCGCGGGCGAGGCGCTCACCGATGATGCGCGGGATGTACTGGGTCGCGCCCACGGTCGGGCAGGCGCCGACCTTGGCGCCGGTCTGGCCGAGCACCGCGTTTTCGGAAGCGATCACCAGGTCGCACCACAGCGCCAGTTCGTGGCCACCACCCATGCACCAGCCGTTGACCATGGCGATCACCGGGATCGGCAGCCCGCGGATGGTCATTGCCAGCCCAAGCATGCGGTCGTTCCACATGTAGGCGTTGGTGAAATTGAGCCGCTTCATCGCGTAGAAATCGCCGCCGGCGGAAAACGACTTGTTGCCCTTGCCGGTGACCACCGCGCAGACAATCGACGGGTCTTCGCGCGTCGACTTCAGCGCATCGATCATTTCGTCGAGGGTCTGCTCGCGGAAGGCATTGAGCACTTTCTCGCGGTTGATGGTGATCCAGGCCACCTGGTCCTTCACTTCGTAAATGATGTCCGTGTAATTCCGTTTTGCGGACTTTTTGCTGCGTGCAGCCATGGCTCTCCTCGCGGTCTGATCAGTGTCAAAGGCCTGAATTTTAACAGACCGCCTCACGCCGATTGACAGTCCGGCAACGGATTACTATCGTGAAATGACAGCGCTCGAATGCAATCCATAATATGAGCGCGGATCGAGGAGCTTTACCGGGAGGAGCCCATGTATTCGCGTGCCATTCTTGCGTCACTCGCTGCATTCCTGTTCGGCTTTGCCGTCGTTCCATCCGCCGCCGCTGCCGACTATCCGAACCGCCCGATCCGCATGGTGATCCCGTTCGCGCCGGGCGGCGCAACCGACATCATCGCGCGCATACTCGAACCAAAACTGAGCAAGCGCCTCGGCCAGCAGGTGGTCATCGACAACCGTACCGGCGCCGCCGGCAACATCGCAGTCGAGATCGTTGCGCAGGCGCAGCCCGACGGCTACACGCTGCTGGTCGGCAACATCTCGACCAACTCGATCAACCCGATCCTGTTCGCCAAGCGCAGCAAGGTCAACGCGCTGAAACATCTCACCGGCGTCACCAAGCTGGTCGCGATCCCCAACTTCATCCTCGGCAGCCCGAAAATGTCCGCCAACACGCTGCAGGAGGCGCTGGATTACGCCAAGGCGCGGCCGGGCCAGCTCAACTACCAGGCGCCGCTGGGCTCGTATTCGCATCTCGACATGCTCGCGCTGACCGCCAAGGCCGGCGTGAAAATGGTGCACCTGCCGTCGAAGGGCGCGGGCGAAACGCTGCCGGCGCTGCTGCGCGGCGACATCAGCATCACCGAATCCAACGTCGCCTCCAACATCGGCGCGGTCAAGGCCGGCCAGATCAAGGCCTACGCCGTCACCTCTGAAGAGCGGCTGAAGGACCTGCCCAATGTGCCGACCATGGCCGAGGCCGGCTATCCGGGCATGGGCAGCCTCAACTGGAACGGCATCTTCGCCCCCGCCGGTACGCCCAAGGCCATCGTCAACCGGTTGCACTCCGAGATCGTCGCCGCGATGAAGGAACTTGATGCCGAGGGTGCGATGACCAAGCGCGCGATTCCGGTCAGCCTCAGCGCCTCTCCCGACGAATTCAACGCCTACGTGCGCGCCGAGTCCGACCGCTGGAGAAAGATCATCACCGACAACAAGGTCAGCATCGACTGACGCACCCCTACTCTTAGCCTCCAGGAAACCGCCTTGAAGAACACCCGACTCTCCCAGCCCCGCCACGCGATGGTCATCGAAAAGGACGTCAAGGTCCGCATGCGCGATGGCGCGGTGCTCTACGCCGACATCTTCCGTCCGAAGTCTTCCGGCAGATTCCCCGCGATCGTCAACATCAGCGCCTACCAGAAGGACAAGGTCTGGGTGCCGCCGCATGACCTCGAGGAAAAAGCCAATCCGTACATGACCTGGGAAACGGTCAATCCGCTGTGGTGGGTGCCGCGCGGCTACGCCTGCGTGCGCGTAGACACCCGCGGTTCGGGCAAATCGCCGGGACTGTCGGACCCCGGCGGTCCGCAGGAGACGCTGGATTTCTACGACGCCATCGAATGGTCAGCGAAGCAGAAATGGTGCAGCGGCAACATCGGCAGCGCCGGCATTTCCTACCACGCGGTGACGCAGTGGCGCGTCGCCTGCCTGCAGCCGCCGTCGTTGAAGGCGATGATCCCGTGGGAAGGCTACGGCGACGCCTACCGTGACTCGGTGTTCCACGGCGGCATTTTCCAGCTCTATTACCTCGCCACCTGGTACGCGACGCAGATGGCGCACCACCTGCTCGGCGATCCGCAGGAGTACAACCCCGACGCCTTCCGCAACGAGCGCCTCTACAACTACATGCGCCACAGCCTCGACACCGGCTACTGGGACAACCGCGGCGCGCAGTGGGACAAGGTCAAGGTGCCGTTCCTCTCGGCGGGCAACTGGAGCGGCCACAACCTGCACCTGCGCGGCAACGTCGAGGGCTTCATGCGCGCGGCCTCGAAACACAAGAAGCTGCGCATCCACACCGGCACCCACTACCACGCCTTCTATACCGAGGAAGGCCGCCTCGACCAGTTGCGCTGGTTCGACTACTGGCTGAAAGGCATAGACACCGGAATCATGAAGGACCCGCCGGTGAAGCTGATGATCCGCACCGGCGGCAAGACGATGAAGGACTACAAGTTCCGCTTCGAGAAGGAATGGCCGCTGAAGCGCACGAAGTGGACCAAGCTGTATCTGCAGGCCGAGCGCAAGGCGCCGGGCGCAGGCGCGATGGACAGCGAAGGCGCGCTGGCGGCCAAACCGGCCAAGAAAACCGCTTCGGTCACCTACTCCGCCACCGGCGTCTCCCACGCCGGCGTAGCCTCGGCCTCGTCGACCATGCTCCAGGCCGGCAGCATGCACCGCACCGGCATCGCCTTCGAGACCGCGCCGCTGCAGGAAGACACCGAAGTCACCGGTCCGGCCAAGCTGGTGCTGTGGGTATCGAGCACCACCAAGGACATGGACCTGTTCGTCACCGTCCGCAATATCGGCCGCGACGGCAAGGACGTGTGGGAAGTCGGCCAGCAGGGCCAGCAGGTGCCGGTGGCCAAGGGCTGGCTGCGTGCCTCGCACCGCAAGCTCGATCCCAAACTGTCGCTGCCGTACCGGCCGTACCATGCGCACAACGAACGCTGGTGGCTGGAACCCGGCGTGCCGGTGGAATGCGAAATCGAGATCTGGCCGGTGGGCATGGTGTTCCGCAAGGGCCACCGCATCCGCCTCGACATCCAGCCCCGCGACGGCGTCGGCAGCACCCCGTACAACCACTATCCCGCGGCCTACAACACCAACGGCAAAAACACCGTGCATACCGGCGGCAAAATGGCTTCATACTTGCTGCTGCCGGTAATCCCGGTATCCAAAAAATCCCAATAACAAGTTCGAGGAGGAGCACCGATGAACACCATGATCCGGCTGGCCATCGCCACGCTGCTGCTGGGCGCCACTGTCGCCCACGCGCAGAATTTCCCCAACCGCCCGATCCGCATCATCGTGCCCTTCGCCGCGGGCGGCCCCACCGACACCCATACACGCTGGGGCGCGCAGCACCTGACCACCGCGCTGGGCCAGCAGGTGATCATCGACAACCGCGGCGGCGCCGGCGGCATCATCGGCACCGACGCGGTGGCGAAATCTGCCGCTGACGGCTACACGCTGCTCGGCGGCAATCCCGGGCCGCTGACCATCGCGCCCAGCGTGCGCAAACAGCTGGCCTACGACCCGGGGCGCGATTTCGCGCCGATCACGCTGATCGTGCGCAGCGCGAGCTGCATGTGCATACACCCCAGCATCCCGGTAAAAAACCTGCGTGAATTCATCGCGCTGGCGAAGAAGAGCCCGGGCAAGATCAACTACGCGACGCCGGGCCTGGGCACGGTCGGCCACCTCGGCACCGAACTCTTCACCACCTCGGTGGGCATCAAGATGAACATGATTCCGTACAAGGGCGCCGCGCTCTACGTGGTCGACCTGATGGCGGGCAACGTCGATTTCGCCTATGTGCAGATCGCGCAGTCGGCGCCGCTGGTCAAGGCCGGCAAGCTGCGCCCGCTGGCGGTGACCGCCACCGAGCGCTCGCCGCTGCTCCCCGAAACCCCGACGGCCGCTGAACAGGGCGTCAAGGATTTCTCCAGCTACAACTGGACCGGCCTGCTCGCGCCGGCCGGCACGCCGAAGGCGATCATCGACCGCATGCACGGCATCCTGCACAAACCGCTCGCCGATCCGGCGACGCGCAAGCGCCTCACCGACCAGGGCAACGAAGTCGCCGGTGAAGGGCCCGACGAATACGCCGCCTTCCTCAAGAGCGAAATCGACAAGTGGGGTCGCGTCGCCAAGGTGGCCGGCATCCCGAAACAGTAATCCGTCCCTCCAGATGATGAACCCCCTCCCCCCGCATGCGGGGGGAGAGTTGGGGAGAGGGGCACAGAAAAAATCCATCAAGTGCACCCAACCAGCATCCATAAAAGGAACCCGCATGGCCGACAAGAAAGAACCCGCCTACTTCATGTATTTCCCCGGCAACTACCGCTGGTCGTCGGCCTTCATCAACATGATGAGCGCCGCGCCCTACGGCGGCTCGGAAATCAGCGAGCTGCACAAGATCGGCATCCAGCTGAAGGACGCAGCGCCGGAAGACGACGATGCGTGGTTCCAGGCCTGCGTCAACGTCGCCAACAAGGTCCGCGCGCACGCTGAACGTTTCGACAAGAGCGGCCACCGCGTTTCCGCCGCGCATGCGTACCTGCGCGCCTGCAACTACTACCAGATGGCCGAGCGCTTTCGCACACCCAAGGACAACGTCGCCCTCGCCGCCTACAAGAACGGCGTCGACTGCTTCCACCGCCACGTCGCACTGACCGACGTCAAGATCGAGATCGTCGAGATCCCGACCGCCGCCGGCCCGCTGCCCGGCTATTTCGTGCACGCGCAGAACGCCAAATCGAAGAAAACGCCCTGCGTGGTGTATTTCGACGGCCTCGACGTCACCAAGGAAATCCAGTACGTGCGCGGCGTGCCCGACCTGATCAAGCGCGGCATCTCGGTACTGGTGATGGACGGCCCCGGCACCGGCGAGGCCATCCGCTTCCGCGGCCAGTACCTGCGCCACGACTACGAAGTCGCCGGCTCGGCCTGCGTCGACTGGCTGGAGAAGCGCAACGACGTCGATCCGAAGAAAATCGGTGTGGTCGCGATCAGCCTCGGCGGCTACTACTCGCCGCGCATGGCCTCGATGGACGACCGCTTCGCCGCCTGCATCGCCTGGGGCGCGATCTGGGACTACCACGCCACCTGGAAAAAACGCATCGACGCCAAGTTCAAGACCTCGCTGTCGGTGCCCGGCCATCACATCACCTGGATCCTCGGCGTCGATACGCTGGAGGAAGCGCTGACGAAGCTGGAACCCTTCAAGCTCGACGGCGTGGTGCAGAGAATGAAATGCCCGTTCCTGATCGTCCACGGCGCCGACGACGAACAGGTGCCGCTGGCCGACGCGCAGGCGCTGTACAACGCCTCCGGCTCACCGGACAAGACGCTGCGTGTCTTTACCGCCGAGGAAGGCGGCGCGCAGCACTGCCAGCGTGATTACCTCACACTGGGCGTGGCAGAGATGTGGAACTGGTTCGAGGACAAGCTCAAACCGTGAACAAGCTGCTGCGTGGGCGATTCGCTTTGTCGCGTGCTCGCCCGCCAGCTCGCCTAACCCGTATAGTTATGTCTCGCCGCCGGGCTGCTCGGCTCCTCGCGCCTTGCCCTGCTCGCGACGCTTCTTCAACGGTTTGGCCATGCACTATGTAATTTGCGAGCTACGGCGCTGTCACGACTGCGGGCAGCCCGTAGGGGCCAGGGACAAGTTCTGTACGGGGTGCGGGGCGAAGTTCCCACGTGAAGCGCGGCTTCCGCGACTCAGCTGAACATGGAAGAAACCATCCTCTACAAAGTGGCCTTTCACAGCACCTTGGCGGTGCTCAGGCCGCTGCTGACATTTCTCCACCGCGACTCCTTCCTCTACTGGCCGTTCATCATATCCACGCTGCTGATCGCAATGCTCGCCTGGCGTTATACGCGGGCCCGCGGCGATCTCGATCCCGGCAAAGCAAACTGGCGGGAGTTCCGCCAACGCTACCTGAGCAGCCGCCTGTGGTGGCATGTGTCGTCAAGACTCGACTACCGTTACTACTTCATCAACGGCGTGCTTTTCCCGCTGCTAGCCGGTCCGCTGTTGTTCAGCAGTGACCGTATCGTCGCCATGCTGACCATACCGTTCGGTGGTGGCGGCATCCCTGCAGCCACCCCCGGCTTCGGCGCGGCAATTGCATATACCGTTGCGTTTTTCATCGCTTATGACTTCGGACGCTTCGTCGCGCACAGTCTGCTGGATGACGTGCCGGTACTCTGGCATTTTCACAAGGTGCACCACTCCGCGGAAGTGCTAACCCCCCTCACCAGCTTTCGCGCGCATCCAGTCGACCTTGCGATCATGGCCTGGGTGCCGGCAGTAACGACCGGGCTCGTGACCTGGTTGTTTCACTACTTCGTTGATCCCGGCGTCAGCATGATCACTTTTCTCGGGACGCACATCATTATCTGGGTGTTCAATCTGGTCGGCAACCTGCGCCACTGGCATGTATGGCTTTCCTACGGCCCCACGCTGAACCACTGGTTGATCAGCCCGGCGCATCACCAGCTCCATCACAGTTACGAACCTCGTCATCTCGGCTGCAACCGGGGTTTCGAACTGGCGATATGGGACAGGCTTTATGGCACGCTATACGTGCCGCCCGAGGCACCGGAATCATTCCGTATGGGTCTGGGCGATGGCACAGATGGCCAATGGCGATCCGTCTGGCGGCTCTACGCGTGGCCTTTCAAGATGCTGTTTGGCAGAACACCTGCGGAAACGGTCGCCCAGACAGAACAAGCCAAGGAGACGATTGCTGACGCAGAAAAAAATACCGCGAATACTCCGTAGAACCGTGGATTATCGCTCGCGACCTCTTGCTGCTGCATTCGATATCGCCTAGAGATATTCCGACACCTCCACCAGATTCAAATCCGGATCCCGGAAATACACCGACTTGATCGGCCCCATCGCCCCGGTCTTCTGCACCGGCCCTTCGATGATCTTGACGTTGTGCTGAGCGAGCCGCGCGATCACCTGGTCCAGCGGCACTGACGCGATGAAGCAGAAATCCAGCGTGCCGACGCCCGGCGCGTGCGCCTTGGGTTCGTACTCCTTGCCTTTGACGTGGATGTTGATCTTCTGGCGGCCGAACTTCAGCGCGCGGCGGCCGTTGCCGAAGTGTTCCAGCGTCATGCCCAGCACTTCGGTGTAGAAGCGGATGGTTTCTTCGGGCTGCGCGGTGGTCATCACGAAGTGGTCGAGGCGGTCGATCATGGTCGTATCTCCGGCAAGTCGTAAATATATGTTTTAATTGATATTTTCAGATCACGCCCTTGGCGCGCAAATCGGCGATGGTCTCGGGTTTCACGCCGGCGCGCTTCAGTACCGCCTCGGTGTCTTCGCCCAACCGCGGCGCGGTGGAGCGGATGCCGCCGGGCGTGGCCGACAGCTTGGGCACGATGCCGGGTACGTCGACCGTATAGCCGTCGCGGGTGGTGATGTTGAGGATCATGTCGCGCGCCTTGTACTGCGGATCGGCGGCAATGTCGGCCACTGAAAAGATCGCGCCCGAGGGCACGTCGTGATCGTCGAGGATTTTCAGCGCCGTGGCCTTGTCGCGCGCGCTGGTCCACTCGGTGATCGCGCCGTCGATGTCCTTGACGCGCTTCACGCGGCCTTCGTTGTTCGCCATGTCGGGTGACGCGGCATAGTCGTCGCGGCCGATCGCCTTCATCAGCCGCTTGAAAATGCCATCGCCGTTGCCGCCGATGAGGATCCAGCCGTCCCTGCAGGGATAGGCGTTGGACGGCACGATGCCCGGCAGCGCGCTGCCCGCGGCTTCACGCACCGCACCGAAGGCGCTGTATTCCGGGAGCAGACTTTCCATGCAGTTGAACACGCTCTCGTAGAGCGCGACGTCGATGACCTGCCCCTCGCCGCTGCCGCCGTTCCTGGTATCGCGATTGTAGAGCGCCATCAGGATGCCGATCACGCCGTGAAACGAGGCGATGGTATCGCCAATCGACACGCCGACGCGCACCGGCACGCGGCCCGGCTCGGCGGTGAGGTAGCGCAGTCCGCCCATCGACTCGGCGATGATGCCGAAACCGGGGCGGTCGCGGTACGGGCCGTCCTGACCGTAGCCGGAAATGCGCGCCATGATCAGCCGCGGGTTGATCTTCTTCAGGTCTTCGTAGCCGAGGCCCCACTCCTCCATCTTGCCGGGGCGGAAGTTCTCGACCAGCACGTCGGCCTCTTTCACCAGCGCGCGCAGCACGTCCTGGCCTTCGGTATTGGTGAGGTCCAGCGTCACCGACTGCTTGTTGCGCGAGGAGACTTCCCACCACACCGAGTTGCCGTTCTTCAGCAGCCGCCACTTGCGCAGCGGATCGCCCTTGCCCGGCGGTTCGATCTTGATGACCTCGGCGCCGAAATCGGCAAGCGTCTTGCCGCAGAAGGGGCCGGCGATGAGCTGGCCGAGTTCGATGACGCGCACGCCGGCGAGCGGTCCGGCATTTCCTGATGAATTAGATTTTGTTGTCATGCGTGAATCCTCCACGCCATGAGCATACCGCGGAACATCGCAGCAGCCCAAAATCGGCCGAGCGCAGGCAGCTCATTGCAGAAAGATACGGGAGCGCGCAAGGCGCCGACGAGACATTACATGCAGGTAAGGCGAGGAGTCGCCGCCGCGCGAGACAACGCCCTGCCAATCACAGGGATTTTGGGCTAGTGGCCCGCCTTGCCGCCGGCCGCCTGCTTCACCGCTTTGACGATGTTCAGATAACCCGTGCAGCGGCAGAGGTTGCCCTCGAGGCCGTGGATGATTTCATCGTCGGTCGGGTGCGGGTTGTCCTTGAGCATCGCGCTGACGGTCATGATCATCCCCGGCGTGCAGAAGCCGCACTGCAGCGCGTGGCACTCGGTGAACGCCTGTTGCACCGGGTGCAGCTTGCCGTTCTTCGCCATGCCTTCGATGGTGGTCACTTCGCAGCCCTCGGCCTGTACAGCGAGCATCGTGCAGGATTTCACCGCGCGGCCGTCGACGTGCACGGTGCACGCGCCGCACTGGGTGGTGTCGCAGCCGACGTGGGTGCCGGTGAGTTTTAGTTCGTCGCGGATGAAGTTGGCGAGCAGCGTGCGGTCCTCGACCTCGCCGCTGCACTGCTTGCCGTTTACGGTCATCGTCACTTTTGCCATGTCAGTACGCCCCTTTTATTTGCCGGCGATGGCTGCGGCCGCGCGGCCCGCCATGACCTTGACCAGCTGTGCGCGGTATTCGCGCGAGCCGTGGATGTCTTCGTTGATGTCATCGGCCGACAGCTTGAGCTTGTCGATCGCCGCCGCGCTGATGCCCTTCGCCAGCGCATGCTCGGCGTCCTTCCAGCGGAACACGCCGGAAGCGCCGGCGCCGGTCACCGCGACACGCACGCCAGTGCCGGTGTCGGCGATGAACACGCCGGCCATCGCGTAACCCGAGGCCGGATGCGGAAACTTGGCATAGGCCGCCTTCTTCGGCAGCGGGAAGGCGATCTTGACGATCAGCTCGCCGGGTTCCAGCGCGGTGGTGAACATGCCCTGAAAGTAGTCGTCGGCGGCGATCTCGCGCTTGTTGGTGATGACTTTCGCGTTCAGTGCCAGCACCGCCGACGGGTAATCCGCCGCCGGATCGTTGTTGGCCACCGAGCCGCCGATGGTGCCGCGGTTGCGCACCTGCGGATCGCCGATTTGCGACGCAAGCGCGGCCAGCGCCGGCAGCGCATCCTTGACAACTTTCGATGCAGCCACTTCGCCATGCCGCGTGGCTGCGCCGATGGTGAGCACGCCACCCTTGTTGTCGATGCCGGCGAGCTCGGCGAGCCCGGCGATGTCGACCAGCTGCGTCGGCTGGGCGAGGCGCTGCTTCAACGTCGGGATCAGCGTCATGCCGCCGGACAGCGGCTTCGCTTCGTCATCCTTGGCCAGCAGTTCGCCCGCTTCCTTCAGCGATTTGGCCTTGCGATACTGGAATGCGTACATGGTTATTTTCCTTTGTTCGCGGCGGTGATGGCCTGCCACAGCTTGGGCGCCGTCAGCGGCATGTCCAGCGGCTGCACGCCCAGCGGCCGCAGCGCGTTCATCACCGCGTTGGTCAGTGCGGCGAGCGATGCGGTACAGCCGGATTCGCCCATGCCCTTCACGCCCAGCGGGCTGATGGTGCCGAAGGTGGCGTGGTCGTAGATCTTCATGTCGCGGATCCAGCCGGCCTTGGGCATCGCGTAATCCATGAAACTGCCGGTCATCAGCTGGCCGGTCTCCGGGTCGTAGACCACGTTCTCGCCGAAGATCTGGCCCCAGCCCTGTGCCACTGCGCCGTGCATCTGACCTTCGACGATGGTGTGGTTGATCACCGTGCCGCAATCGTCGACAGTCACGTACGACACCACCTCGGTGACGCCGGTCTGCGGATCGATTTCGACTTCGGCGACATGGCAGCCATTGGGGAAGGTCGAGCCGAACTTGCCTTCACCGGTGGCGGACAGCGGTTTTTTCGCGGCGATGTCGCCGAGCGACACCTTCTTCGTCGATTCCTTGGACTGGAATTCGCCGTTGGCATAGGCCACCTGTGACGGCTCGACGCCGAGCATCTCGGCGGCCAGCGGCGTCGCCACTTCGATCAGCTTCTTCGCGGCGAGATGGCAGACGGTTCCCGCGCCGACGATGGTGCGCGAGCCGCCGGTGTGGTTGCCCATCAGCGGTTTTTCATTGATCGCCTGGCGCAGCTTGATGCGCTCGGTCTTGATGCCCAGCACGTCGCCGATGATCTGCGCAAACGTGGTTTCATGGCCCTGGCCCTGCGAATGCGACACCGAGTACGCGGTCAGGTTGCCGTCGGCGGCGACCTCGAGCAGCACTTCGTCCTTGGGGAACATTCCGGCGCCGGAATTCTCGATCACCGTCGAGAACCCGAAGCCGCGCAGCTTGCCGGCTTTCTCGCTGGCAACGCGGCGTTTGGCAAATCCGGTGGCGTCGGCCATTTTCATCGCCTTGTCGAGCACTGCCGGGAAATCCGCAATGTCGTAAACCGAGCCGGTCGGCGTCTTGTACGGAAAGGCATCGGTAGGGATGAAGTTGCGCCTGCGGATCTCCGCCGGGTCGATCTTCATCTGCGCCGCCGCTTCGTCGACGAGGCGCTCGATGGTGTAGGCAATCTCGGGGCGGGCCGCACCACGGTAGGCCGACACCGGCGAAGTGTTGGTCAACACCACGCGCCAGCGGCCGAACAGCGCCTGGGTCTTGTAGACGCCATTCAGGCACACCACGGGATTGCGCATCGGGCTTACCGGACCTGCAGGATGCAGGTAGGCGCCGAGGTCGGCGATCCAGTCAAGCTTCATCCCGAGGAAAGTGCCGTCCTTGTCGAGCGCGAGTTCGGCGTTGATGTAGTTGGCACGACCGTGCGAATCCGAGAGGAAGGATTCGCTGCGCGAGGACACCCATTTCACCGGCCGGTTGAGCGCTTTCGCCGCAATCATCGCCGCGACGTATTCGGGATAGGCGATGCTGCGCTGGCCGAAACCGCCGCCAACGTCGCGCGCCATGATTTTCAGCTTGTCATCGGACAGGCCGGTGTAGGCGGCGAGCTGCATGCGCATCATGTTGATACCCTGCACCGGCACGTGGACCGTATAGACCCCGCTGCCCGCGTCGTAGCCGATCAGGCAGGCGCGCGGCTCCATCGGGTTGGGCACCACGCGGGTGCAGTCGAGCTTGAGCCTGGTGACATGCGCCGCATTCTTGAATGCGGCTTCCACTGCGGCGGCGTCGCCGGCTTCCTGTTCGAAACACTGGTTGCCCGGAATATTGTCATGCAATTGCGGAGCGCCGGCCTTGAGCGCGGCATCAACGCCGATCACCGGCGTCAGGTCCTCGTATTCGACTTCGATCAGCTCAGCGGCGTCCTGTGCCTGCAATGCGGTCTCGGCCACCACCAGTGCCACCAGGTCGCCGACGAAACGCACCTTGCCATGCGCCAGCACCGGGCGCTCGGGGATGATCGCCTTCTTGCCGTCCTTGCCGGGGAAAGTGAGCATGCTCAGCGGCTTGACGTAGCCGGCCTTGACCGCATCCTCGCCGGTGTAAACGCCGAGCACGCCCCTGGCCTTGCGCGCGGCATCGGTGTTGATGGATACGATTTTGGCGTGGGCGCGGTCGGAGCGCAGGAATGCGGCATGCGCCTGGTTGGGCAGGCTCCAGTCCGCGGCGTAACAGCCTTCGCCCTTTATCAGCCGCAGGTCTTCAAGGCGGCTCAGGTGCGCGCCGCCGACTTCAAATATGTGATGATGATCCATGATGTCCCCCTCGCCGCATGCTGGACAACGCAGCAGCGCGTTCACTCCCGGTTGGAATAGGGGCTAGAATAACTCAAACCGCGTGCAAAATGCAGTTACGATGCGGCTGCGCATCGTTGATTGCTCTGCACCTCGCACGCACTGTGGTGCTCGCAGTCCATATCGTAAAAAGCCGATGAAAAAAGATACCTTGCTGACGCACGTCGGCCGCAACCCCTCACAGACCCAAGGCACCGTCAACACGCCGGTGTATCGCACCTCCACAGTGGTGTTTCCGGATCTCGCCGCCTACGAGACGCGCGACCCGGATGATTTCAAGAGCATGCGCTATGGCATCCACGGCACGCCGACGACATTCGCATTCGAAGAGGCCGTGGCGAAAATGGAAGGCGGCCACCAGGCCGTCGCCGTGCCCTCGGGGCTGGCGGCAATCACCGCGGCACTGTGCGCCTTCGTCAAAAACGGCGATCACCTGCTGGTCACTGACAGCGCCTATGCGCCGACGCGCATCTTCTGCGAAAAGCAGCTGCGCAAAATGGGCGTGGAGGTCGAGTATTACGACCCGCTGATCGGCGCCGGCATCGCCGGTTTGATCCGCGACAACACCAGGGCGGTGTTCTGCGAGGCGCCGGGCTCGCTGACCTTCGAAATGCAGGATATCCCGGCCATCGCCAGGGCCGCGCATGCACGCGGCATCCCGGTGCTCGCCGACACCACCTGGGGCACGCCGTATTTCTTCCGCTCGTTCGAGCGCGGCATCGACGTCTCGATACACGCCGCCACCAAGTACATCGTCGGCCATTCCGACGTGCTGATGGGGGTCATCGTCACCAATGAAAAATACTGGCTGCCGGTGCGCCATACCGTCGCCGAATACGGTTTCTGCGTCAGTCCTGACGACTGTTACCTGGCGCTGCGCGGATTTCGCACCATCGGCGTGCGCATGAAGCAGCAGATGGCAAATGCACTTGTCGTCGCGCGCTGGCTGCAGACGCGGCCCGAGGTGCAGCGGGTACTGTATCCGGCACTGGAAAGCGATCCCGGCCACGCCCTCTGGAAGCGCGACTTCGACGGCGCAGCGTCGCTGTTCGGGGTGATCCTGAAAGCCGCCAGCCGCGAAAAAGTTGCCGCCTTCGTCAACGCGCTGCAGCTATTTGGCATCGGTTCGAGCTGGGGCGGCTACGAAAGTCTGGTCACCGCGCCGCACCCGGAGAAAGTGCGCAGCGCAACACAATGGAATCCCGGCGGACCGACGGTCCGCTTTCACATCGGGCTCGAAGACCCGGCGGACCTGACCGCCGACCTGGAACAGGCGCTGAAGCAGCTGACCTGACAGTCAACCATCCATAACAACAACTGGAGGAACCGTGATACGCAAGCTGAGAACCGAACGCGACAACCAGCAATGGATGCTCGACCTCGCACTGAACATGCGCGGCCGCGTGCAGAATTTCGAGCGCGATGACATCGAGGTACCCGCTGGAAAGCGCGCGCGCAACTACCGCATGCTGCCCAAGGTATGGCGTGAGGCAGGAGAACGCCACGAGCGGCTGGCCAGAGCGGCTCAGGCGAAAGGCGCGAAGGCAGCGGCCACCTACCATTACGACCACGCGATCGAAGCCTATCGCATGGCACAGCATCCGATTTATTTCGACAACCACCCGGTCAAGAAACAGCTCTACCGCAAGCTTTCGGAAATGGTCGACCGCCGCACCCAGACCGCAGACTACCCGATCGAGCGCGTCGAGGTGCCGTTCGACGACGGCAAGACGATTTCCTGCCTGCTCCATCTGCTGCCGGACCGGCGCAAGGCCCCGGTGGTGATCTATGTGCCGGGCATGGACCAGACCAAGGAAGTGTTCCCCAAGGCGTATCACAACATCGGTCTCGCCCGCGGTTTTCACGTGCTGGCGATGGACGGGCCCGGCCAGGGCAATTCGAACATGCAGAAAATCCGCGCGGTAGGCGACAACTACGAGCGCGCCGGCGCGGCAGTGATCAGCTATCTGCGCAAACGCCCGGAAATCGACAAGAACAAGATCGCAATCTACGGCATCAGCATGGGCAGCTACTGGTCGCTGCGGCTGTCGAGCTACGATCACCGCGCGGCAGTGGTGGTGAGCTCGGTGGCCTGCTTCAACCCCAACAACACCATCTTTACCCAGTCATCCCCACGCTTCAAGCAGATGTTCATGTACATGGCGGGGATGGACGACGAACAGCAGTTCGACGAAGAAGTCGCCAAGGGCATGACGGTGCGTGGTTACATGGACAAGATCAAATGCCCGACGCTGCTGGTCACCGGTGAATTCGATCCGCTGTGTCCGCTGGAGGATGCCATCGAGGCCTATGAAGACCTGAAGGTGCCGAAGGAAATGTGGGTATTCGAGAACCAGTACCACCCGTTGTGGAGCATCGCCAACCTCGGCGGGATGGACTGCCACGACTACGTGTTCGACTGGCTGCAGGCGTTCTTCAAGGGCAAGAAACCCACCCGGCGCGGAAAAATCTCCTACATCCGCGAACACGGCGACGGCCCGTGGTCGGACTGCGGCTGGACGCCGCCGGTGAAGCGCGGCCAGGCCTACTTCTGAACGCGACGTTACAGTTCTGCACAAGGAAAAGGCGCGCCGCGGCGCGCCTTTTTGTTGCTGCTGACCAGCACGGTTAGCGCAGTTCGGCCACGGCATGCGCAATGCGCCGTGCCGCCTCGGTCAGGTTGTCGAGGGAACTCGCGATGGAAATTCTCAAGTACGGACTCAGTCCGTAGGCCTCACCCTGCACTACCGCAACGCCGGCGTGCTCGAGCAGGTAAACAACCACATCCTCCTCTTTCTCCAGCACCTTGCCGTCGGGCGCCCTGCGCCCGAGCAGCCCTGCGCATCGCGGAAACAGGTAAAACGCGCCCTGTGGCTTGTCACAGGTCAGACCCGGCACTTCGCGCAGGAGGTCAAGCATGCGGTCACGCCGCTCCTGGAACGCCGCGGCGCGCTCCGCGAGGAACTCCTGCGGCCCGGTCAACGCCTCCACTGCCGCCCACTGGCTCAGTGAATTGACCCCGGCTGTGCTCTGCGACTGGATCTTGACCATTGCCTTGATCAACTCAAGCGGGCCTCCGGCATAGCCCAGGCGGAACCCGGTCATGGCGTAGGCCTTGGACACACCATTGACCGTCAGCGTGCGCTCGGCGAGATCCGGCGCCACCTGCGCCATGGTGCAGAATTCGACGCCGTCGAATCGCAGATGCTCATAGATGTCGTCGGACAGCACCCAGACTTTCGGATGACGTCGCAGCACCTCGGCGAGCGCCAGCAGTTCCTCGCGGCTGTAAATCGCGCCGCTGGGATTGCCAGGGGAATTCAACAGCAGCCATTTGGTGCGCGGGGTGATCGCCTCCTCCAGCTGTTGCGGCATGAGTTTGAAACCGCGGTCGATGCCGCAGTTCACCACCACCGGCTTGCCATCCGCCACCAGCGTCATGTCCAGGTAGGAGATCCAGTACGGCGCCGGTATGATCACCTCGTCGCCGCGATCCAGTGTCGCCTGCAGCGCACTGTAGAGGATCTGCTTGCTGCCGGTACCGGCCATGATCTGCTCGGCGGAATAATTCAGCCCGTTTTCGCGCAGAAACTTGTTGCGAACGGCTTCGCGCAGCGGTGCAATGCCGTTGATCGGCGTATACCTGGTCTCGTTGCGATCCATGGCGGCGACCACGGCGCGCTTCACATGCGCCGGGGTCTCGAAATCGGGTTCACCGATCATCAGACCGATCACGTCGCGGCCGGCGGCGCGCAGATCCCTGACCTTCTGCGCGGCAACGTTGCTCGGCGAAAGCTTGATGCGCGACAGGCGCTCTGAGAATTCGATCATGTTGCCGACTACTGAGGCTGAATGCCGATTTTCTTGAACAGCGGAATCCATTTTGCGCGCTCAGCGCGTATGTGCGCTGCGAATTCAGCCGGCGTGCTGGCTATGGCCTCAATGCCCAGGCCGAACAATTTATCCTTCACTTCCGGGACCGCGACCGCCTTGCGGGTTTCCTGGTGCAGCCGCCCGACGACGGCCACCGGTGTCCCCGCGCGGACCGCAAAGCCGTTCCACGAGGTTGCCTCGTAACCGGTCACTCCCCCCTCGGCTATCGTCGGCAGCTCGGGCAGCAGCGCCGAGCGCTGTGCCGTTGAAATCCCCAACACCCGCAGCCTTCCGGATTTGACATGCACGATGGACGAGGAAATCTGGTCGAAGGCGATCTGCACCTGCCCCGTCAGCAGATCGGCCATCATTTGTCCGCTGCCCTTGTACGGCACATGCACGATATCGATACCGGCAAGCGCCTTGAACAGTTCCGCCGTAACGTGGGTGGCGCCGCCGACGCCCGAAGTGCCGAAGGAATACTTGCCCGGCTGGGATTTGGCCATTGCCACCAGCTCCTTCACCGACTTCGCCTGCAGCGATGCGGGTACTACGAGGATCAGCGGCAATGCGCCAATCTGTGTGACCGGCGCGAGATCTTTCTCCGCACTGTAGGGCAGCTTGGAATAAATATAATGATTGAATGCCATGACCCCGGTGGTGGCCATGAGCACGGTATAGCCGTCGGCGTTCGACTTCGCGACGAGGTCGGCACCGATGTTGCCGCCAGCGCCCGATCGGTTGTCGACAACCACCTGCTGGCCGAACGCCGCAGTGAACCGCTCACCGATGATGCGCGCCGTGACATCCGTCGAGCCTCCCGGCGCGAAACCGACAACCAGGCGTATCGGCTTGACCGGATATGGCTGTTGCGCGGCGACCGTGGTGCAACTGATGCAGACGGCGATTGCCACCATGCCAAACAGGCGTTTCATCGCGGTTCTCCAGGTTAGGCTGCGAAGCGGAATGGGGCGATTCTGGGCGGGAAAAGCCTAGCTTACAGGTTTTCAAAGCGGCCTGGATATTGACTGCAAGTGGAAATGCCCTGACCGGACATCGACGCTACCGGGGGCAAAAAAAAGGCGCTCCGCAGAGCGCCTTTTTTTCGGGCAATGCCCGGAAGCGGATTACTTGACCGATTTCTTTTTCTGCTCGGCCTTCCAGATCACGTAGGCGTAGTAGCCGATCAAGCCGACGAACACGGCCGCGAAAGCAATCAGGCCAGTGGGGTCGGCATCGACCTGCGGTGCGGCACCACGGACTGCTTCATCATCGGCAATGGCGGACAGTGACGTCAACAACAGCGGAATTCCGGCAATCAGTTTTTTCATTTCATGCTCCTCAAGTGGTTGGATCAGGGTCTGCGGGCCGACCAGAACCCCGGTTCAACCGCAGCAGTGGCGACATGATCGAAGTACCAGCTTGCGACAGCCTTACGGCCACTTGCAGGAAACTTACGGTAAGCTATTGTTTTTAAATGAAATCAGCGGATTGCCGGTATTTATAAAGCAAAAACCGCTGTCAGCCAGGGCATCAATGGCTGTGCGCATTCGGCCTCAACCACCGCTCCTCTACTTCAGCTGCGGGCAGAGGACGGCTGAACAGATAGCCCTGCAGTTCATCGCACTGCAGCTCGAGCAGCGTATTTTTCTGCTCTTCCGAATCCACCCCCTCCGCGACCACCTTGAGTCTCAGGGCATGAGCCAGCGAAATGATGGTTGAGACGATGGTCATGTTTTCTTGCGACTGGCCCATGGTGATGATGAACGAGCGGTCGATCTTGAGGACATCAACCGGCAGTTTCGCGAGATAACCCAGCGAGGAATAGCCGGTGCCGAAGTCATCAATGGCAATGTTCACGCCCATGTCCTTCACGGCGCGCAATCGCTGAATGTTGCCTTCGATATCATCCATGATCAGGCTTTCGGTGATTTCCAGGTCAAGCCCGATCACCGGTCCGCGGTAACGCCTCAGAACGTCCTGAACGGCATCAGCGAAATCCTTGCGCCTCAACTGTATTGACGACACGTTCACCGCGATGCGCGGCGGATTGAGACCGCCGGCCAGCCACTTGCCGTAGTCATACATCGCTTTCTGCATCGCCCACTGGCCCACCTCATGGATCAGGCCGGTCGCCTCCAGCAGTGGGATGAATTGGGCCGGCGGCACCAGGCCGCTCTCAGGATCCTGCCAGCGGATCAGGGCCTCAAGTCCGACGATACGCCCGGTCTTGAGTTCCACCTTGGGCTGGTAATGCAGCACGAATTGTTCTTCCTCGAGGGCGCGTCGCAGCTTGTTTTCAAGGATCAGGTTCTGGGCGATCCTGGCGTTCATCTCCGGCTGATAGAAAGCGTAGGCAATGCCGCCTTCCTTGGCTTTCTCCAGTGCCGTCTCGGCGTTACGTAACAGGATTTCGACACCGCTGCCGTCGTCGGGATACACCGCAATGCCGGCGCGTGCCGTAATGCGCAACTCACTGCCACCCACCTGGAACCCTGCCGCGAAAACAGAGGACATGATCCGCTCGATCACCTGCGCGACATTTTCGGCCCCGAGATTGCGGGTGGCGATGGCAAAACGGTCGCCGGCGACATGCGCCAGCACATCGGTGTCGCGCACGGTGTTCTGAAAACGCTGCCCGATCTGCCGTATCAGTTCGTCGCCCGCGCGCCGGCCGACGGTTTCATTGATGTGGCGGAACCGGTCCACATCAAGCAGCACCACCTGAAACTGCTGTGCATCGCGCTTGGCGGCCGGTATGCGCTGTTCGACCCGCTCCTGGAACAGTGTCAGGTTGGCCAGCCCGGTCAGCGGATCGAAATAGGCAAGGTAGTCGAGTTTCTTCTGGCGCGCGATCGCTTCGAGTGCGAATGAAATGTCGGCGGCCATTTCATTGAGCAACGCCACTTCCTCATCGTCAAAAAAGTCTTCCTAGTGCACATAGAGCACTACCGCCGCCACCGTGACGTTTTCCACCACGACCGGCATGCACACGGTCGAGCGTGCCCCGTGCTGAACCGCATCGTCGCGCAACGAGCCTGACCTCTGCTGCGTTGAAAGCTGGTTCAGCACGGTCAGCTTTCCGTCATGCACGGCATGGTAGAGGCTGCCCTGAACCCTGGTGACGCTTTCCCAGCTCACTTTCCGGGCTGCCTGGTCAGAAAAGCCCCGCCAGGCGATTGCCTTGATTTCCTGGGCTTCGTGGTCGATCAGACCGACCCAGACCAGACCGAATCGGCCGACCTCGCAGGCAATCCTGCAGATTTCCTGCAACAGCTGATCGCGGTCGCGTATGCGGATGATGGCCGAATTGACCTCGCTTGAAACCTCGCGGATGCGTGAAATGGTTTCCAGCTTCTCGGCCTTGTTGATGTGTTCCAGCGCGAACGAAACACTCTCGGCCAGCTCCGTCAATACGCGGATTTCGTGACTGTCGAAATACCCGATCTGCTTGGCAAACAGCGAAAGCGTGCCTATGACCCGGTTCTCGACCACCAGCGGCGCCACGAACAGTGACCGGTAACCACGGCGGATGGCTTCTTCCCGGCGCGGCCCACCCTTCGACTTCTCGAGCGTGATGTCGTGGGTATAGAGCACCCGCTTTTCACGCGCCGCACGCCCGACCATGCCGTGTCCCTGGGGACTGTCTATGCGCGCGGTATTGGGTGCGGCAGCGAGAAAGGAATCCGGCTCCACGCCTGCTGAAGCTGCCGGAATCAGATTCATGTCCGCATTCAGCATGCCTATCCAGACAATACCGAAATCCCCGTGTTCGACGGCAATCCGGCATGTGCCTTTCAGTAATTCGTCGCGATCGCGTGCACGCACGACGAGATGGCTGACGGCGCTGTACATGGCACGCACCCGGCTCAGCCGCACAATCCGCTCTTCCTGTTCTTTCTGCAGCCGCTCGGCTGCCTTGCGGTCGCTCACGTCGCGTGTGATCTTGGTGAATCCGAGCAGTTCATCGCCAGAATCCCTCAACGCCGTAATCAGCACGTTGGCAAAGAATCGGGAACCGTCGGCACGCACCCGCCATCCCTCATCCGAGACGTGACCACTGCTTGCCGCCTGCGACAACAACTGAGCCGGCCGGCCATTGGCAATGTCTTCAGGGGTGTAAAAACGTTCTATCGAACTACCGACGATTTCGGCTTCGGTGTATCCCTTGAGTCGCTGCGCCCCTGCGTTCCAGGTCAGGACAGTGCCATGCGAATCGAGCATGAAAATGGCGTAATCCTTGATGTTGCTGATCATCAGGCTGAATCGTTCATCGCCTGCCCTGATCATGACGTCATCGACCCTGGAACGATTCCTGAGCCGCAGAATCGCCCTGCGCAGCCTGTCCTGCAACACGGTCAATACGGTCAACAACAGGGATATGACGACACCGGCAATCAGCACCAGAATGGAGATGTCCAGACTCCAGGGAATGAACTCGAAAGCGCCATGCCGGAGCAGATACCAGAGCATGACCGTCAAGGCCAGCGCGGTAACGAACACCAGCGGTGCCAGCCTGTTGCTGTCACCGCCGACATTGGAAGTTTTGCGATCCCTGCGATCTGGCGGTCGACCCGGCTTGACGGTCATGACACGTCCACGCGGTTCCGGGATTGCGCAATCCACCCCCGGCCTTGAGGCCGTACGCCGGCACATCCGGTGAACAATCTTGTACCGCGACCGACCATCGTCATCCCCTGTTTCACCCGCTGCAACTGGATCCGGATTGAAAATCAGGAGGCGTAGCAGGCAATCGCCCGCGCCGCTGGTATTTCCGGAATGCCGTTGACGCAGGCCATCCGCTCCCTCAGTTCAGCGGGGCGGCTTTATTGAAACTAATGATCGGTTCCAGCTCGGTCGAGTGCAAACCTCACAAACTGGTAAGTTCAGCTTTTGGTTATTTACAAAAATTTAAAAATATCGTTTTAAAACATATATTTAAGTTATAGTCGAGTCCATTAACTGAACGCCCCTCTCGCATACGACTGATAACCGAGCACCGTCCCGCTCCAGCTTGCGCTGAATCAACGCGCCTCACGCCAAACAAGGAATTTTTTATCCGCAATCTCGCGGGCTCACATCAGCAGAGTGCGCTTGAAAGCCGATATGGCAAAAGAAAAGGGGCTACGCTTGCACGTAACCCCTTGATGCATCTGGTAGGCGGTGGGAGATTCGAACTCCCGACCAACGGATTAAAAGTCCGCTGCTCTACCGGCTGAGCTAACCGCCCAAAAAGGGGCGAATTTTACCCGCGGGGGGGTGGCAGGGTCAACCGGACTGCCGTCATGTTTCCTGCATCATGCGCCAATACTGGTATTTCATCGTTCCCGCGGCACCGATGACGATGGCCAGGAAGGTCAGCATCGAGCCGATGGCCAGCGTTGACATCCCGGTAATGGCCTGTCCCACGGTGCAGCCCATCGACAGCACTCCGCCGACGCCCATCAGCACGCCCCCGGCGGCATGGTTGGCAAAATCCTTCGCCGAAACAAACCATTCGATGCGGAAATTGCGGGTTATCACCGCATACAGGAACGATCCCGCGATGACGCCGGCCAGCGCGACCACGCCGAAATTGATCAGCGACGTCGTGCCCGGACTCATCAGGTAGCGCACGGTGTCCCCCATCGGGCTGATGAACGTGTACGACTGCACCTGGACGCGGCTCGGCACCTGGGTGGCAAATTCGGCGTATTCTTTCCACGCCTGGCCCAGCGGACCACCGGTCAGGTACCAGCCGGCGATCACCGCCAGGCCGACCGCGATGCCGCCCAGCAGGTTGTCGAAGCTGCTTCTGAAATCCGCTGAACGGAATACGTAGACAAACAGTGCCAGCGCAAACACGCCGCCGACTGCGGCATTGAAGGTGCGCGAAGGCTGCATGCCAAATGTGCCGGACAACACCGCACC
>Ga0222713_10001102_pt1 | contig 30948 bp, 38 predicted proteins | sample C33_649DmetaG_FD_165061 | JGI IMG/M metagenome (GOLD analysis project Ga0222713, IMG submission 165061) | Estuarine water microbial communities from San Francisco Bay, California, United States - C33_649D | ecosystem: Environmental > Aquatic > Marine > Unclassified | place: USA: California... | reverse complement strand
ATTTAGTATGATTTTGTATCACCTAAATGTAATTTGTATTGACTTTCCATAATATTATAATTAACTTTGAAACAAAGATAATGATATTTATATAAAAAAACAAATTTATTATGAAAAAGGTGTTGCCAAAAGTTAAAAGAATCATAAATATGTCCTTAAAACAAGCGAAATTTTATGGTGACGATGTAGTTAGAATAGAACACATTATAATATCATTAATAAATGACTATAATAACAATGCAATTAAAACATTGTTAAAAATGGGTGTTGATGTTGACAAACTACATAAAAAAATAGAAACAAAACTTATAAAAGAGAAGGATGACTTTGTTGAAGTTAAAATCAACTCAAAAGATATCCCGCTAGATGATATTACAGAAAATATATTAAAAGGTGCAGAAAAAGAGTGTGATAGTTTAAATGATACCTACTTAGACACACAACACATATTACTTGCATCAGTTAAAGTTAAAAGTGATATCAGTAGTATATTAAAGAGTATGAAAGTTTCTTATAAAAATTTAAAAAGTAATATCGTAAGTTCTATTGAACCTATGGAGTCTGAAGATGAAAATAATAAATTTAAAAAGAATAAAAATAAAACGGGTAATAAAAATGAGCAAACCCCAATATTAGACAACTTTTCAATAGATGTTACAAAGAGAGCCATTGAAGGTAAGATTGATCCTGTTATCGGTAGAGATGATGCAATAATGAGAGTTGCACAAATTTTAGCTAGAAAGAAAAAAAACAACCCTGTTATTATAGGTGATCCTGGTGTTGGTAAGACCACAATAGTAGAAGGGTTAGCGTTAAAGATTATACAAGGAGATGCACCTAGAACGTTATTAGATAAAAGAATTGTATCATTAGATTTAACTTCTTTAGTTGCTGGTACAAAATATAGAGGTCAATTTGAGGAAAGAATTAAGGGTGTTGTCGATGAATTAATGGAAGTTGATAACGTTATTCTTTTTATTGATGAGGTTCATAACGTAGTAGGTGCGGGAAATAGTAGTGGTTCTATGGATGCGGCGAATGTACTTAAACCCGCATTAGCGAGAGGTGACTTACAATTGATTGGTGCAACAACATTAGATGAATTTAGGGAACATATTGAGAAGGACGGTGCATTAACAAGAAGATTTCAACAAGTGATTATCGACCCACCTTCAGTAGAAGACACTATTAAGATATTGACTAAAATAAAAGAGTCTTACGAATCTTATCATAAAGTATCATATTCACAAGAAACCATAGAACAATGTGTTAAAATGGCAGATAGGTATATTACCGATAGAGAGTTTCCTGATAAAGCTATAGATATTATGGATGAAGTAGGATCTAGAAGTCAGATTAATATTAAACCACCTAAAACTATTAGTAAGTTAGAAGAACAAATTTTAGAGATTAAAGTAAAAAAGGGTGAGGTTGTAAAAAAACAAAAATATGAAGAGGCGGCGAGACTTAGAGATGAGGAAAGAATCGTTAATGAAAAGTTAGAAATAGAAAAAGATAAGTGGTTAGATAGTTTAAATATAGAAAAAACTGAGATAACACCTGAAGATGTTAATGAAGTTGTTGCTAGTATGACTGGTATTCCACTAAAAAGAATCAGTGGGGATCAAGGAAAAAGAATGTTAGAGATGGAATCAGAAATGAAAAAATCTATAATAGGTCAAGAAATGGCGTTAGATAAGATTGCAAAATCTTTAAGAAGAAATAGAGTAGGTATTAGAAATCCTAAAAAACCAATTGGTTCATTTATGTTCTTAGGCCCAACAGGTGTTGGTAAAACTCATATTGCGAAAAAATTGGCGGAATATATGTTTGGAGATGAAGATTCCCTTATTAGATTAGATATGTCTGAGTTTCAAGAAAAACATTCAATTTCTAGATTAATAGGTTCTCCTCCCGGATATGTGGGACATGAAGATGGTGGACAACTTACTGAAAAAGTAAGAAGAAAACCATACTCTATTGTGTTATTCGATGAGATAGAAAAGGCTCACAGAGAAATTTATAATACACTATTACAAATGTTAGATGATGGACAATTAACAGATAGTGCGGGTAGAAGAGTAAACTTTAAAAATTGTATGGTTATTATGACATCTAATGTAGGTGTTAAAAAATTACAAGACTTTGGAACTGGTGTTGGTTTTGGTACTAAATCTAAATTGGAAAAACAAGATGAGATTAAAGAAAGTATGTTAACCGATGAACTCAAAAAACAATTTCCACCAGAATTCTTAAATAGATTGGATGATGTTATTATATTTAAATCTCTCACTAAAGAACAAATAAGTAGTATTGTAGATTTAGAAATAGATAAATTAGTGAAAAGAGTGTCTGAAATTGGATTTACTTTACAAATAAATAAAACTGCGAAAGATTATTTGGTAGATGTTGGGTACGATGAGGAATATGGTGCAAGACCTTTAAATAGGGCAATACAAAAACATATTGAAGATCCTTTATCTGAAGAAATTTTAAGTGGTAGAGCGGAAGAAGGACAAACAATAAAGGTTAGTTATTCTAAGTCAAAAGAGGAAATTGTAATAAAAATCTCTTAAAAATTTTGTAGATTAAAAACTTTTTACTATATTTGTTTAAAATCAAACAATATGAAAAAGGTAATGACATTATTAATAGTATTCATACCACTATTTATCTATTCACAAAATAATCCCGCAAAATTTTATGATAAAAATAAAACTTCTTACCCGATAGATGGAGAAATACTTAATTTATGTTCTAATTTTGCGAAAAGTGAAATAAATAAAGATAGTTTAATAAATGAAATTTATGTTTTATTTAATGAATATAGAAAATACGTTGGTCTGGACACCTTGATTTTAGACACCAACCTATCTAAAGCTGCGGAAATACAATCTAAATACTGTCTATCTATTAAAGAAGTAACTCATGAAAACAAAAATTTCCCCACACCCAAAGATAGGTTAAATAAAACTGTAAATGGTGATATAAAATGGACAGGTGAAATAATAACTATTTCTGATTTTTTAATTGGGTTATGTAGAAATAGGAGTTTAAGTGAGAGTGTCTTAGATAGTTTTTTTAATAGTTCGGCACATAAAAATATTATAGAACAAAGTGATTCTACGAAAATTGGGATTTCAGTACAAAAATTTAAAGATATAGTTTATACGGTAATAATATTTGGTAAAAATAAATAATAATAATCCTATCCACCATAAGCTTCTGGACAAACCTTAGTTTTTTTAGGTTTACTTTGATTTACCCCCCCTTCAACACCACCATTTTTAGGTAATTTAAATCTTAATCTTAATTCCGCACCTATAATTGGTATTTTTATTTGACCTTTATATTTTGGGGGTGACGCAAATGTTACTGGATAGTCACCACCTGATATAATCTCAACAATACCATTATCTTTTTCCGGTTTGGGGGGTATTTCTTTAACACCATTAAATACTACAGTAATACTAACTTTAGTGTATTTATATTTTTCATAATCCTCTCTATTGGAATGTGGTTCGCCATATTCATCACGGCTACCCTTAACTCTTTTAGCACCGTCACCTGTTGAATATCCTGTTTTGTTGCCAGTAATGTAGTTTGTCATTGGTTGGTCACCTTTAGGTATAAATTTAAATCCTGAAGGTGGGTTTGGCCCACTAGTCCCATCACCGTTTGATCCCTTCCAGTCTAATTCTATTTTAGTACCTGAGTCCATAACTAAACCATCATCTTTTAATTTCCCCAAAGTCTCCTCAATGTAGTCTTTAGCAGTTTTCATTCGTTCATTAGCTAATTGTGCAAATGTCATGTCTTCCGCTCCACCTGTGTTCCTAAACCTAGATGCTGAAGAAATTATTTTAATTTCGCTAACATATCCTCTCCATCCGTTTTCCCATTTAACAGCTGCCATATTATCTAGTTGTAATTTAATTCTTTCTGCAATACTGTTTACCCCCTCTACTAATTTTGGCGCATCTTTTAATTCATATCTATTATCTACAAACATCTGAATTGGGGTTTCTCCTTCAGGTATAGTAAAATCGACAGAAATATTTTCTCCTGTATTTTCATCTCCCGGATCTTCTATATCTGTCATCCATTTTAAATTACCTACCCTAACATATTTCCAATCATATTTTTCTAAACCTTCTAAATATCTTTGTATTACATATACAGTATATTCTTTATAACCATCTTCTCTTGTGTCATTTGGATCATCAGGTTCTCCCGTCAACTCCGCCCAATTAGTTTTGGATGTAGAGTCCATTTTTTGTTTTAAAAACTTTTCATTTTCTTTAATATACGCATCCCATTGATCTTGTGGGATAGTTATTTTTGTAGATTCATCACCAATTTTCTTTAAGTAAACAGTTTGACCTTCTTTTTTTATACTACCCTTACCAATAGTTTTGTACTTTGTAACACCAATTCTTAATCGACTACCCTGAAAAGATCCCTTACCTTTTTTATCTACCCAAACCTTAATAAATCTTTTATATTTTTTTGGTCTTTTTTTGAACCATTGTTTAAATTTTTTCTTAAGCCATTTAATTGCATTAGCAATACCTTTTGCTGCTGCCTCTAATAGTTTCCAAAGTCCTACACCTGCAGTCCAAACAATCATAGTAGGGAACATAGCAGAGTCAACTATTCTTCTCCAAAACCAAACAAGAACTTTACTGAGTCCACAACAAGCTTTATTTTTTCTTGAACAATTACAAATGGTAAAAAGTATTTGGTTATATCTTTTATTCTGCCAAATAAATAAATCTGCGCCCCTTTGTCGCCATACACAATTACTATCTTTTAAACAAATCATGTCTTTCCAGTACTCCTTATAATCCCACTCTCTGTTATCTATACCATATTCATTAATTAAATCAAAACTTTCGTTTGTTTGCGTATCACCACTTGTTTGCGTATCACCACTTGTTTGTGTACCCATTTCTCCAGCATTTTCTATTGTAAAATAACCAAAAGTACCATCTTTTTCATTTGCAGTTAATATTATTTTACCTATTAACTTATCCATATCTTGAGAATCTTTAATTTCGACATTTGAAACGTTTGGTTCTATAAGTTCTTTCATAAATTCCTCAAACTCTGGAGTATCCATAATTTCTTCGTCAGGGATTTCCTCAAACTCTTTGTCTTCCACAGTTTGCACTTGATTTTGTTCTTCTTGTTCCATTAACAACAAATCTTTTTTCCAATCAAAGTCGTCCTCTTCTGTTAATAAAAAACTATTGTTTATTTTTTCCTTTATAAAGGATTCTTCAACCAATGTATCAAACGAAGTAGTATTTTCCACATATTCTTTAGAATCGAAGTTCATTAACTTCCTCATTCTATATATTTCTTCTGTTAAATTTTGTTTTTTCATATTTTAAATAATATATATTATAAATATATTGTAATCTTAAAAAAAAAACATTGTTTTATTTGTTTTATAAGATTATTTGTTTTATATTTGTATAAAATCAAACAATATGAAAAAGGTAATGACATTATTATTAGTATTAGTAACCTTAAATGGTTATAGTCAAACCAAAATAGATAACTCTAAAATAGAAAGATTATGTTTTGAGTTACATAATAGCCACAGAGATACTTCTCACCAAAGAAAAATTTCGAAAGATTGTAAAAAAGCAACTGATTATCAAATTGATTATCTATTCAAAAATAATTTAGTTAGTCATGAAAATCCAAATTATGGATTTAAAAAACCATCAGAAAGATATTCTAAATTTAATACAGATAGTATAAAAATTAAATCATTACAAAATAAAAGAGGTTGGGTTAAATTTGAAAAGACTTCTTATGCTGGTGAGATAATAACTATGGGCTCTGGTCATATTTACAAAAAAGATTCTCTTTTGGAAATCAGCATATCAAAACAAATAATAAAAAATTTTGTTTCTTGTCCAGGTCATTACTATATAATGAAAGACGTTTCATATGAAACAATTCGAGAGTTTGGTTATTTTTCTGTAAGAACAAAAATATTAGAGGAAACTAATGACACTGTAAAAGTATATTTTTTATGTGTTGGTATGTTTGGTAGTGAGATGTATACAAACCCTGAATGGATTGTAAAATAAAAAAGGGGGTATAACCAACCCCCTTATTTGTCTATTTGTTATTAATATAATCCTGTTTAATCTCTACGTTTTCGATCATTGATATCCATTTGGATATCATACAATTTTATTTCTTCTTTTCTACGAAGTTGTTCTAAATTTTTTAAGTCTTTACCTATTGCTTTTTGAACTTTTTTACCTAAATATCTTAATTGTTTATCACTATATCTAGGTTCAGAACTTAACATATCCATTATTATTTTTTTCTTACTAGGTGGTGATGATGTTTTATTAGTACACCCCATAGGTATCAAACTATAAGTAAATCCGTACAATCTATAATATGTTTCATTTTTTACATTTATAACATCTTCAGGTTTATACGCATAAAATGCATCTTTATTGGGTTTAGGAAAACATATGCCGGCCACCTCTAAAAATTCATAATCACAAAATGGGTACCATGTTTGAAAAAATGATTTTTGGGAACCGGCAATCATAGCATTCCCTCTATTTCCTTTTTCACCTTCTAAAGTTACATCACCAGCACTTGTCTTTATAACTAAATTATATCCCTCTAAAGATGCCTTTACACCGTATGAATATTTATGTAACATATTTATTGTTCCTCTATCAGGTGAATCTTTTTTCATAAAAATATTATTTTCACTAACGTATACTTCTTCACCTTTTCTTAAAACAGTGAATTTTTTTACACCTGAAGGAGTATTGATGTTAGCTAATTCGACAGAATATCCAGCACTTTCTAAATCATCAATTAATATTTTAATGGGGGTTGAATCTTGTCTATTTATGTTATTATATCTATGTAAAGGAGCGTTAAATCGTAATTGTATACTTCTATATTGTTCACCACGATATTGTTCTCCCTTCCCATAATATTCTATAGAGGGTAATTCTTTTATAACTAAATCAACTCCTAATTTTTCTTTAACTCTTTGTAAAAAAACTTTTTTATATTCAGTTGCCCTATTAGTCGCTAAAAATTTATTCATATCGTGTTTCATTTGTACACTTCTTTCCTTTCTCGGTAACTTTTCAATACCGCCATAGTCATGATCTAACCCGCCAGTACAAGGTGGACCAGGTAACCATCCAGGTGCTGCGGCATCTGCTTGACCTAATATTGTAATATTTGTTAGTTTAGAAAGTGCCGTTTTCCCTTCAACATCTGGTGGAGCGGATATATATTTTTTTAATCTTTCTATAATTATATCCATTTCTCTTACCACATCAGGATCTGACATATTTGGTTTTATCATATTATCACAATATGTTTTAACCGTTTTATTTATATCTACATCATCAAAAGTAATATCTACAAATTCTTGTGGGTCAGGATTAGGTGATAATTTTGTGGACCCTGGTTTTGTTATTGCTTCTAATAAATTTAATCTTCTTGCTTCAGGAAATTCAGTATTAGGGTTTGGTATATTATACGCATTTGCATATGTTTGAGAATCTCCAATATCTAAAATAATGCTCCCTGTGGTGTTGCCATTCCAATTACTTCCTTTAGAAATAGATTCTCTATTTTTTAATTCTTCTTTGTAGTTTAAGTTATCTTCAATAATTGACTCAACATAATCGTCAAGTTCAACATCTGAAACAATTCTTTCAGAATTTCCAAACTCATCCACTCTGACAGAACGTAATTTTTTAAATTTCTCATTCTCTTTTAATTGAGAAAAAAGTAACACATCACCTGTAGTATTAAAAAGTTTATTACCCTCCTTTGTTGGTAAAAATTTTCCAGTTTCAACCTTTAATGTCCCAATTTCTATTAATTTTGGTTTTCCATTTTTTTTAAAAATCATAAGAAAATACTTATCTTCACCAAAAAAATCGACAGATTCATTTAGTCTTTGACTTTCTATTTTATTCAACCCCTTTTCCAATAAAATATTTTTTACTTCAGTACTCTTATTGAAATTTTCTTCCGCTAATGAATCATGAGAATTTTCATTAATGCTAAATGACATTAATCTCTTCATTTTATTAAGTTCTTCGTTAATATTTTGTGGGGACTTACCTCTTCTCATAAAAATATTTTTTATCCTCTACGTCTTCTTGGTGAGGGTGCAGTTCTTCTACGTGATTCTGAAATTTGATTTCTTTTTTCTCTTTTTACTTCATTAACGATTCTTTCAATCATTGACACCATTTCTGATTCTGTAAGTCTAATAGTTTTTTTACCTCTTCTCATTTTTTTATTATTTTATTTTTTATTATTATCTTGATGTAATTAATGCCCCTAAAGATCCTTTCAATAATTCCTGATACTCCGCTTTATTCTCAGGTGATAAATTCTCAATAGCGTTATCATCAATACCAAATCGAATAAAATCATCCAAACTCAACAATTTTTCGATAACACCAACATTTACTTTAGTAATTGGGTTACCTTTTACATTTATTGAAAATAGGTTTGGTAATTTTTCATATCCTTCTAGTGGTGCTTCTTTAATGTTATTGTTTTGGAATGACATCATAGTTAATGGTGCATCCAATGGTAGATGATTAATCGGTGGAAGTTCATTAACATTTGACCCTTCCGCCAATATCGCATCTAAATTCTTAAATTTACTTAAATCAGGTAATTTACCTATATTCATACCACTAAAGTCTAATCTATCTGTAGTTTCTGGATCTAAGAAATCTGTTACTACAACACCTTCAGTATTTTCCATTAACCATTTTAAGTATTTGTTTTGTTGTAAAGGAACATTTTGTTCACCCGCCAATTTTTTAATGTTTGCAACTCCCTTATTAAACGATTCTTTACTGATATGATCTTCAGCCCTACCACCGAATTTATTAAGATATTTAATATATGGACTATCCATTAACCCTGTACCTCTTGTCACATCCATCTCTACTAATGCGCCCAACTCTCTTTTAAAGAAATCTCTAAGCCCTGAAAATCTACTTAAAATTTCGTCCAATTTTCCACCACGCTCAATAGATGAGTTATTTTTATCGTGTAACTGACCAGACTCAAAATGGAATTGTAATGGGAATACACCACCTTCATCGTCTCCATCAAAAAGTTTCTTAGGCATTACCACATAGTAATCAGATATTGAACCATCTGGTTTAGGATTATTTCTTCTATAATTATCGAAGAAACTATTACCTGGTCTTCTAGTACACCAACCAGCCATATGTTCTAGTGGATCACAACTAGATTCAAGAGTTAATGGTGTGTAAACCAATACGTCATTATCTCTATACGCCAATCTAGCTTCACCTAAATCAATATACTTTTTAAGTTTTTTCCACAATGTACTTTCACCATCATCATCTTCATCATCTTCTGCACCAACAAATGGACTCACAATAGAATAAAGATGTGCTAGATCACTATACTGATTAATGTCTGTAACATTCTGAGGTGCATTTGGTCTATTTGGCGCACTTCTCTTAAATACTTTTTTGTTCTTAACTTTGTCAAAGACACCTAAGAATTCGTTTGCCTCTGGTAAATCTTCCGCTAAAAATCTAACCGCTTGATCAATATCCCCATCTTTAATGTGATTTAAGAATACCTGAATCATCCACTGCACATATTGTTTGTTACTTGATGGATCCGCATCGACTATATCTTGAAATATTGGTTCCGTTAATTTAATAGATTGTTTATTGTTCCTATTCGTTACAATATATGCGATATCAATACCCTCATGATTTTCAATAGGTTCTACAGTAGTTCCTCTACGTCTACCGCCACCTTCTGGTCTTTCATCCTCTCTTTCGTTTTCACCTTCCACTGCTTGATCTAAAATCTCCTGACTAATAACATTTTGGTTTCTTAGATAATCAACCCTATCTTCTCTTAATAAAATCTTATACTGATTTTCAGAAATAATGTATTTCATAATTTAATTTTTATTATATAAATATATCGTTTTTATTAAAAATTTATTTATTTTTTTTCTTGACCACATTACCAAATATATGGTTACCAATAGTCACAGTTTTTTTCCAAGTGGTCGTATCACTTTCTTTTGTCCAGTTAGGTGTTACATAATTTGCATAATAATAATTAGCTCCTTTTGTTATATCTTTAATAGAGTCTATAGATTTTGCAATACTAATTGCAATTTCCATTTTATCATGATTAATATATTTTTTATAAACATCTTCTAAAGTTTCTTTACCACTATTATATTTATTCCACATAGAAAATTGTTTATTAGCTAATGCCTGTGAAGTTACAGTAGTACCTTTACTTAAATGATTGCTTTCTGCTCTATTTCTAAGTACGTTCGCTACTGCTTGCATACCTTTTTGGTAATCAGATTCACCTCCCGCCTCACCAATAAGTGTACAAACAATTATTTTTTCACTTTTAGTTAGTTTATTAAATAAAGATTCGGGAGTATTACCTTCTTTTTCTTCTTTTTCTTCTTTTAATTTTTTAATTGCGTTTTTACCTACTTTAATAGTTTTTTCACATTCTTCATATCCTAAAAAATCACAAAGTGCCTCTAAAGTCTTTTCACCAAAGTAACCCATTTTACCATCCCATTTTAAATTACCAGCAGATTTTAATTTTTTCTGTACAAATACTATTGCAGAATTACTAGATCCATTACAATAACCCAATTCCAATGTTTTACCCTCTTCTATATCCTCCAAAGTAATTAATTTATCTTCTTTTTCACCATTTGGACATGGAGACTCACTTTCTAAAATTATTTTTCTTAATTGTCTTTCTGTAATTATAATTTTCATATTTATAAATATATGAAATTACCATTAAAAAACAATAAAAGTAAGAAAAAACGTTTAAAAACTAGTAATTTGTCAACAGATTCGACAAAAAACAACAAATTAAAGTATTTAATACGTAAAATTACAAAAAAATACCCTAAAATCAAACAAAAAATCAAAAATATTAAAGATTTAGAGAAAAAATTGTATTATGCGATGGTTTGGGAGGTTACAGAACAACAACCTTTGTATATTTTAGAAAATTCTGACAAAAGAGGGTGGAAAAACTACCATATTGATCATATTTATCCCATTTCTATGGGGTATAAAGACAAAATACCACCAGAGAGGATTGGAAACATCAAAAATTTACGATTTATTCACTATACGGAGAACTTAGATAAAGGATCTAAGATAACAAATGAGTCCAGAAACGCATTAAGAAGAATAAAAAGGTTAAAGAAATAATCCTTTATGGATAATAATGTAAAACTGACCATCAACAAAGACTTTTTGAATTTTAGGTGTCTTATAAAATTTCAAAATACCATATAGTTTATCTCCACCACCCATTTCTAAAATATCTTTATAATACTCACACAAATCACCCCTATTCCATCCTAAAGAATCTATAGGGTAATGCCAATATGAATAAAAGTAAGATTTTTCCCTATCTAACCCATCAAAAGTTACACCATTTTCCTCTTGCCATTCTTCATCTTCCATCTTTTCCACAACTTCGGGTAAAATATCTTCCCACATCCTATCTTTTAATCCCTCACTCCATTGATTAGTTTTAACAAAGTAATTATCCCATACAAACTCAAAAAAATTATCATCACAAAGGAAAATATTATCGTTTACATACGACCAAAATTCTTTTTCTAATATTACATCTGCAACCTCTATTTTCTTACCACCATTTTTATAGTTTATTATAAACTCATATAACCATTTAATAGTTTCTTCAGTATAAAAACCTTTTAATAATGGATTTTCTACTTCACCTACACCATTAAAAAGGATTTGTAAAACATCATCGACATCTTTTTTTATTTCGTTACTTAGTCTAGAGATAAAATCATCTAATGTTTCACCCGGCCAATCTTTAACATCCCTATTTTCTAAAGAATTAATGTAGTTATATATACGTCTATATGAAAACTTTAAAACCCCTAATGCAAATTTATTTTGTGCATTAGGGGTTAGGTTTTCTTCGTTTAAAATTTTTCGTATATTCTTCTTTAATGACATATTAAGAATTCATAAGAGAGATAGCCTGTCTTACCAATTCCTCCTTCTGTTGTTCTAAAAGTTGTACTTTAGCCTTTTGGGTATCATTTAGTTCTGATCCCGCAGCTTCTGACTTAATGTCTGAGATTTGACCATCTAATTTGTCATGTCTCAACAACAAAGAATGGTATAATTGTGCTTTTTGTTCGTTATTCATAATTTTTATTTTTTAAAAACGTTATTATTAGTTTATACCTAATCTATTTCTATACCTATTATGTACAGTTCCAAACATCTTAGACATCTTAGATATCATATCCTGCATACTTTCTATCTGATTTAAAATAGACATAACTAATTCTTGTTTAGTCATATCATATGATAACCCAGTATCCCCAGAGTATAATAATCTTAAATAGTTTTGTAACTTCTTTAATACTAATTTATAGTCACCTATTAAATTTTTAAAGTCATTATCTAAATAAATTTCATTTTCTAAATTATTGATCATATCAATATCAATATTTAATTTATGGGTTAAATTAGAAATAAAATTAGTTATCATTTGTTTATTTTCTAATTTACCACTCATAGACATTTCTATAAATGTATTAAGTATTTCTACTGTAGTTGCTAATGTTTGTAATAAAGGTGATTGCACACTTTGTGCGTGTATATTCATAATATCTTTATCATCATATCCACCTACTTCATTAAGTACTCTTTTTAGTTGTGATTCTGTAATTCTTATTTTCATACTATATAAATATATTTTTTTTATAAAAAGTTTGTGCAATCCAAATTTTATTATTATATTTGTTTTATGAAAAAATACATTTTAATATTAATAACAATAGTTTTAACTAGTTTAACGACATTTTCTCAAACAAAATGGGACGGTAAGTTTCCTTGGTATTCTGCAGATAGATATGGGGATATAAGAAGGGGGATATCATTATCTAGTTCTTCTACAGAAGTTTATTACCTCGATGAAGTTAAAAATATGAATAAGTTTCAAAAATCAGTGGATACTTTAATATTTTCAGAAAATGATAAATTTTTAAAGTATTTTTTTGATTTTGAAAATAAAAAAGTTACAGCAATTAACCTTCGATCTAAAACTATGGAGGTTTATGATGTGTTAAGGATAAAAAAACGTAAAATCAATAAGGAAAAAACGGAAGGTGTCTTTACTTTAAAAATAAAAAAAGGAAAGACTAAAATTAATTACTATGTGAATACCTATGATAGATACTTCTGTAAGGTAATATATTCTAAAGAAGAAAAAATGGGTGTTGTACTTTCTAACGATATAGATGGTTGGGGATATAAAACCGATGAGGATTAATCATCGGTTTTTTCTTGTACTTCTACCTCCTCTATTTCCATTTGTCGATTTCTGAGTTTTTCTATTTCTTTCATAAACTCTTCTTGAAATAATTTTTGAACTCTCTTTTGCTCAGACTTAATTCTTTCTGTTCTAATCTTTGATTTTTGTTTTTGGTTTTTTCTGTGTCTACTTTTTGGCATAATGTAAATTTTTATATTTTAATATTAATGAAATTTTGTAATAATGTCAATATTTATTGATATGAAATTATTAGATTTAATATTAAAAGATGTTTCTGCACCATTTAAAGAATCTTGTGTGTTAACTATTACTAACACTAACGGTGAAGAAGTGGTTGTCGATTGTGAGGTACCATCTACGGATGAAGAAAAAATGACTGGGTTAATGTACAGAGATAGTCTATGTGATAATTGTGGTATGTTTTATGATTATGTTGATGGTGGTTTTTGGATGAAGAATGTTAATTTCCCAATAGAAATGGTCTTTATTAATGGAGATAAAATAGTGGACATTCAAAAAGCGTTACCACACGATGAAACTTCTATACAACCATCTGTAGAATCTGACGGCAACTTAGAAGTTAATGAAGGTTTTTGTGAATCTAATAATATATCTGTAGGAAATAAAGTTTACAGATCATAAATCTCTGGATTAATTTTCCCAAATTTTCTAACTAACACTCCCGCTTTGGAGTTTGCTTCATCCTCCCAAGGAGAACCATCCTCACCCTCTTCTGGGTTACCCCTTAAATCTCCTCTACTATTTTGTTTGTGATGAACCATTTCATGTGCAATAGATCTGATAATATCAGGTATCGCCCTACCCTTTGTTAGAACGTTTATTTCTCCATCTATCATATCATAACTCGCAAGAGTCTCAATATCGTCTCCATTACTTGTTAAATTAACTCTAAAGTCATCACCTAAAGATAATTCTCCCCTACCAAATTCAATAAAATCATCAATAACTGACTCATTTAATTTTTTTATCGTTGGGGATTCATCATAATTATCCAAACCTAACTCTGAGAGTCTTTCTGGTAACTTACTATAAAATGAATCTAATATATATTCATACATGTCAGTATCCCCAATCCCATAAGACTTATTTAGTGAATCCATTATTTTCAACCTATCACTAGAATTACTTTTACATAGATGACTGTATGAATCACTAACAAAGTTATATCTTATTGGACATAAAAAATATGGTATATGTTTGATTTTCATATTTAAATCTTTTTGCGGTAATATCCATTCCCCATATTCACCCGAATTCTCGTCATACCCTATTATATCTTGATCCACTAAACTATGTAACCAATCATATAACACTTCTAACTGAAATTCATCATAACTATAAAAATCATTAGGTTTATCTATACGATAATATTCTCCTTCATCATACGGATCTTCTTCATCAACACTATACCACCAACCTAATTTTTGAAAAACTTTATCGTTGTGTATTACTTCATCCATTTCAGATTCTAATATACCCATATCCATTAATTCCCCAACACTACCAAAAGACATCTGTCGGTTTTTATTGTTTTCCAAATAAACATCAGATAAAAGTCTGTTCACAACCTTGTCGCAGAATTTTTTATCAACTACTTCTAACTCTTCTTTTAATATTTTCCTAATTAATCTTTTCATTTAGTGTTTCCAAAAATGTTCTTGTTTATGGTGATCCGCCATAATTTTACAAAATTTTGCCAATTTTTTATACTGTTCTATTATTGATAGTTCATCAGTCAATTCATAATCGTCATACATCATATTAATAAACCCATCAACCAACCCCACTGAATGTAATGAAGCCAACTCTTCTTTAGTGTTAACATTTTGTACATCTACTTGACTAAATAATTCTGAGTTCACTGGTTTATCGTAAAAAGGTAACTCAAACCCTACTATTTGTAACTTACCAACACCAATTGGACTTAGTAAAGGTCTTATTTCGCGTTTAACTTCTTTAGTTATCCATTCCATAACTTCTGGTTCAGTAGATGGTTTCCATATAAATTCTCTATTTTCATCATCCCATGTCGCAAAATGTCTTATAGGACTATGTCTCATCTTTTTTAGTTTGGACATTTTACCCATACCCTCACTTTCCTCTTTTAATATTTTCTTTATTATATTTTTCATTATTGTGTAAATGAAGAAGTATTATCTGGTTCAATAACCTCAAACTCATCCGTACCCACTAATAGACTCAGTGTCCTACCATTGTCCCATTGAACGTCTAAATGATCTTCACCGAACATATAAACAGTACTTACTTTTTTAACTGTTCCTGTAGTATTTGGTTCAATGGGGTTAGGATCGTCTGTCATTTTTATTAGTCTTATTCTATCACCAGGTAACGCCAATTTACCATTACCATAATTATCCCTAATCCATCTTCTAACTATTTTATAATATAAATCACTGTTTTCTTCTATACCATATTTCTCAATTTCATCACTAACATAGTCCATTGATAAATCTAATACTGAATTGAATAAGTTCATTTCTTTTTTAGGCCATTTCTCTTTATTAAATCTTTGATTTAACCTACTAACTACCTTATCAACAAATCTACTTTCTGCGTCCATATTACATAGGGTTGTATTCTCCCATTTTAAATGGTTCTAAAACAGGATTAATTGCGTGTAGGGAGTAACTTCCATCTGGACGATATTCTGCGTACACAAACTCCGCACCCAATACTTTATGTGTCCCATCCGCAGTATGAAAGAAATCAGAAATAAAAGGATTATACTTTATTTCTTCCGCCATATCTTTTAATGTTACAGGATCATCGGGTAGTTCTTGTACCACACCACCAACACCAACAACTTGTGAACGTTTTGACATTTCGCCAGCGTCTTTAGTAGTTCTCATAATGTTATGATATCCGGGACTAATATCAAAATTAATATTCCCACCTATTAATAAATCATTTGTATAACCTATAATACCGGGAGTACTATGTTTTCTCCCACTTTTAGTTCTACCATAGACCCCAAACGCACCATTCTTATTGTGCATTATATTATGTCTGTTTGTGTGAAACCAAACCTCTTTTCCCAATAATTCTGGTGAATCACCTTCTAAATAACCATGTTGTGCTTTTGGTGCAACAACAGGTTCTCCCATTTCAGGATAATAAGGTGGTGTTTCATTTATTAAATGACCCCTCATCTCCATTAAAAGGTTAACCTTTTTTATATTGTTTCTTTTATCTTTTGTTCTCATATTCTATAAATATACAAATTTTTTTAATAATAAGATAACTTATCGTTTAAAATTTCATTAAAGTATCCCCAATCAATATCTCCCGCACCACCATATCTAAAATGTCTATCGGTATTTATTGATATACATTCTTCTGGTAAAAAATAATTATATTGTGAGTTCTTCCAACCATCTCTTTCTTCCTCCAATATAGAATCTAAAATATCGTCAAATGTAGGATAACCACGTTCTAAATGTGCGTAAAGAAAATCCTTAAAATGTTCAGAAGATGCAATGTCACCCAACTCCACTTCTCCTACATATTCTAACCCAAATCCTTTATTACCTTCTTTATCTACTGGTGGTTGTAATTTACCATTAAAATTAGATAAATAATCTATTATACCATCCTCAAAATCAGAATGTAATGCATCTATATCCGCACTATATTGTGCGTCTGACACTGCACATCCTATATCAGAACCAAATTCCGACTCAACAAATTCTTTAAAATCTTCCTCAGAAGGTTCACCCTCTAAATCTTTTAAATAATGTTCCTTCATTAAATCTAAATTCTGTTGATCAATTTTACCAAAATAGTAATCTTCAAAATCGGAACATTCGTGATACCAATCATAATCCCAATCAGATATTAAATACCCCTCAACCATCTTTCTTATATCATAATCTCTGTCGTCACAAAAGTAAGATGACATTTCTGAAGGTGTAAAATTAATTTTTATATATGAATTGGGCCTATCTTTATGTTCGGTTAAATATTTGTAGATTATATTAGATTCTAAATCTACTGTCTCAATATCCTCATCCTCAAGTTTTAAATTTCTTAAAATGTCAAATATTTTATCGGGATTTGGTTTCACATGCTTGTCAAACACTCTAAATACCTTTTGATATATTTTTTCATCAAACATTTCTTTATCGAAGATACTTTCCTCATCTTCTTCTTCATCATATTCCCTTAATATTTTTTTAATACTTTTATATGATTCGTTATGTATATTAGGACTTGTTAAGTCTCTATGTATTGAGTTCCCATCCGATTTCATAATTGCATTAAATGTGGGAAATATTGAAACTACCGATGTTGGTTCTTTAACTACGACTTCAGCATCCATAAATCTATCTAAACCTTCACCAGATGTATTTTTATTTGTGACTATGACATCGTGTTTACCTTGTGAATAAACGGTATCTACATTTTTAGATCCAGTTAAAGATGCAAATTCATAAGACTCCTCTTGTTCAATTTTCGCATATTTTGTTAATTTTTTAGCTAACTCATCGCTTATACCAAACCTATTTACTAAATCAGACATTAAACTAATTAAACTATTTTTTTTACCATTTTGTTCCCATTGTTTATCTAACTTAGGTATTGTTTCTGCATATCCAACACACGTGTACCCGGGACTAGTTTCTATGGTTTTTAATAATTTTTGATTATCATCATCTTCAGAAGGAATTATATTTTTATCCACATCACTCAACTTTAAAATCGAATTAAATTGCATTCCTATAAAATCATGACTACCATAATAGTTTTTATTTCCTGGTATTATAAAGAAAGGTTTTTGGATGTTGTGTAATACTAATGGTTGTGTGCGCCCGTAATGTTTACCAACACCTCTACTTGAAGTTAAATATAAGCCTTTACCAAAATGACCATAATTACCTGTACCTGTTGTTATATGTTTATCAATATCTATTACGTCTAATGACTTATAATCTTTAGTACCATGTGTCAATATTTTATTTTTATAAAGCCCTGTTAATTTAGGGTATATGTCTTCCCTATAATGTTTAGTTAAAAATTTTGCGATTTCGTTATCTGTTAATTTTGGACCATATAAAAATTTACCTAATTTATCACCATAAATATCACTATAATAACTTTTAAAATCCGAAACATATTGTAATAATCTTTTATCTATATTATCGTAATCTTTTTGGTAATCATAAATTTTCTTCTCAAAGTCAGACATCTCATCGTATCTTTTTTTATCTTTATAATCATCTATTTTACTTTTAAAGAATCCCTTTTTTGGTTCTTTGTACTTTTCACCACTTTTTTTAATGTCTTCTATTTGCTTTAATATTTTATCATATTTTTCATTTCCTTTATATATACCATGTCTCTTTAAGTCTTCCAGTTTAGAATATAACAACCCTGTGTTTGACATTTTACCCCCATAAGGTGCTTCTGTTTCTTCCCTTAATATTTTTTTAATTAATCGACTTTCATCTAAAGGTTCTTCATCCCATTCACTATCATTTTCTATCATTTTTAAAACTTCATTGTGTATATACTCAAAATCACTTCTATCTAACATAGTAAAAAAATTAATTCTTTCGTTACTATGTGCGTCACCACTTGAATGACTCGTATCTAATGAATACAAAAGTTCTATAAAATCATCTAAATTTCTAATATTATAACCATTAACATAATATGGATCACTTTCATATCTTAACCAATCCTCATATATAACCCACCCAATACTTTCAATAAAAGACATCTTCTTTAGATAAATTCTTAGTTTATTCCATATCACTTCAGATTCCTCTTCTGTTGCACCATATCCTGTTCTAATTGCCTCCCTTACCTTAGATCCTACCCAACCATCTTTTTTAAGTGTAATATTTATACCTTCTCTTTTGTCGTTAAAACTAAAACCGGGAATATTAATCTCCACCTTATTGACAGGGTGGTAGTTTACAAAGTTTTTTAATTTGTTAAAAAGTTTCTCTGTAAAATTAGTATTTATTTCTTCTCTAAGAATTCTTTTAATATTCATCGATTAATAATAATATTATATAAATATTGGTTATTAGTATAAAATTTTGTATATTTGTATTATGGGAAGAAAAAAAGTAGAAAATCAAATTATTAAAGAAAGTGAACCTAAAAAACGTAGTGAAAGTGAAATTAAAAAAAGTCCTATTACTACTCTGTCTAATAACCATAAAATAAGATGGGACAAGGTTAAAGGTGTGAAAGGTAATATAGTAAGGTTTAAAGTGGGTGAAGGTGAGGAAAGAAAAGAATTTCTTAATAAAAAAAATTACCGCCAACTTTCTGTAGGTATTGACGGTAATGATTTATATTTTTATTATGAAATTATGGAGTAAATTGTCCCCCTGGGTTACCAGTTGGTCTTTGATTATTTCTTTGATTGGATACTGATTGATCCAGATCTTCCATAATAATTTCATTTGTATCTATCACCATTTGATACGCGTCTAGGGCATCAGTGATATGTTTAGAAAGTCTATCAAAAGATACGTTAGCCATTTTAGATCTATTGGACTTGTCGATAATTTTCTCAAGTTCCATCATAGTTTGTTGAAGGTCTTCGTTTAATTCTTTTATCGTACCAGTTAACTGATACGCATATTTAGTATAACTATACCCAGTACCCTTAAGCATACCACCGATACCTTTAAATCCTGACATAATCCTTCTACCTAAACCTTCGTCTAAACTATTAGTGTGTTCAATAATTCTTTTTATATCCGATTCAGTTAGATTAATAACTTCTCCATTTTTTTTAATTTTCATAATTATTTTTATTTAAATTTTTTGATCTGGAAACCAATCGTCATATTCGTCCTCCATTACTTATTTATTTAATAAATATATTGAACTCTATAAAAATTATATTTGGTAGATTAAAATTTTTTTTGTATCTTTGTATTACAAAATTAAACACATATGAATTTTAAATCAATTAAAGACGTTGAGAGGCACGCAAATCAATTAATGAATACAGAGTATAAAGTGGAAGTCAATGGAAAGACCCATTTGTTAACACCTAGTAAGTTAGGATATAAGTTTAAATTCGATAACGCTAAGAGACGATTCGGTCTATGTTCTTATAGAGATAAAGAGATAAGTTTGTCAAAACCACTATGTGAATACAACTTAAACAACTTCTACCAAATTAACGACACCATTCTTCACGAAATTGCACACGCACTATCTTATAAGATACATGGTAGAAAAGGTGACGGACACTGTAAGAGATGGGTTCACGTTGCAAAATCTATCGGTTGTAATGGTAAAAGATGTTATGATAGTAGTAAGGTTAATAAGATCGAAAATAAGTATAGTCTTATCTGCGATACTTGTGGTGTTAATTATTCAAGACATAGAAAACCTAAAGTAGAGTATTCGTGCGGTAAGTGTGCTCCAAAGGTATTTGACAAAAAATATTTACTAAGGGTAGTTCAAAACTTTTAATATGGGAGAAAATTGTAGAGAGTGTCCTTGGGTTATAAGGAACAGAAATAATGATAGTATTGTTAACCATTCTAAAAAATGGGGTAAGAAACATAACTGTCATATGAAAATAAAAGGTACAAATAAAAAACTCTGGGAAGATAATCCAGAGTTTCAATGTGTAGGTAATAAAAAATCTATTTAATAGTTCATCCTACCAAAATAAGTATATTGTCTATTCATTTTACCTTTACCACTATCAGAAAAATATTCTTTAGCGTTCCCTATACCATCAGTAGATTTTTGTGAACTTCTATAATTAAAACCGATAATATTATTATTATAGTCATAAATATGGGAAAGAAATATCACACTATGTCCACTACCATTAGTCCTCCATATTTGACAGAAATCTCCATTTATTGCTTTTTCTAAACTAACTTTTGAACCAATTCCGATAGTTTCTAAAGCTTGTACACATAATTTCCCATTAACACCTCCTGCACTATACCAGTCAGAAGAAAATTTACTAACCGCACCTTGACTTTTATTATCAAACAAACCCCTATTAGTTGCGGCAATAAAAGCAACTGATAGTGTAAACCCACAACAATGTGAAGGACCACCTTCATCATAACTTCTTATTAATTTACCATTATGATATAGTGGTATACAAACACCAGATACACCCTCCCATCTATACCCACCACCACTAAATTTATTTGCGATAGTTATAATATCAGTCCCATAATGAGAATATCTATCATCAAATTCAGACTCTATATTATCTAAAGAATATTCTAGACTTTCAATGGTACTTTCTTTTAATAACCTTTTATTGGCATCTGTTATTATTTGTTTTTTTAATTTTTCTAATCTACCCATCATTCTATTTTTGAGAATTAGTAAAAACCTCTTTTAATTTCGTATACGTATTTTTTTCAGTTATACCATCGTCTTTGAGTCCATTTTCTTTTTGGAATTTTCTGATTCCATTCATTGTAAACTTACCATATTTAGAATCTATACCATCTTTATTTGGTCCGAATTTACCAATAAAATAACCCAATTTAACTAACATATTTTGTATATCACCAACAAGGTCGTTATAACAACCTTTTCGAATAATACTACTACCTAATATATCTGACTCACTATTTGCACAATCTACGGTAGACTTACTTTGTTTTTCCAATTGTTCACCACCACCTTCTAATCTATAACATACGTTTCCTAAAAATTCACAAACATCTTCTTTTGTTTTGGTCATTTTGGTTTGATACGACCTCAACTCTTCAATAACCCCCTCAATAAAATCGTCTAAAGAATTACTTTTTTCAATATTTACATCTGAGGAACAAAACTCACCTTCTTTAACATTATTTTTTTGATCTTCATCAAAAAAGTATAATACTTCCGCGGCGGAAGTTTCTGCAAGACAATCATTTTTATAAATTAAGGTATCTCCATTTTGTGTGTTTTTTGCACATACAGGATTCCATTCACCACTACATTTGTAATAGTCTTCTTTAAGTATTAACTTTTTAAATTGTCTTTCTGTTAATTTAATTTTCATAATTAATATCTACCACTAATATATACAAATAAAACTTCTGGTATTCTTACACATTGTGTCATATTACCGTATCTATCTGTACAACCAATTATTTCTAAACCTTTAACAATATTTTTAATGTCTCTGTTTGCGTTTCTTGTGATATTTTCTATGTATTGTTTAGAATATAGTTTATCTGAATCATAATATGATTCTGTTATAATTTTATTATATTGTGATTCTGTTATTTTAATTTTCATTAGTAAGTAACTTTAGTACACCCTTGAGATTTACATGCTCGTATTTTTTTAGAATTACAATATCTCATATCTTTACCTGGTCCGGGCATACAATCTAATTGACTTGGACAATCACTTATATATTTATATCCTTTATTATCATTAGTATTAATGTACCACGCACAACCCTCAACAAAACCATCCATTTCTATATTTTTCCAATCTTGTTCACTTTTGTCACCTTTATTTTTCTTTGCATTATTATATATACACTCCATAAATCCTGAATAATCAGGAGCAACTAGTGAAAATAAATATTTTTCCATACAATATTTTATTTCATCACAATCAAACTGATCCAACCCAAAATCGTAATCAATATCTCTTTCATTATCCCTATCAGTATCCCTATCAGTATCTCTATCAGTATCTCTATCATTATCTTTATTTTGACATTGACAATCTTTACAAAAATCATTTTTAGATAGAACTGCACTAAAAGTTAATTTTTCACACATCATCCTTAAAGTGTCGTACCCAACCTTACCATCAACTGTTAGTCTATATTTTCTTTGAAATTCTTCTACCGCATCTCTAGTGTGTTGTCTAAATTTCCCATCACATTTCCTCCAATCAGAGTAACACCAGTCACCATTCATTCCGCCACCACTATATTTAGTATTAAATTGATTTATATAAAGTAAATGTTGTATCATTTTAACAACATCACCATTAGATCCATACATCGCAAGTTTCCTTTTACACCAAATCTCACAAATATCGTCCCCTTGTTGTATGATACCATCTTCATATGATTCACTCAATACTCTTTTAACAATTTTATTTAATTGTCTTTCAGTTAATCTAATAATTCTTTTTTTCATTTTATTCTAATCTTCATAATTTTCGTTATTATCATCATATCTAGACTCATCGTCTGTACTATAATTTACTCTATCATCATATCTACTTTCCATAGATTCATAATCTTCGTAATCAGAATCCTGCGATTTTGATCTCATCCAGTCCGCAAATAAATCGGTATATTCGTTTGTGTTTAGTTGATCTATTAATTCCGCACCCATATGATCCTCAAACTCATCTATCCACCCCAAAGATAAATCACCAAAACCAAATTTATATTTCATATTCTCCAAAACCTTATCGATATCAACTATGGATTCGCCCAATATTCTTTTATTGGCGTTTTCTATAATTAATCTTTTTTGTTTTAAAATTCTTCCCATAGTAATATTTATTAATAAATATGCAATTATGATTAAAACGTTAGATATATTATTCAGTTTATTTATTTTAGGACCATTATCTTTATTTGGGTCATTTATAATATCTATTTACGAAATAATTAAAAATTAAATTACTCTGGGTAATTAATATACATTTCCATAACTTGATATGTTTTGGCGTTTTCTAAAAATGGAACTTTATCTATTAGAAATTCATACATAATGTCTTTTATTTCGTTTTCTACCTCCCAACCCCAATCTGAGTTCTTAATTAAATCAATATTAACATCATAACTATCCCCTTCAAGATTATCAACCACCCCTCCTGGTAAAATATCAAAGTATACCCTTATAACATAATTGGGTATTTCAGGCATATAATAATGTTCTGATGTCGGCATGTTTTCATTGTATACAGATAAACCCACTTCTGTAAGTTCAAACTGAAAATCATAACCACCACTTCTAGGGACATCAGAAGTATTATATATACCACCAACCAAAGGATCAATTAATGATTTTTCATATACTAATAGTTGTCGGTACTCTCCTTCATTAAAAGGATATAAAGACTCTATATTATACCTATCCATAATAGGAAACTTTTCTATATGTTTAATTACCCTTTCTACGTACTTTGTCATTTATTTTTTCTTTACTAAATCAACACTAGAATTTGCAAAAACACTTTCATTTTTTAATTCTATACCGTATTCGTTTGAAGGGATTATAGTAATCTCCTTTTTATTCTTTTTACCAACCTCTATTTTAATATCTTTATTTTCTAAAGTAGGTATTTCGTATTCAAAAATTAACGGATTTTCATTTCCACTACCAAAATCCATAGACGTATTAAATTCATCCTTATAATTTATAGAAGGTACTAATACAATCTCTTTACCGTTATCTTTAACTCCTAAATTGAAAAATTTATGAATGTTAAACTTAATATTACTTAACGTAGTTATAACTTTATCTCCCTCATTTTGAATTTTTATTGACCCAATAAAGGGTACACTTTTTTTAACTTTTTTATTAGCACTTTTACTATTAAACCCAACTATTCGTTTACCTTGTTTTATAATTTCGGTATCAATTACGGTTAAATACATAGTAAGTACTCCACCTATTGATGCGATAGATTCTGAAATATTACCTATTTTAATGTTACTTATTACTATTGAAATTTTTGTATTTTCTAGTTGCGCCCATAAAAACTCTTTTAATGCGTCAGGTAAAATGTTTTTATCTGTAATATCTGAAACTTTTTTATTTTTATAGATAATAACTGGACCAATAAAATTTATTAACCCCTGTAAAACATTATTTTTAATATCTATTGTAGAAACTATTTCTTCTTTTACCACATCTTCATTAACGGATTCATTTATTTTAACCTCATTATTTTTTTCCTCTTTGTTTGTTTTTGTGGTAGAATTTGTTTCATTTCCACCCTCCTGTGACGTAGACATAGGGGAATCAAAAATTATATCGCCCACATAAGAAGTACCTTTATTTACTGTTAATTTGGTGTTTTTTATTTTAGCTGCCACTTTCTTATTAGTTTCTAATAAATCTACCTCAAACGGAATTGATTCGGGTACAGGAATCTCAACATCAAAATTTAATTTTAATGAATCACTTATGTCTATAGGGATCTCAATTTTTGGGGTTAACATATATTCCTTTTCTATCCATAAAATACCGTCTTTTATTGATATTGTTTCTGGAGAAAATAATTTATCAATTGCACCGACTCCTGTGGGTGTGACTTCTATATTTTTAGTATTTAAATTTAACTTATCTAAATTAACATTAAATTTATTTTCAGTTACTTTTGATAATGAAACATCTGAATTGGATGACGAACTTATTTTTACTATATTATAACCACCACTATTTGTTAATAAAAGATCAACATCTAAAGATATATTTGCACCATCGACATTTTCTCCAGAACCATATTCAACATTAAAATTATAAAATTTAATAGTCAGTTCCCAATCGTAAAGTCCTATCTTTGAAATTATTTTTTTTGTACCCTTTTTTAATAATTCTTTACCCATATCATACAAGTTATCTGCCTCTTGCTCTTCTGGCATTTTAAAAAATTCCCCAACATTAAATTTATATATATTAGGTTCAGTTAGTTTCCACGCATAAGTTAATATATCACCATAAATATAAAACTGAAAGTTTTTTGTGGGCTTATATGGTGTTGGTTCGGTAGTGTAACTAGTATCATCTTCACTTATTGTAAGACTACCAGAATTGTATTTATTTTTTACTATTTCATCTTTACCACCATTAAGTTTTATAAATAAAGTTTTAAAATCAGGTTGTAATTTTAATGGAGGATAAGCTTTTTTATCATTACTTCTATCTAGGTAATATTTTGAGTATGCCATTTCACAATTTTTATCCCTAACATAAATACCATTAACGCAATTACAATGTTTCTTTACGTCATCACCTTTAAAATTAATTTTTAAATTTTCTAAATACGATAAAGGTAACTCAACACCCTCCATCCAAAATTTTAATTGGGTAACGTCCTCACATAACTTAACTTTACCTGACAAATATAGGTCAACTATTTTATTCCAATATATATCATCCTCATTTTTAGGGGTTTTAATTTTAATTGGTTTTGTTGATTTATCCAAAACCTCATTAATTAATATTTTTCTAATCAACTTTTTCATTATTAGTTAAATACATTACCAATGTTATTGTAAAGATCTTTACCCTTTTCAATAGTTTTATCTATAACCTCTTTACCCGTTTCAATAGATTTATCTACAGACTTTTTGACATTTTCAACTTCTTTTTTGGCATTATCTATTGTTTTTTTAGCATCACCAGTTAAATAATCGAACATACTTTTATAACTTTTTAATTGGTTTATTTTAAAAGTCTTTTCTTGTAACAATGGAATTTTTTTAGAGAATATAAATATTCCACCTTTTAAGAAACCATCCAACTTTAATTTATGTTCTTTATTAGGTGAAATAATACTATCTTTTAATAAATTTACAATAAAATTAGAATTCATGTCTAATTTTATTGGTATAACCATACTGGTTATCTCACCACCTTTTTTTAGTATAACAGTTTCTCCCTCCATTTTAACCTTAGCTATGTTATTACCATCCATTAAAATATCGATATCATAGTCTTTTATTTTTAGATTTAATCTAGATGGATTTTGTATATTAACAGTTACCAATAATTTACCGTCTGAAAAATTTAAATTACTTATTCCTTTAAATTCAGGTTGTTTAAATTCAGATTTTTCTTGTTCTTCTTTAGAATCGGCATCTTCTGTTAATATAGGTAACCCCATCAACCTTCTCATATAATTTGTTTCGTCAATTCTTGTTTTCATAACATCGTATTTTACATTTTTCTCCAATTAGTTCTAAGAAAATCTTTTTTAACATTTTCATGTTCGTATTCAGGTAGTTCTTTAGAATTGTCACCTAAAATACTTTTGAGTCTGTCTTGAAGTTTTTCAGTATTGGTGTACTTACCTAATTGTTCCTTCCAAAATTTTTTAGAAAACCATGATTCTACATTATCACTATTTTTTTCTAACTTATTTAGTAAAGTATTAGTCAACCAAGGATCAATAAGACCCACAAAATTATAATTACCTAATACGTTTTGTATTCTTAGCGCTCCGGTCGAGAATCCGTTAACTGAGGTTATATTTAAATTATCCAAACCAAATAAAGATGATCCATTCTTAGTAGTTAGTTTTTTTACATCTGATACTAAATCATTAAATCCTTTGTCAAATCTAGATAATACAACAATCTTACTATTTAATAGTTCTTCTGGAATATCACTTAAAAGTTTTTCAGGTGTATCTAATAAACCACCATAAATAATAGTAGCTTCATTAGTTTCACTTTTTGGTTTTGTCACGATATATTTCTTATACTGTTCAATAGAGTAATTACCCTTATCTTCTATAGTTGGGGGAGTATCCCCAATGTCCATTAGAGATTTAATTTTATCTATTTCTTCATTTAAAAAATTTCTCATAAATTACGATTTAAAAGTATTTTTAGTAAAATGTAACAAAATATTCCGTAATGTTACCAGAAGAATGTTTTATCGGACCTTCAAATCCACTCCTAGATCCATACTTCTTTTTTACAGGTTCCGGTCCCGGATCATGTCCCATTCCACCTCTTCTTTCTAGTTTATAACTTTTTTCATTTTCAGATTTTTTTAATGGAACACTAATTGTAAATTTTTTACTAGACTTATTCATAGTAATGTTTTTTATGTTTGGTTTTAATCCCTTCCCCTTAAGATATTTATTTATTTCCGAAGTTAAAACATTACACACTTGATGTATAGTATCTCCCGCACCACATTCACCATGTTTTATTAAAACCCCACTATTTGGTCCTTCATATTTAATAGTAAAATTAGTTTCACTTTTATCAATAGTAAATTTAGGTTTACCATTCTCACCGTTATAGTATTTTGTACCACCACAATCACCCCAACAGTTGCAACTACTACAACATTCAGGTTTTGAGGATTCCGATGCTTCGACATCTGATTCCTCCTCATCTTCCGATGACTCAGTTTCTTCACTATCGTCTTCCCTTATTAAATTACCGAATAACAGATTTTCAGAAAAAAGATTTTTTATCCTTTTTACCTCTTCATCCATCGTATTGAATCTTTTCATATTATTCTTTTTTTATATAAATATAATAAATGAAACAAAAATATTTATAAATATGGAATTATTAAAACTTAACTGGTATTTTGACCCTCCTTTTGATTATGAACATAAACAATATCTTTTGTTGGGGTATCTTAGAAATGTTGAGGATTCTTTTTTACAAAAAAAATTATCTCCTCATTTATTACATTTGGAAAATATAAAAACGGAGTTACAAAATTTCCACAATGGATATAAAGAAATGATAGATTCTTTTAATAAAAGAAAATATATATACTTCCAAAATGATATTATAATAGGACTTAACGATAATCATATTGATGAGATATACAGTATTGTGGACTTCTCATTACCTCAAGTTGAGTCAAAGATAATAATGGGTTATAAAATTTACAAAGACAATATTCAGATATTATACTGATAAAATAAAAAACCCCAACAATAGGGGTCGGGGTGATTGAAACGTTTCGGAGATCAGAAAGATTTAAATATTAATGATGTTTACCAAAAGATTTAATAGGAATCTTTACACCCCCACCAAAAACAATATGTGGTGTCATATAACCAAAGTCAGAATGTGATTTCCCATGTTCATCGTGTCCACCATGTGGTGTGGGATAACTACCTTCCAAATCAAATTCAATATTATGATGTGACCCCAAATGAGGAAATTCCAAAGATAAATGATTATTAGGTCCCAAATGAGCGTGAACATTATGATTTAAAGAATCCATAAAAGTGTGACTTTCTGGATGAGAATTCAATAAATGGTGTAGTGATTCACTATCAGTGTGATTTAGTTCTATATCACAACACATTAGACTATTAGTACCATCACCACATGGGCATCCTTCTTCATTTTCGTGTTGTTCACCCAAAATCCTCTTATTCGCCTGTTCAATAATAAGACGTTTCATTTTTTCTAATCTTCCCATTATTTTTACATTTGTATCGATCTTCTTATTATTGATCTATAATTACCTATCACCCCCTCCAATTGATTTAACATTCTATTTAAATTAGAAACCATTATAATAATTTCTTCTGGAGTTCTTTTTCTGGGATCAAATATTTCACCACCTCTTTCATTTCTAAGATATTTTGTTATCATATCATTTAATTCCGTCTTACCATTACTAAACTTCTTTAATAACACATCGATCTCTTCTCCACTGGCGTTAAGTTTTCTCGCCAAAAATCTGGCCTCGTCTTCGGGCATCTCACCACCCTCATCAATCATCATTTCCGCAATCCTTCTTAAATCTGATTCTGTAAGATTTACAATCTCACCATTCTTTTTAATTTTCATAATATTCCATTTTAATATAAATATATCAATACATTAAAAACCTCACTATTTTTGATGAGGTTTAATAAAATTTGTTATATAGAATTATGATGGAGGATACGTTCTAATAAGTCTACAATCAATAATACCCTTATACCCACCAGAACCTGACCACGCATTAGTTTTCGTATTAGACCCACTTGCCCCACTAGTGTCTAAACTAAAGGTTATCGATTTAAGACCCTTATGAATATGTATAACAATGCCATTCCATAAATTTGGTTTCATACCCACCCAAGTATCAATCCCCGCTTTATTTCCATATACAATAACGCCATCACTATAAGTTTGTATTTTAGTCACATATAGTTCATACCACACACCATAATAACTCGCCTCTAATTTATAAACATATCTACCATGCCATAATTTTCCTCTTGATACCCCACCTATTTTCATTGGTGTTGTAGTACCGTAACCCATTTCCATGTTAGTTATATCTACTTCCGCATTCATTTCATCAGACGCAACTTCCATATCAGGAATGTCTGATTCCACATCCATTCCATATTCTTCAGACTCACTAATTACTCGTTTAACAATTCTTCTTAAATCTGATTCAGTTAATCTAACCTTTTTCATAATATTCTTTTTCAATATAAATATTTTAATAAATTAAAAAGTTCCATCAAGAGGGGTCGGGGTGATAGGAACGTTTCGACGATCGAAAAGATTTAAATATTAGACAAATCAAATTCCAATGAGATGGGAAGATATTCCCCACAACCATATTTTTCGGGAACAAGTTCACATATACTGACTTTATTAACAGGTTTCTCAGAGTTATAATAATGTTCATATAATAAAACCATAAAGTTGTGATAAGAAGGAAGAAGAATATATCTCATATCAACATTTATATCCCCATATCCAACAACGCCATTCCTTAACTCATTTATACTCTCACGAACCTTAACAATAATATCCTCATTAAATTCTTTAACAAATAAATCCCATACATATTTAAATTCATCAACATC
>Ga0222713_10001101_pt1 | contig 30957 bp, 30 predicted proteins | sample C33_649DmetaG_FD_165061 | JGI IMG/M metagenome (GOLD analysis project Ga0222713, IMG submission 165061) | Estuarine water microbial communities from San Francisco Bay, California, United States - C33_649D | ecosystem: Environmental > Aquatic > Marine > Unclassified | place: USA: California... | reverse complement strand
CGACATCGCCCGCCTGCTCAACGGCAGGCCGCGTCAAACACTGGGGTGGAAGACCCCTGAAGAAGCCTTGGCAGAGGAAATTGCCAAGTTCAAAGCTGGTGTTGCACTTGACTCTTGAGATCGCCCTCTGTCCAAGAAATGGAGTTATTTTGGTTGGAGTCCATCAGTTCTAGATTCGCCTTAACAACACGCGGGATTTCGACCGCCGGCACTCCCTCGCTCCTGAACTTCGCGGCCAACTCCGGCGTGGAGAGCGCATCATCCCCGTTCGTGTCGTATTTCTTGAAGCTCTTGTAGTTCGCAGTGTTGTGCTCAGCCAGATCCACGTATCCATCGTGGTTGGCGTCAGCGACGTCGAAGATCGTCTTCTGCTCCTGGGCCACAGCCGGACCGGTCAGGTATGCGGCCAGCAGGGTGAGGGCAGTGGCAGGGAGGCGCTTTTTCATGGTGAACGTTCCTTCGTGGCTGGGATCCTGGGTGAGGGTGCCGCTCGCGTCGCGAGCAGCCCCTGCGCCAGTGGATGGTAATTCACGTCGGGGATGCATGCAGCAGCAAAAGCCGGCTCGGCCACGGTCACAAAAAAGGCGTCACGGACTGCTCCGTGACGCCCTGGGGTGTTACCCCTTGATAGACAGCACCTGGCGCAGGGTGTGGGCCACTTCCACCAGGTCGGTCTGGGCGGCCATGACCGCGTCGATGTCCTTGTAGGCAGCCGGTGATTCGTCGATCACCGCCGCGTCCTTGCGGCATTCGACATGCGCGGTGGCCTGGCGGTGCTCGGCCAGGGTGATGCTGGCCCGCGCCTGGGTCCTGCTCATCACGCGGCCGGCGCCGTGGCTGCAGCTGTGGAAGCTCTCGCCATTGCCCAGGCCACGCACGATGTAGCTGCGCGTGCCCATGCTGCCCGGGATGATGCCCAGCTCGCCCGCCTTGGCGCTGACCGCGCCTTTGCGGGTTACCAGCAGTTCCTGCCCTGCGTGCGTCTCCTTCTGCACGTAGTTGTGGTGACAGTTCACCGCCTGTGCCTGCAGCTGGAACTTCGGCAAGCGGTGACGCATCTCGGCCAGCACCCGCGCCATCATCGCCTCGCGGTTCTCGCGGGCGTAGTCCTGCGCCCACGACACCGCCTCCACGTAGTCGTCGAACAGCGGCTCGCCTTCCATGAAGAAGGCCAGGTCCTTGTCTGGTACGTGGTAGCCCAGCACGCGATGTGCGAGCTGCTCACGCGCACGTTCGATGAAGTACGTGCCGATGAGGTTGCCGGTGCCGCGCGATCCGCTGTGCAGCATGACCCACACCGCGCCGGCCTCGTCCAGGCACAGCTCGATGAAGTGGTTGCCGCCACCCAGCGTGCCCAGTTGGCCGTCCAGCTTGTCGGTGCGGATCTTGCGGTGCTTTGCCTTGATGGCGTCCAGCCGCTCGAGCAACCCCGACTGCGCCACGCGCGTGCCGATGCTGTCGGGCAGCTTGTGATGCTCGCCGCCGCGGCCGTTGCCGACCGGCACGCTGCGCTCGATGCTGTTGCGCAGCTGGGCCAGGCTGTCGGGCAGGTCCTCGGCCCGCAGGGTGGTGCGCACCGCGGCCATGCCGCAGCCGATGTCCACGCCGACCGCGGCCGGGATGATCGCTCCCCGCGTCGGGATGACCGAGCCCACGGTGGCTCCCTTGCCCAAGTGCACGTCCGGCATCACCGCCACCCACGGCCTCACGAAGGGCATGGCCGCGATGTTGCGCAGCTGCGCGTGGGCCTTGTCGTCCAACGGCACGCCGCGCACCCAGCCCTTGATCGGCGTGGCGCTGCCCTCGGCATGCAGCAATTCGTAATGGGTATTCATGAGTTTCACCTTGATCCTTGGTTTGAACCCGCGCGCGCCACGTCCATGCGGCGCGGGCGGGGTGTTGCTACTTCAGTGTGACCAGCTGCTTGAGCACGCCGTCCAGGCCGCCGAACACGGTCAGGCGCTCGATCTTCTCGGTCACCTTCTCCAGGGCTTCCAGCTCCTTCAGGCGCATCAGCACCGGGCTCTCTTCCACCAGCTTGGCCGTGTTGAGCAGCGACCGGGTGGCGTTGGCCTCCTCGCGACGACGGATGACGTTGGCCTGCGCCTGCTTCTCCGCCTGTACCACCGCGTTGAGGATCTGGCGCATCTCGCCGGGCAGGATCACGTCCTTGATGCCCACGCCCAGGACCTCCACGCCGAATGCATCGAGCTTGCCGCGCACGGCGGCGAAGATCTCCGCATCAAGCCCGGCCTTGTCGCCCAACAGTTCGTCGAGCGACTTGCACGAGACCGACTTGCGCAGGCCGTACTGCAGCTCGCGGTACACCTGGTCGGTGTACTTGGCGACCTGGGTGCGCGCAGCGACCGGATCGGTCACACGCAGGCTCGCGGCCAGATTGACGCGCAAGGAGACCTTGTCGCGGGTCAGCAACTCCTGACCCTGCACCTCGACCGCCTGTACGCGCAGGTCGACCAGATCCACGGCCACGTTCTTCTGGAAGTTCCAGAAGGCCGTGCTGCCCGGCGCCAGCGTGCGTGTCAGCTTGCCGTCGATGAAGACCAGGCCGGCGAACTCCGCCGGCACGTCGGCCACCACCGCAAGCTTGGACAACACGCCCAGCTGGCGCAGGCGCCGCATGACCTCGACCGGAACTTCCAGGTCGGCGGTCAGTGGCAATGCGCGCACCTCCACGTTGACCGGCCCACGCCAGTACAGCTTGCGCGTGCCGGGCGGCAGGACGTCTTCCAGCTTGCCGTTCTTCAGCACCAGGCCGACTTCATCGGCGCCCAGGTTGGCCAGCACGAAGGTCTCGTCCAGGCGCGCGCCCAACGCGGCGATCAGCACCTCGCTGTCCTTGCCGGCGTACTCGGCCGGCACAGTCGGATGCACGCGCACCTCGGTCTTGTTGAAGGGGTCGAACAGGCGGTACACGCCGGCGCCGAGCACCCGCTGGAATTGACGATTGGCAAACACCAGGCCGCGCTCGCCGTCACCGATCACGACCCGCTTGGTCCAGAACATGGCACTTTCTCCTTGTGGTCTGGTGTCGTCGATCTCTGCTGATGGTCCGCACGCCGGATCGACGAAGACCTGCGGACCTCGCCTGCGACACCGCGCCGCAGGCAGAAGGAAGAAGGTGGAAACACCCCTGCACGTCGATCGCACGGAGCGTAGTGCGCGCGATGGGTCGGGGCGGGCGGATCGGGTCGCAGGGCATCGCGGTGGGCTGCGAATGCCTGCGTTTCCGCTTCCGTCGCCGCGAGCCACGCGGGCATCGGCCCGGTGTGACCGCCGCTGCGCTGCGCCTGTCGCCCGGCATTCCGTCGCCGAGGCGACCCCGCTTGCGCACGGGGGGTTTCCTGGTGGGCTTGCGCCCGGTGTCATGACGTGACAGGTCATGTGCCCTTTCGGGCGTGGAGCGGGATTCGAACCCGCGACCGACGGATTAACCATCCGTTGCTCTACCCAACTGAGCTATCCAGTGGTGGGCGTCCAGGACTCGAACCTGACCCTCCAGTGTGTTCCGGCGCTCTCTCCAGGTGAGCTACCGCCCGCGTCGTGTCCGTCCTGCTGTGCATCTCCGGCATACGCCACGGCAGCGCCGCGCGCACCGGGTGGGGACTCAACCCACGCCGCTGGAAATGCCAGGCAAAACGAACCCGATTACCTGCGTTGCTGCGCAGATAATGCTGTTCCTCGGAGTTAATCCGATGGAGTTAATGGTGATCCACGTTGCGCCGCCCGCATCGGGGCATCGGGACGCGGCGCACATGCGCCGGTTGCAGCCGCGCCCCTGTATCAGGCGCGCGGATGCACGCCCGGATGCCCCGGGGCGGAACCTGTCGGGTTCCAACGTTGGAAGGGGTTGGGATGGAGCAGGGTATGCAGCCCCGGATCCTTTGCAGACGCCTGAAAAAAAGCCCCCGGCGTGAATCCGAGGGCGTCTGCGTTGCCTCGGAAGATCGGAGTGACCGATCTTCCGTCAGGAGGATCCGGTCAGGTCAGTGGGCCATTGCCCGCAGGTTGCGACGGTCGCGCAGGCCATCGGCCGCGCTGCCGTGGCAGGGCCACAGGGCGTTTGGCTTGGCTTGGATGAAGGAGGGCTTCATGGCGGTCGTCGAAACAGAATGAGTCGCCGGTCGGCGAGGTGCGGGAAAGATAATGGGGGAAAATAAAAAGTGCAAGCACTTAATCGAAAATAATTTCGATGCGCGCGCCATCCGGAGAAGCGGTCGGGGCTGGTCGCCTGGTGGACGCGCGCGGCGGCCGCGCTCGTCATCGGGTCACACGGCGATGGCGGCCCACCCGCGTGCGCCTGAAGCCCCGTGCCCCGCGCTGTAGAATTTTGCGCCCTGCTGTTGCCTGGTGAGTGCCTTGGCCTCCAACGACCTTCCCCTCGATGCCCTGGCCTACGCGCTGCAAACCGCGGCATTTGCCAACGCAGTCCCGCAGGCGCTGTTCCTGCGGGCCCGGCCGGGCCCGGCCCTGCGCGAGGTGCGCAGCATGCAACTGCAATGCACCCAAAGCTTCCGGCCGGCGTTCGACGCGCTGCAGCGCGAAGGGCTGACCGTCGCGGCGGATGCCTCATCGCTAGCGTCCGCGCCGCTGGTGCTGCTGCTGCCGCCGCGGCAGAAGGACGAAGCCCGGGCACTGCTGGCGCAGGCGGTCTCGCTGTGCGCGCCCGGTGGGCGCGTGGTGGCCAGCGTGGCCAATGACGAGGGTGCCAAGTCGCTGGAAAAGGATCTGGCGCGGCTCACCGGGCTGGGCGGTTCGTTGACCAAGCACCATTGCCGTGTGTTCTGGAGCCCGCCGCTGGACGGGACACACGACGCGGCGCTGCTGGCGCAGTGGAAGGAATTGGACCGGGTACGTTCGATCCTGGGCGGACGCTTTCGCAGCCGACCGGGCGTGTTTGCCTGGGACCGCGTTGATCCGGCCTCGCAACTGCTCGCCGATGCGCTGCCTGCCAACCTGCGCGGCACGGCGGCCGACCTGGGTGCCGGCTGGGGCTTCCTGGCCGATGCACTGCTCACGCGCTGCGCCGGCATCACCGCGCTGGACCTGTTCGAAGCCGAAAAGCGCGCCCTGGACCTGGCCGAGGAAAACCTCGCCCCACACGCCGCGCGCCTGCCGCTGGGCGTCCACTGGCATGACGTGGCCAGCGGCCTGCCGAAGCAGTACGACGTGATCGTCAGCAACCCGCCGTTTCATGCGCTCGGGCGCGGCGAGCGGCCCGACATCGGTCGGCGCTTCATCGAGGTGGCCGCCGCTTCGCTCAGGCGCCACGGCCAGCTATGGCTGGTGGCCAACCGCCACCTGCCTTACGAAGCGTCGCTGGAGTCGCGGTTCGAGCAGGTGCGCGTGGCGGCGGAGGGCGCGGGCTTCAAGGTGATCGCCGCGACCGGGGCGCGCGCATGAAGATCGTGCGTCACATCGCCAACCTGGGCTATGGCAGCCGCAAGCAGGTGCAGGCGCTGTTCCGCGAGGGGCGTGTCACCGACGCGGACGGCGAGGTGCTCTACACCGACGATCCGGTCGACCACGACGCCATCCGCGTCGACGGCGAACCGCTCGATCCAGCGCCCGGGCTGTGCGTGCTGCTGCACAAGCCGGTCGGCTATACCTGTTCGACCAAGGACACCGGGCGGCTGGTCTACGACCTGCTGCCCGCGCGCTGGCGCCAGCGTGATCCGGTGCTGTCCACCGTCGGCCGCCTGGACCGCGACACCAGCGGCCTGCTGATGCTCACCGACGATGGCGGCCTGCTGCACCGGATCATCTCGCCCAAGGCGCAGCTGCCCAAGGTGTACGAGGCGACGCTGGCGCAGGACCTGCGCGGCGACGAGGCACCGACGTTCGCCAGCGGCACGCTGCTGCTGGAATCGGAGACCAGGCCGCTGCTGCCGGCCGAACTGGAGGCGCTGGGCCCACGCCAGGCGCGCCTGACCCTGCACGAGGGCCGTTATCACCAGGTGCGGCGGATGTTCGCCGCGGTGGGCAATCACGTGGAGGCGCTGCATCGCAGCCAGGTCGGTGGGCTGGGCCTGGGCGATCTGGCGCCGGGACAGTGGCGGGCGCTGGACGCCGGCGACCTGCAGACCCTGTTCGCGGCGCGCGGCGCATGAGCCAGGTCGCGGCGCTGCACTTCCTGCCCGAGGCGGTGATCTTCGACATGGACGGGCTGATGCTCGATACCGAGCGCGCCTCGCTGCAGTGCTGGCAGCAGGCGGCGGCCGAGGCCGGGCTGCGGATCGAGGAGGCCTTCTGGCTGCGCATGGTGGGGCACAGTGGCCCGGCCTGCCGCGCGATCCTGCGTGAACGGCTCGAGGATGCGCAGATCGACCGCTTGCTGGAGCGCTGCTACGCGCTCTACCACGCGGTGGTCGAGGCCGGCGTGCCGCTGCGCCCTGGCATCCGCGAACTGTTGCAGCTGCTGGCCGCCCACGACGTGCCATGCGGGGTGGCGACCTCCACCCAACGTCCGCTGGCGCCAAAGAAGCTGGAGGCCGCCGGGCTGCTGCGGTATTTCCGTGCGGTCACCGCCGGCAACGACGTGGCCCACCCCAAGCCTGCCCCGGACATTTACCTGCTGGCCGCCCAGCGCCTGCAGGCCGACCCGGCGCGTTGCCTGGCGCTGGAGGATTCGCCGGCCGGGGTGACCGCCGCGCTGGCTGCGGGCCTGACCGTCATTCAGGTGCCCGACCTGGTGGTGCCCGATGCGGCGCTGCGGGCCCGTGGCCACCGCATCGTGGCCTCGCTGCACGACGCGCGTGCCCTGCTGGAGGCCCACCTGCCGGCGCCCCGGAGCGACGCTTAACGCCGCATTGAATGCAAGGGCGACGCGGGCGCCTGGGCTGCCTACAATGCCGCCCCCTCGCACGTCCGGCAGTTGCATGAACATCGTCGTCAGAGAAGACCTCAAGGCTTACATCGATCCGTTGACACCCGACGAGCATGCCGCGCTGGAGCGCAGCCTGCTGGAAGAGGGCTGCCGCGACGCGCTGGTGCTGTGGGGGGAGATCCTGGTCGATGGCCACAACCGCTACGGCATCTGCCAGAAGCATGGCCTGCCATTCAATACCGTGCAGAACACGCGTTTCACCTCGATCGAGGACGTGCATCTGTGGATGATCGACCAGCACCTGGGACGGCGCAGCGTGTCGGACTTCCAGCGCGGCGTGCTGGCGCTGCGTCGGCGCGACATCCTGCTCGAGCGCACACGCCAGGCGCCGGCCGAGGCGCCTGCGACCGAAGCCGCCGATGACGGCAACCCGCCCTGGGGTACCGCGGCGCCGTCCACCGCACCGGTGGCCTCGGCTGCGCTGCCCACTCGCGAGGAGCTGGCCAAGGCCGCCAAGCTCAGCAACAGCCAGGTCGCGGCGATCGAGAAGATCCAAAAGCAGGCCGCGCCGGAAGTCATCGCCGCAGTGCGCGCCGGCGAACTGTCGATCAATACCGCCGCGGTGGTCGCCACGTTGCCGGCCGAGGCGCAGCAGGCCGCCGCGCAGGGCGGGGTGGCCGAGCTGAAGGAAGCCGCCAAGCGCGTGCGCGAATCCAAGCGCCGGGCCAAGCCCGAGCGTGCTGCCGAGACCTCCGCCGAAGCGGCCTCCCCGGTCGAGGAAACCCTGCCGCAGCTGCGCCTGCGCCTGGACCAGCTGCAGCAGGAAGTGACTCGGCTGAAGGCGCGCATCGCCGAGATGGAAGCGGCCGAAAAGCCGGCCTGGTAAGCCGGCGCGCCGGACCACGGCCGGCGATCAGGCGTACTGCATCTTGCGCGTCATGCCGCCATCGACCAGGAACTCCTGCCCGGTGACGAAGCCGGACAGCGTCGGCGCCAACAGCTGGACGGCCAGCGTGGCGATGTCTTCCGGGGTCCCGACGCGCCCGACCGGATGCTGGGCGTGGTCGGCCTTGGACAGTTTGGGCTGACGCCGGCGCTGCGGTGCGCGCCAGGCATCGGTGGCGATCCAGCCCGGACTGATGCAATTGACCCGCACCCGCGGGCCCTCGCTCAGCGCCAGCGCATGAGTGAAGGCGACCAGCCCGCCCTTGGCGGCGGCGTAGGCCTCGCTGTGCGGCTCGGACTGCGTTGCGCGGGTGGAGGCAATGTTGACGATGGCGCCTTGGTCCTGGCGCAGCGCCGGCAGCGCGTGCTTGCTGCACAGGAAGGCGCCATGCAGGCTGGCCAGGCGCTGGTTCCATTCGCCCGCATCCAGCGTGTCCAGCGGCGGCACGTGCGGGTCCGGCGGGCCGGCGTTGTTGACCAGCCCATGCAGCTGGCCGAAGTGCTTGAGCGCGGCGGCGACGAAGGCGGCCACGCTGCGCTCGCTGGCCGCGTCCAGGCGGCGGAAGAAGGCGTCGTCACCGCGCCCCCATTCGGCCAGGCAGGCCTTGCCGGCCTCGGCGTCCAGATCGCCAATGGCGACCCGACCACCGGCGCCCAGCACCGCCTGGGCGATGCCGCGGCCGATGCCCTGCGCGCCGCCGGTGATCATCACCACGCGTCCAGCCAGCGGGGCAGGGTTCCAGGGCGTGATCGGCGGTGTCAGCGACATGGAGGCGGTCCTGTGTGGAAAGCCCCAGTGTCGCCACGCCCGCATGCACGGCGCGTGCAGCGCAGCGCGGACCGATCAGGACACCAGCAGGCGCCGCCAGCCCTCCACGCCCAATGCGTCGAGCGTGGCGATGTTGCGGTCCACGATGACGTCCGGGTCGGGATAGGCCGCCACCGCGCGCTCCACGCTGTCCTCGCGCAGCAGGTGCAGGGTGGGCCAGGGCGAGCGATTGGTGTAGTTGGACACATCGTCCGGCGCGGCCCCGGCGAACTGATAGCCGGGGTGGAAGCTGGCCACCTGCAGGATGCCTTGCAGGTCCAGCTGCTCGACGGCCATGTCGGCGTTGTCCAGGAAATCGTTGTAGTCCAGGAAGTCTTCCAACACCTGCGGATGCACGATCAGGGTGGTGTCGAGGACCTCGGCCGGCGTGTCGCGCAGCAGCACCAGCTCTTCCATCAACTGCTCCAGCAGTGCCTCGGGCGTGGTCGCGTCGCTGAGCACCAGGCGCACCTGCCGCTTGACGTAGACCGCCTTGGCGAAGGGGCACAGGTTCAGGCCGATCACCGCCTTCTCCAGCCAATGGCGGGTATCGGCGATGGGGTCGTGCAGGGTGTTGTTGTCGACGTCGAGGGACTGCATCAGAAAATCCTAGGGCACGTGCAGCCGATTGTAGGAGGTGTCCAGCCACGCCGGCTTTTCCGCGTACATCTCGCGAACCAGTTGCTTGAGCAGATTGATCAGCGCCTCGTCCTCGTTGTGACGGTAGCTCATGATGATCGGCGAGGTGGCGTGCTCGTCATCGACCAGGCGGTAGTGCAGGTCGGCGCGCAGGAAGCGGGCGGCGGCCGGGATCATGCAGACCCCTGTCTCGGCGGCGACCAGGCCCATCGCGGTCTGCAGCTCGCGCACTTCCTGGACCTCGGCCGGCCGCACCCCGTGATCGCGCAGCAAGGACAGCACCTGGTCGGCAAAGCTCGGCCTGGGCGCGCTGGGATAGACGATCAGGGTCTGGCCTTTCAGCGCGGCCGGTGCCAGCGGTGTGTCCTCGGCGGCCAATGCGAACGCGGGCGGGATGGCGACCACCAGGCGCTCCTCACGCAGGACCAGGCGCTCGACGCTGGTGTCGGCGGTGCGGATGCGGCCAAAGCCGATGTCGATGCGTCCGCTCTTGAGGCCCTCGGCCTGCTGCAGGGACATCATCTCGACCATGCGGATCTCGGTGTCCGGCAGGGCTTGGCGCAGGCGTCGGATCACGGTGGGCAATCCGCCGTACCAGGTGGACGCCACGAAGCCGATGTTGAGCACCCGCCGCTCGCCATGGCCGACGCGGCGTGCGGCGTCCTTCATTTGCTCCACGCGGCCCAGGATCTGCTGGGCTTCCTCGTAGAACAGGCGCCCGGCGTCGGTCAGGCGGATGGGCCGGCTGCTCCGCACCAGCAGCTGCACGCCAAGCTCTTCCTCCATTTGCTGGATCTGCCGGCTGAGCGGCGGTTGGGCGATATGCAGGTGCTCGGCCGCGCGCGTGAAATTGCGCTCGCGGGCGACGGTGACGAAGTACTTGAGCTGCCGGAGATCCATGCCTTCGACCAAAGTCTAGGTTATGCCTTGAGGGCCATGTTGCGCCGCATTAAATCGAGTATCTGCGGCGAATTCGGCTAGATCATACCTAATAGGTATTTTGAAAGACCGAGATCGTCTTGGACGTAAGCGGGAGCGCGTCACAAGAATCGATCCCATGGAACGTGCCCTCACCCCCGTGCCCCCCGCCGCGCCCATCATCGAGCGCGTCGAGACCTTCCTGTTGGACCTGCCGACGATCCGGCCGCACAAGCTGTCGATGGCCACCATGCAGGGCCAGACCCTGATGATCGTGCGCCTGCACTGCTCGGACGGGGTGGTCGGCATCGGCGAGGGCACCACCATCGCCGGCCTGGCCTACGGCCCGGAAAGCCCGGAAGGCATGAAGCTGGCCATCGACACCTACTTGGCGCCGGTGCTGGTCGGCAGCGATGCCACTCGCGCCCAGGCGCTGATGGCGCGGCTGGGCAAGCTGGTCAAGGGCAACCACTTCGCCAAGTGCGCGGTGGAGACCGCCTTGCTGGACGCGCAGGGCAAGCGCTGCGGCCTGCCGGTGTCCGAACTGCTGGGCGGCCGCGTGCGCGATCGCCTGGGCGTGGCCTGGACGCTGGCTTCGGGCGAGACGGCCAAGGACATCGCCGAGGCCGAGCAGATGCTCGATGCCCGCCGGCACAACGTGTTCAAGCTCAAGATCGGGCGCAAGTCGGTGGCCGAAGACGTGGCGCATGTCGCCGCGATCAAGCGCGCCCTCGGCGACCGCGCCGCGGTGCGCGTGGACATCAACATGGCCTGGAGCGAGCCCGATGCGGTGCGCGGCCTGCCGGCGCTGGCCGATGCCGGCTGCGAGCTGGCCGAACAGCCGGTGGCCTCGGCCGCGTCGCTGACCCGGTTGATGCGCCGCTTTCCGATCGCGCTGATGGCCGACGAGGTGCTGACCGGTCCGGACAGCGCCTTCGCCCTGGCCCAGGTGGCCGGCGCGGACGTGTTCGCGGTCAAGATCGAGCAGTCCGGCGGTCTGATCGCCGGGCAGAAGGTCGCCGCCATCGCCGATGCGGCGGGCATTGACCTGTATGGCGGGACCATGCTCGAAGGCGCGGTCGGCACGATCGCCTCGGCGCATGTGTTCGCCACCTTCCCCAACCTGCAGTGGGGCACCGAGCTGTTCGGCCCGCTGCTGATCACCGAAGAGATCCTCGCCACCCCGCTGGCCTACCGCGACTTCCATCTGGAAGTGCCGACCGGGCCCGGGCTGGGCATCGCGTTGGACGAGGACCGCGTGGCCGCGTTTCGCCGCGACGGGGCCCGCGTGCAGGTCGCCGTTTCCTCCGCTTCGCACTCAGGAGTCTGACCATGCTGTTCCACGTCCGCATGGATGTCCGCTTGCCGCAGGACATGCCGGCCGAACAGGCCGCCACCCTCAAGGCCACCGAGAAGGCGCGCTTCCAGACGCTGCAGTCCAGCGGCAAGTGGCGACACATCTGGCGCATCGTCGGGCAGTACTCGAACGTGTCGGTCTTCGACGTGGACAGCCCGACCGAACTGCACGACCTGCTGCTGTCGCTGCCGCTGTTTCCGTACATGGACATCGAAGTGATGCCCCTGTGCCGGCACCCGTCCTCGCTGCACGAGGACGACCGCTAAGCCCGATCCGCAACATCCGATGCGCTCCTGGGGAGGGAACGCGTCCAGGCCGCAATCGCTACCAAGAGGAGCAACCGCATGAGCGTCCCCATCTTCGCCAAACCCGATACGCAGGCTTTCCTGCGCACCATCAGCAACCTGGACGCGAGCGAGGGCGACGCGCGCACCAAGCAGGTCGTGCACCGCCTGATGTCCGACTTGTTCAAGGCCATCGAAGACCTGGACCTGACTCCCGACGAGATCTGGACCGGCATCAACTACCTCAACAAGCTCGGCCAGGACAGCGAGGCCGCGCTGCTGGCCGCCGGCCTGGGCCTGGAGCACTACATCGACATGCGCCTGGACGAGGAAGACCGCATCGCCGGCATCACCGGCGGCACCCCGCGCACGATCGAAGGTCCGCTGTACGTGGCCGGCGCGCCGGTCAGCGAGCGCCGCGCGCGCATCGACCAGGATGCCGATCCTGACGCCGGGCCGCTGCGTATCCACGGCACCGTGACCGGGCCGGACGGCAAGCCTGCTGCCGGTGCCCTGGTGGAGTGCTGGCATGCCAACTCCAAGGGGTTCTATTCCCACTTCGATCCCACCGGCTCGCAGAGCGAGTTCAACCTGCGTGGCGCGGTGCGCACAGGTGACGATGGCACCTACGAGTTCCTGACCAAGATGCCGGTCGGCTACGGTTGCCCGCCGCAGGGTGCCACCCAGCAGCTGCTGGACAAGATGGGGCGTCACGGCAACCGCCCGGCGCACGTGCATTTCTTCGTGACCACCGACCGCTACCGCAAGCTCACCACCCAGTTCAACATCGAGGGCGACCCGCTGCTGTGGGACGACTTCGCCTTCGCCACCCGCGATGGCCTGGTGCCGCCGGTGGTCGATGCGACCGGTGGGCAGGCGCTGGGCTTTGCCGAAGGCGCCTACAAGGACATCACCTTCGACTTCGAGCTGACCTTGAAGGTGCAGGGAGAGGACAACCAGCTGGTCGAGCGTCTGCGCGCGGCCGCCTGATCCCACTCGCCATCGGCGTGGCCTGGCTGGGTACAGCGGGCCACGCCGGCGGCCAAACGCCATTGCATCAACACACCGGGCGCCCTCTGGCGCCTTCCGGGAGGGCCATGTCATGTCCGCGATCCTTGAGAACACCCCCACCGATCTGGAGCACCTGCTGGCCAACGCCCTGCAGGACGACCCGCAGGCCGGCGTCTACCGCTGCCGCCGCGAGATCTTCACCGACGCCGAGCTGTTCGAGCTGGAGATGAAGCACCTGTTCGAATCCAACTGGGTGTACCTGGCCCACGAGAGCCAGATCCCCGAGAACAACGACTACTTCACCACCTACATCGGCCGCCAGCCGGTGGTGATCACCCGCGACAAGACCGGTGAGCTGCACGCGGTGATCAACGCCTGCGCGCACCGCGGCGCGATGCTGTGCCGGCGCAAGCACGGCAACAAGGGCAGCTTCACCTGCCCGTTCCACGGCTGGACCTTCAGCAATACCGGCAAGCTGCTCAAGGTCAAGGACGCCAAGACCACCGAATATCCGCCGCAGTTTGGCGAAGGTGGCTCGCACGACCTCAAGCGCGTGGCGCGCTTCCAGAGCTATCGCGGCTTCCTGTTCGGCAGCCTGTCCGATGCGGTGTTGCCGCTGGAGGAGTTCCTGGGCGAAACCAAGATCATCATCGACCAGATCGTCGACCAGGCGCCCGATGGCCTGGAGGTACTGCGCGGCAGCTCGTCCTACCTCTACGACGGCAACTGGAAGCTGCAGATGGAGAACGGCTGCGACGGCTACCACGTCAGCTCCGTGCACTGGAACTACTCGGCCACCATGGGCCGGCGCAAGGAGACCGGCACCAAGGCGGTGGACGCCAACGGCTGGAGCAAGAGCGTGGGCGGGGTGTATGGCTTCGAACACGGCCACATCCTGCTGTGGACCAATTCGCTCAATCCCGAGGTGCGCCCGGTGTGGGGACGCCGCGAGGAGATCGCCGCGCGCGTGGGCGCCGAACGTGCCGACTTCATCACCCGGCAGACGCGCAACCTGTGTTTGTATCCCAATGTCTACCTGATGGACCAGTTCTCCACCCAGATCCGGGTCACCCGTCCGATCAGCGTGGACAAGACCGAGGTGACGATCTACTGCTTCGGCATCAAGGGCGAGAGCGCGGCCGACCGCGCCACCCGCATCCGCCAGTACGAGGATTTCTTCAACGTCTCGGGCATGGGCACGGCCGATGACCTGGAGGAATTCCGCGCCTGCCAGCAGGGCTACGCCGGCAGCGCGGCCGAATGGAACGACCTGAGCCGCGGTGCGCCGCTGTGGGTGCAGGGCGCGGACGAGAACGCGCAGAAGATGGGCCTCAAGCCGCTGCTGAGCGGCGGCCGCAGCGAGGACGAAGGCCTGTTCGTGCGCCAGCACGAGTACTGGGCCAGGGCGATGCGCAAGGCGCTCGCACGCGAAGCTGGCGGGGATGCGACGTGAGCCACGACCTGCCCTCGATCGCGGCCTTTCTCTACCGCGAAGCCCGCCTGCTCGACGATCGCCAGTGGGACGACTGGCTGGCGCTCTACGCCACGGACGTCACCTACTGGATGCCGGCCTGGGACGACGACGACTCGATCACCGAGGATCCGCATTCGCAGATCTCGCTGATCTTCTATCCCAGCCGCGACGGCCTGGAAGACCGGGTGTTCCGCATCAAGACCGAGCGTTCCGGTGCCTCCACGCCCGAGCCGCGCACCAGCCATGCGGTCAACAACATCGAGGTGGTGGAAGACCGCGGGGACCAGATCGACCTGCGCTACAACTTCCACACCCTGAGCCACCGCTACAAGACCACCGATCAGTTCTTCGGGACCTGCTTTGTGACCCTGCGCCGCGACGGCGAGGGCTACCTGATCAGCAGCAAGAAGATCGTGCTGAAGAACGACTACATCCGCCAGGTCATCGACGTCTACCACATCTGACCGGCGTGGAAGGAGGACAGCCATGAGCTATCGCATCGCATTGAACTTCGAGGACGGGGTGACCCGCTTCATCGACTGCCATCCCGGCGAGAAAGTGCTGGACGCGGCGTTCCGCGCCAAGGTCAACCTGCCGATGGATTGCTCCGACGGCGTCTGCGGCACGTGCAAGTGCCGCGCCGAGGGCGGCGCCTACGATCTGGGCGAGGATTACATCGACGAAGCGCTGACCGAGGACGAAGCGCAGGCCGGCCTGGTGCTGACCTGCCAGATGGTGCCTTCCAGCGACTGCACGCTGGCCGTGCCGGTGACCTCGGCGGCCTGCAAGACGGGCACGTCCAGCTTCAAGGCCGCGGTGGTGGACGTGGTGCCGCACCAGGACGCCGCACTGGAGCTCAAGCTGGAGGCGCTGGGCGATGCGCCGGCGTTCCTGCCCGGCCAGTACGTCAACATCGCCGTGCCCGGCAGCGGTGGGCAGACACGCTCGTATTCGTTCAGTTCGCCGCCGGGCTCGGATGCCCCCGCGTTCCTGATCAAGCGCGTGCCGGGCGGGCTGATGAGCGGCTATCTGGACAGCGCCAGCCCGGGACAGGTGCTGGAGCTGACCGGCCCATTGGGCAGCTTCTACCTGCGCCCGGTCACCCGCCCGGTCTTGATGCTGGCCGGCGGTACCGGGCTGGCGCCGTTCCTGTCCATGCTGGCGCAGCTGGAAGCCAGCGGTTGCGAGCAGCCGGTGTACCTGATGTACGGGGTGACCCGCGGCGTGGACCTGGTCCTGGTCGAGCAGTTGCAGGGGTTCGCGCAACGCCTGGATTTCTTCAGTTTCGACACCTGCGTGGTCGATCCGGCCTCGCGGCACCCGAGGATCGGCTACGTCACCGATCACCTGATGCCCGAAGCACTGCATGACGGGCAAGTCGACGTGTACCTGTGCGGACCGCCGCCGATGGTCGATGCGGTGCGCAACCACTTCACCGACCTCAAAATCGAGCCGGCCGGCTTCTACTACGAGAAGTTCACCCCCAACGCGCCGGCCAACCGGTCGCAGGACCTGGCCGCGTGAGCCAGCGCTTCGCCAACCAAGTGATGGTGGTCACCGGGGCCGCGCAGGGCATCGGGCGCGCGGTCGCGCTGCGCGCGGCGGCCGAGGGCGCCAAGGTGGTCCTGGTGGACCGGGCGGACTTCGTCGCGGACGTGGCGGCCGAAGCCCAAGGGCCGGCGGCGGCCTTCAACGCCGACCTGGAAACCTACGAGGGTGCGCGCGATGCGATGGCCTTCGCGGTCGAGACCTTTGGCGGCATCGACATCCTCGTCAACAACGTCGGCGGCGCGATCCGCATGCGTCCGTATGCCGCGTTTGAGCCGGCCCAGATCGAGGCGGAAATCCGCCGCTCGCTGATGCCCACCCTCTACAGCTGCCACGCAGTGCTGCCACATCTGCTGGCGCGCGACGGCGGCACCATCGTCAACGTGTCCTCCAACGCCACCCGTGGCATCTACCGGGTGCCGTACTCGGCCGCCAAGGGGGGCATCAACGCGGTGACCCAGTCGCTGGCGATGGAGTACGCCGACCGCAACATCCGCGTGGTCGCCACCGCGCCCGGCGGAACGTCGGCGCCGCCACGCCGCGTGCCGCGCAACGCCGCCGGCGACACCGCGCAGGAGCAGGCCTGGATGGCCGAGGTGGTCGAGCAGGTCACCACCTCGAGCTTCCTCAAGCGCTACGGAACCCTCGACGAGCAGGTCGCGCCGATCCTCTTCCTGGCCTCGCGCGAGGCGTCCTACATCACCGGCTCGGTGCTGCCCGTTGCCGGAGGCGACACCGGCTGAACATCCATGGCCAGCCTTCCGGGGCGGCCTTCATCAACCGCAGTGTGTTCCTGGGAGGGAGATCATGTGCAGCATCGATGTCAACGAGTTCATCGACAAGGGTCGATTCAGTGGGTTCCAGTGGTCGGTCGTGGTGCTGTGCGCACTGCTGCTGATCGTGGACGGGTATGACGTGTTCGTGGCCGGCACCGTGTTGCCGACCCTGATGCGGGAGTGGGGCCTGAGCAAGCCCGAGGCGGGCATCCTGCAGGCCTGGGCGCTGTTCGGGATGATGTTCGGTGCGCTGGTGCTCGGGCCGCTGGCCGACAGGATCGGCCGCAAGCGGGGCATCGCCATCAGCTTCCTGTTGTTCACGGTGGCGACCCTGCTGACCGGCTTCGCCAGCAATCCGGACCAGTTCAAGGCGCTGCGTTTCGTCGCCGGGCTGGGCTGCGGCGGCCTGATGCCCAATGCCGTGGCCCTGATGAACGAGTACGCCCCCAAGCGCATGCGCGGGACCATGGTCGCGCTGATGTTCAGCGGCTACTCGGTGGGCGGCATGGTCGCTGCGATACTCGGGATCTGGCTGATCCCCAGCATGGGCTGGCAGCCCATGTTCTGGGCCGCGGCCGTCCCGCTGCTGGCGCTGCCGCTGATCCTGTGGAAGCTGCCCGAGTCGCTGGGCTTCCTCGTCCGCCAAGGCCGCCAGCAGGAGGCGCGCGTCATCTTCGCCAGGCTCGACGGCGCCACCACGCTCGGCGCCCAGGACGAGCTGGTGTTCTCCGAGTCCAAGGGCCCGGCGGCATCGGTGGCCGAACTGTTCCGTCATGAACGCACCCTGCGCACCCTGATGCTGTGGCTGTCCTTCTTCTGCTGTCTGCTGCTGGTGTATCTGCTGAGCTCCTGGCTGCCCAAGGTCATGCAGGAGGCCGGCTACGCGCAGAAGGCCAGCCTGCTGACCCTGTTCTCGCTGAACTTTGGCGGCATGGCCGGTGCGATCGCGGGCGGCTGGCTGGGGGACCGGTTCGGCCTGCCCAAGGTGGTGGTTGGCTTCTTCGTGGCCGCCGCCCTGTCCATCGCGCTGATCGGCCAGGTGCCGGCGGTGCCGGTGCTGTTCACCCTGGTCTTCGTGGCCGGCGCGACCACGATCGGGACGCAGATCCTGCTGTATGCCAGCGTCGCCCAGCTCTACACGCTCTCGGTGCGTTCCACCGGGCTGGGCTGGGCCTCGGGCGTGGGCCGCATCGGCGCGATCGTGGGACCGACGCTGGGCGGCGTGTTGCTCGCACGCGAGCTGCCGCTGCAGCAAAGCTTCATGATCTTCGCGATCCCCGCGGCGGTGTGCGCCCTGGCCATGCTGGTCTTCGCGATCAGCCAGCAACGTGCCGCGGCGCGTCCGATCGGCGTGGTGATCGCGCCGAACGCGCCCTGAGCCATCGCCATGTCGATCCTCTCCCGGCTCTTGCGTGACGCCTCGCTCCCGGCCGTACTGGCCGGGGTGATCGCCACCCTGATCTCCTTCGCCGGGCCGCTGGTGATCGTGTTCCAGGCCGCCTCGGGGCTGCCGCCGGCCCTGCTGGCCTCCTGGGTCTGGGCGATCGCCATCGGCAGTGGCGTGCTGGGCGTGGTGCTGAGCCTGTGCTACCGCGTGCCGGTGGTGGTGGCCTGGTCCATCCCCGGTTCGGTCCTGCTGGTGGGGCTGTTGCCCACCGTCGCGTTTCCCGTGGCGGTGGGCGCCTATCTGGTGGCCAGCGCGGTGGTGCTCCTGGTCGGCCTGTCCGGGATGTTCGACCGGGTCGTGTCGCGACTGCCGCCGCCGATCACCGCCGCCATGCTGGCCGGCCTCTTGTTCGGCTTCAGCAGCAAGCTGTTCGTGGACATGGCCGGCCAGCTGCCGCTGGTGCTGACCATGTTCGCGGCGTTCTTCATCGGGCGCCGCTGGTTTCCCCGCTATGCGGTGGTGGCGGTCCTGGTGGCCGGGGTCGGTGTGGCGATCGCGACCGACCAGGTGCACGGGCCGATGCCGACGCTCGCATTGACCCGGCCGGTGTGGGTCACCCCGCAGCTGGACTGGCAGGCGGCGGTGAGCATCGGCATCCCGCTGGTCGTGGTGGCGTTGACCGGACAGTTCGTGCCGGGCGTGGCGCTGCTGCGCAACGAGGGCTATACGCGCCCGGGCGCTGGCCCGCTGGTGGCGTGGTCGGCGACAGGCTCGGCGCTGCTGGCGCCGTTCGGTTGCCATGGACTCAATCTGGCCGCGGTGACCGCGGCGATCTGCACCGGGCCCGAATCCCATCCCGACCCGGCGCGGCGCTACATCGCGGGTGTCTCCGGGGGTGTGGTCTATCTGTTGCTGGGCGCCTGTGCCGGGACGGTGCTGGCGCTGTTCGCCACCCTGCCCAGGGAGCTGATCGCCACCCTGGCGGGCCTGGCGCTGTTTCCCACCATCGTCGGTGCGCTGACCACCGCGGTCGCCGATGCGCGCGATCGCGATGCCGCGCTGGTGACCTTCATCGTCTGTGCGTCGGGCATGTCGCTGTTCGGGCTGGGGGCGGCGTTCTGGAGTCTGTTGTTCGGGATGGGGACCCACGTGCTGCTGCAGTGGCGACGCGGGCGGGTGCCCGCGGCGCCGGTGGTATCGACGTCGCGCTGAGGCATCAGGGGAAACCCACACACCGCTGGATCCGGCGACGCGCCACCGATGCGCTCGCCGGGCCTGCCCATTGAAGTTCCACCGCGTCGCCGCGTTCGGCGGCGCTCCATCCACACATCACCGTTGTTCCTGGGAGGGAAGCATGGATTCATTGACCATGGCCGTGCGGCGCGCATCGCTCGCCTGCGCCATCACGATCGCGTTATCCGCACCTGGCGTGGCCTGGGGCCAGTCGGCAAGCGACCAGGCCCAGGATGCGCGCATTGCGCAGCTGGAGAACGAGGTCCAGGCCCTCAAGCAGATGGTCGAACAGCAGCAGGGGCAGCTGGTCGATGCCCGTCAGCAACTGCAGGCCGCGACAGTCGCCGGCAACACGCCGCTGAAGGGACCTGGCGTGCAGGCCAGTGGCGCGCTCGTGCCCTCGCCGGCGCTGGCCGCAGGCACGCCGCCACGCGCGCCCATCCAGAACACCGCCATCGTGGCCGGTGGCGACAGCCACTTCAGCTTCGGCGGTTTCATCAAGCTGGACATGATGTCCACCTGGACCAGCGACGGCACCATCACCGACAGCACGCCCGGCCGCCTGTTCTATTTTCCGGCCGGGACGCCGGTCGATGCCGGCCCCAGCGACAGCTATACCGACTTCCATGCGCAGTTCTCGCGCATCTGGTTCGGCGTGGACCGGGTGACCGACGCCGGCGACAAGCTCAAGGGCTATGTCGAGTTCGACTTCTTCGGCGGCGGCAACAACAACGTGGCCAACGAGAAGTTCTCCAATGGCTATCCGCCCACGCTGCGCCACGCCTACGTGCAGTGGAACCACTGGCTGGCCGGCCAGACCTGGACCAATCTGATGGATCTGGGCTCGTTGCCGGAAACGGTCGATTTCGTGGGCATCGTCGACGGCACGCTGTTCGCGCGCCAGGCGCAGATCCGCTACAGCACCGGCAACTGGTCCTTCTCGCTGGAGAACCCGCAGACCTGGTATCAGGCCGGTAGCCCGGCCCAGCTCAGCAGTGGCGAGAACACCGTGCCGGATGTGACCGCGCGCTGGATGACCAAGGGCGACTGGGGCCACTTCAGCGTGGGCGGCATCGCGCGCGAGTTGCGCACCCGCGACGACCGGGCGACCGGCTTCGGCCTGAGCGTGGCCGGCTCGATCAAGGTCAGCCCCACCGACCTGTTCCAGTACACGGTCAGCGGTGGCTCCGGGCTGGGGCGCTATCTGGCCTTCGGCCTGGTGCCCGATGCCTACCTGGATGGCAACGGCTCACTGAAGGCGCAGGACACCTACGCCGGCTTTGCGGCGTGGCGTCACAACTGGACCGGCAACCTGCGCAGCACGCTGGCCTACTCGGCGGCCTACATCGCGGTGGACGAGGCCGCCGTGGGCCAGTCGGCGACCGAGCGCACCCAGTCCTGGCGCGTGAACCTGATCTACTCGCCGTTCCCGCGGCTGGACGTGGGCGCCGAGCTGAGTTGGGGCACGCGCGAACTGGCCAACGATGCCGAGGGCGAGCTGGCGCGTTTGCAGACCACGGTCAAGTACACCTTCTAAGCGCGCCGGCCGTGGCCGGCACTGTCCGGTATCTGGACAGTGCCGGCGCGGCGATGACGCGCCGAGGCGGGTTCGCGGGCTTGAGCGATACAGAGGATGGGCCGCATGCGGCCGGACACGCGGGCTCGCGTCATCGCCTCGCGATCAGGCTTAGGAAATGGCAATGACGCAAGACGACTTCCTCTCGCCGCCGCTGTGGCAGGACAAGGGATTCACCGGCAGCAGATTCCCGCCGACGTCCGCCAGGACGTGATCGAGCCCGCCACCGGCACCGTGCTGAGCCGGTGGCGCGCGGCCGCTGCGCTTAGTCGCGGAAGTTGTCGAACTGCAGCGGCTGTTCGAACTCGGACTGCTTGAGCAGGGCGATGGCGGTTTGCAGGTCGTCGCGCTTCTTGCCGTTGACGCGCAGCTTGTCGCCGTTGATCTGGGTATCGACCTTGATCTTGGATTCCTTGATCTTGGCCGCGATCTGCTTGGCCAGCTTCTGCTCGATGCCTTGCTTGACGGTGATCTTCTGGCGCGCGCCGGCCAGGTTGGTCTCCACCTCGCCGAACTCCAGGCAGCGCGCATCGATGCCGCGCGCGATCAGGCGTGCGCGCAGGATGTCTTCCATCTGCTTGAGCTGGAAATCGCTGGGCGCGGACTGGTTGATCACGCTGTCCTCCAGCACGAACTTGGCGTCCACGCCCTTGAAGTCGAAACGGTTGGACAGCTCGCGATTGGCCTGATCCACCGCGTTGGTGAGCTCGTGGTTGTTGACCTCGGAAACCACGTCGAAAGAGGGCATGGGCGCACCTGCTGTGAAAATGGGTCGCAAAGGGTAACGCGAAGCCCGCGCCGACGTCCTTGCCAGGCTGCGGGGCATAATCGCCCACCATGGACTCCCACGCTCCGCCATGGCGCGCCGCGGGGCTGATGCTCTGCGCCGTGGCGTTGTTCGCGGTGATGGACGTCGGCCTGAAGCTGCTCGCCGCCCGCCATGCCCCGCTGCAGGTCGCCGCGCTGCGCGGGGCGTCCTCGCTGCCCTTGGTGCTGGCCTGGGCGCTGGTCACGGTGGGACCGCGCGCGCTGCTGCGGGTGCGCTGGCCGCTGCACCTCCTGCGAGGCGTGCTGAGCATTGGGATGATGGCCGGCTTCGTCTATGGCGTGGCGCGCATGCCGCTGTCCACCGCCTACGCGCTGACCTTCGCGGCCCCCTTGCTGGTCACCGCGCTGGCCGGCCCGGTTCTGAACGAGCACGTGGGACCGCGGCGCTGGACCGCCATTGTCCTGGGGCTGCTGGGCGTATTGGTGGTGCTGCGGCCGACCGGTGCGGGCCTGTGGACTGCGGCTGGCGCGGCGGTGCTGGGCGCGGCGGCGTGCTATGCGGCCAGTATCCTCACCACCCGCGCGATGGCCCCGCGCGAAAGCAGCCAGGCGATGGTGGTCTGGCTGGTGGCGATGATGGCGGTGTTCGCAGGCGTGCTGGCGTGGGCGGACTGGACGCCGCTGGTACGCGCGGACCTGTGGCCGGTGATCGCCATCGGCATCTCCGGTGCCCTGGCGCAGATGGCCCTGACCGAGGCCTTCCGCCATGGCGAGGCGTCGCGCATCGCGCCGCTGGAGTATTCGGCCCTGATCTGGGGCGTGCTGGCCGACCTGCTGCTGTGGCGGCAGCTGCCCGACGCGGTGACCTGGCTCGGCGTGGGCATCATCGTGACCAGTGGCCTGTACCTGCTGCGGCGAGAACGTCGCGCCGCCGCGGACGGGCAGGTGCACCCGTGAGGCGCGCCACGCCCGCAGTGATGCAGGAGCGTGCCGCGTGCCGTTGCTGATCGTGGCCGTGGTGGTGTTGGTGGTCCTGCTGGCCTGGGTCCTGCTGCTGCCGCTGTGGCTGTACCTGCGGTTCCGCCAGGGCAAGGCCAGGCGCCGCCTGCTGCCCTGGCTGGTGCGGCTCAATGCCTGGTTCGCCCTTGCGTCGACCGTCCTCTACCTGATGGGCATGGCGATCACCGGGCACTGGTGGCCGGGTGCGCTGACCCACGCGGTGATCGGCCTGGGGGCTGGCTTATGTACAGGCGGGCTGGGGATTGTGCTGGGCCGCGTGGAGCATACGTCCCAGGGCAGCTTCCACACGCCCAGCCCGTGGCTCGCCGCGGCCCTGGTGTTGCTTGTGCTGGTTCGCCTTGCGGCCGGCGTGGTCGACGCCTGGCGTCGCATCGGCGATCAACAGGCGTTGCCGTGGCTGCCTGCGTTCGACCACACCACGCTGTTCGCGCTGGGTGGCTTGCTGCTGGGACACGGGCTGGCCACGGCCTGGGGCTTGCGCTGGCGACTGCCGCGCGGCCGACGCGGCGGCGCGCGCTAGATCTCGTCGTCTTCGTCGTTGAGCACTTCGATGGCGCTGCCGGTGACCCGCGCGACGCGCTCGGCCACCTCGCGCACGCGACGGACGCCTTCGTCGTTGGGTGCCTCGACCTCGATCACCGAATAACCCGGGGCGGCATCGTCGCTCAGGCCGGCCGAGCTGGAATCCTCGTCGTCCATGTGCGGCATCAGGTCTTCGATTTCCTCGACGTGCTCGATGCCTTCGATGGCCTCCAGCGCGTGGGTCAGTTGCAGGGTGGCGTCCTGGTCGCCGGTCATGCGCAGGCGGACGATGGGCATGGAAATCTCCTGGTCGGAATCAAGGCAGACGATGCTGACCAGCCTCGCGCGAAGGTGTGGTGAGCGCATCGTGCACCGCGTGCTTCTGCCGCACCCACGCGCAAACGAAAACGGCGGCGGGCACAGGGCCCGCCGCCGTTGGTGTCAACGTTGTCGTTCAGTACTTAGAAGCGCGCACCGATACCCACGCCCACGGTCCACGGATTCAGGTCCAGATCCTGACCGGTACCATGACCATTGACGGTCATCTCCGGCGAGCTGTCCATGTAGCGCGCGTCGACGCGGGCGAACCAGTTCGGGTTGATGTTCATGTCGACACCGACCGTGCCGATCGCACCCTTGGCGTCATTGACGGCCACGTGCTGGCCCGGGACGCTGCCCAGCTTCTCGTTGCTGAAGTTGGACTGGTAGTAACCCACGCCGACGAACGGACGGAACACCTGGTCCGAAGTGCCGAAGTGGTACTGGCCACTGATGGCCACCGGCAGCTGCGACACGCTGCCGATCTTGCCGTTGTTGTCGCCGACGTCATGCTTGAACTTGTCGGCCGCGCCCCAGAGCTCCACGGCGATGTTGGGAGTCGCGTAGTAGCTGGCCGAGATGGTCGGCGCGGTGTCGCCGTCCACGTCCAGACTGGAGCCATCCAGCGGGCGCGAGGAAGGCTTCATCATGGTGGCGCTGCCAACCACGGCCCACTTCTTGTAGGCGGCCGCGGCATCACCGCCGGTGGTGCTGTTGGTGGCCACGCCATGGGGCGTGCCGTCGTCGGTGGCGGCACCGACCATGTCCTGCGCGAAAACCGGGGGAGCGGCGAGCAGCGGCACCAGGGCCAGGCCAATGAGGCGAATCGAATTCATGGGGTGTACCTCTTCGTTTCTTGTTTGCGGTAGGCCCACCAGCGGCGGGACGGCGCACACCGTAGGAATTCGCAGATGAACACTTCCCGGCATGCCGAGTGCGGTTCAGGCTGCCGAACAGGGACGCTTCATGTTGATGCACGCGCCGTCCCGCGCAAGGCCAATGCCGACGTAGAAAAACGTTAAATGACGGCGATTTTCTTCACGCTGACGCGGTTGTCGATGCGGAGGCCCGGTTCAGCTGGCAAGCGCGATTCGAACGCCTTGTGCGCAAGGCGGCGACTTCTCAACTGCACTTCGAGATGTCCGGTCGCTGCCCCGTCTCGTGCTGGAGCGTGTCGCGTTTCGGCGATTTGGGAGGTCATTGCCTTAACGCCGTGAGCGCGCAGGGAGCGACGCTTGGAACTGTCTCGCCGCAGCATGGGGCGGGTGTCGATTCGACGTCGCCGCCGACCCGCAGTCCAGTCAGTGCGGCGCGACCGGAACCGCCATCGCCGGTCCGGGCATCGCGGAAGGCCGGCATCGCTGATGCCCGTCACCTACAGGGCAGGGCACGTCCCGGTGCGTGGAGCGCGCTTCGCTGCGCGGAGGGCAGTCCACGTCGGAATCCGTCACGTTGGAGAACGTCAACCTCGACGCCCCGGGACGCGCCTCAGGCCGCTTCCAGCGCCTGCAGGTAGGACTGCCGCCAGGCATTGATGTCGTGGCGCTCCAGGTGGTCCATCATCGCGCGCCAGCGTTCGATGCGCTTGGCCTTGGGCATGTCGGCGCCCGTGGCGATGGCGTCGGCAACGCCGTCCAGGTCGTGCGGATTGACGATCAGTGCTTCGCTCATCTCGTCGGCGGCACCGGCCAGGATGGACAGGATGAGCACGCCCGGATCCTCGGGATCCTGCGCGGCGACGTATTCCTTGGCGACCAGGTTCATGCCATCGCGCAAGGGCGTGACCAGGCCCAGCCGCGCGGTTCGGTAGAAGCCGGCCAGCTGGGTGTGGCTGTAGTTCTGGTTGACGTAGCGGATCGGGGTCCAGTCGGCCTCGGCATAGGCGCCGTTGACGTGGCCGGCGATCTGCTCGAGCTGGCTGCGCAGGATCTGGTACTCGGGCACCTCGCCGCGCGAGACCGGCGCGACCTGCAGGAAGGTGAGGCTGCCGCGCTGATCGCGGTGCCGCTCCAGGTAGCGCTCGAAGGCATGGAAGCGCTCGGGCAGGCCCTTGGAGTAGTCCAGCCGGTCCACGCCGATGGCCAGCAGCCGCCCACGCAGGCTGCCACGCAGGTCGCGCACAGCGGGTTTGGTGGCTGCAATGCGGGCCTGCTGTGCGATCAGAGCGGTATCGATGCTGATCGGGAACGACCCGGTGCGGAAACGGCGCCCGCCGGGTGCTTCCAGTTCGCCATCGGCGATCACCCGGCCGCCACCGTAAAGACGGACGTAGGCCTGGAAGCGTTCCATGTCGCGGCGGGTGTGGAAGCCCACCAGGTCATACGCATACAGCGTGCTGAAGAAGCGCTGATGGTCTGGCATGGCCGAGACCAGGTCGGCCGAGGGCATCGGGGTGTGCAGGAAGAAGCCGATCCGGCAGCCGATGCCGCGTTCGCGCAGCAGGGCCGCCAGCGGGATCAGGTGGTAGTCGTGGATCCAGACGATGTCATCGTCCTTGAGCATCGGCGCCAGCCGGTCGGCGAACAGCGCGTTGACCCGTCGGTAGCCCTCGCGGGTGCCGCGGTCGTAGTTCACCAGGTCCAGGCGGAAATGCAGCAAGGGCCACAGCGCGCCGTTGGAGAAGCCCAGATAATAGGCATCGTGGTCCGGGCGCGACAGATCCATCGTCACGTAGGTGGTGTTGCCATCGCGGTGTTCGTGCAGCGTGCCGCTGGCTTCGCGGCTGACCTTGCCGCTCCAGCCGAACCACAGACCGCCGCGTTCGGCCAGCGCCGCGCGCAGGCCGGTGGCCAGGCCGCCGGTCTGTGGTTCCCCCGGGAGTGCGACCCGGTTGGAGACCACGACCAGTCGACTCACGAGGCCTCCTGCCAGGAGCGCGACAGGCGCATGGCGGCGATGATCAGGCCCACGTGCGAATAGGTCTGCGGGAAGTTGCCCCAGGCCTCGCCGTCCTCGAAGGCCAGATCCTCGGACAGCAGGCCCAGGTGATTGCGTCGCGCCAGGATGCGCTCGAACATCGCCCGCGCCTCGTCCTTGCGGCCGATCGCGGCCAGCGCGTCGATGTACCAGAAGGTGCAGATGGTGAAGCTGGTCTCCGGTTCGCCGAAGTCGTCCGGGGCCACGTAGCGGAACAGCGCGTCGCCCTTCTTCAGGGTCTGACCGATGGCCTCGACGGTGGAGACAAAGCGCGGATCGTCGGCCGCGACGAAGCCGATATCGGCCAGCAGCAGCAGCGAGGCATCCAGGTAGTCGCTCTGGAACGAAGCGCTGAACCAGCCCTGCTCCTCGCGCCAGGCCTGTTCCAGGGTGGTGGCGCGGATGGTGTCGGCGCGCTCGCGCCAATAGGCGGCGCGATCGTCGCGCTGCATGCGCTGGGCGATCTTGGCCAGGCGGTCACAGGCGGCCCAGCACATGGCCGCGGTATAGGTGTGGACCTCGGCGCGGCCGCGGAACTCCCACAGGCCGGCGTCGGGGATCTCGTACAGCGCCGCGGCGCGCTCGCCCAGCGCTTCGAGCCGCTCGAAGGCATGCACGTCGCCCGGGTCGGCCAGGCGCTGGTCGAAGAACAGCTGCGTGGAAGCCAGCACCACCGAGCCGTACACGTCGTGCTGCTTCTGGATCCAGGCCAGGTTGCCGCGTCGCACCGGCCCCATGCCGCGGTAGCCGGCCAGGCTGGGGACATCGTGCTCGTGCAGCTCGACCTCGAAGTTGATGCCGTACATCGGCTGCAAGGTGCCGTCGTGGGTGGCGATGTTGAAGATGTAGGACAGGAACTGCTCCATCGTCCGGGTCGCGCCCAGGCGGTTGAGCGCGCGCACCACAAAGGCCGCGTCGCGCAGCCAGCAATAGCGGTAGTCCCAGTTGCGCGGCGTATCGGCGGCCTCCGGGATGGAGGTGGTCATCGCCGCGATGATGCCGCCGCTGTCCTCGTACTGGCACAGCTTGAGGGTGATCGCGCTGCGGATCACCGCGTCCTGCCAGTCCAGCGGGATGGACAGGTAGCGCACCCATTCGGTCCAGTAATGGCGGGTGTTCTCCTCGGCCTCGCGCACGTACCCTGCCAGCGAGCGGCGCAGGGATTCGTCCACGCCCAGCACCAGGTGCACCGGGTGGCTGAGGATGAAGGGCGTCTCCTCGCGCAAGAAGCGCACCGGGACGTCGGTGGTCAGGCGCAGGGTGAACTCGGGCAGCAGCCAGCGGATGTGGTTGCTGCCCCAGGTGGTCTCCGGCTTGCGCGCGCCCCAATCGGCCAGCGGACGGGCGCGGATGGTGATGCGTGGCGTGCCGCTGATCGGACGCACCTGGCGAATGATGCTGACCGGTCGGTAGAAGCGCTGGTTCTCGCGCCAGCGCGGGGCGAAGTCGATGATCTCCAGCGCGTTGCCGTGGGTGTCGCGCAGGACGGTGCGCAGGATCGCGGTGTTGGTGAGGTAGTGCTGCTCGCTGGAGGCGAAGTCCTCCAGTTCCACCGCGAAGTCGCCCCCCTCCTGCTGGACCGGCGAGAGCAGGCTGCAGAAGGCCGGATCGCCGTCGAAGGCGGGCATGCAACTCCAGACCACCCGTGCCTGCTTGTCGATGAGGGCGCCGAAACTGCCGTTGCCGATGACGCCCATGTCCAGGGTGGGGTGGCTCATGCTTGCTCCGTGGGGGTAGTGGGGGTGGGGACCGCTAGAGGTGGGACCGCAGCCAGGCGTGGACCGCCGAGACGTCGGGCAGGGCGTACATCGCATGGCTGTTGGCGCGCCGGCCGACCAGCACGCTCCAGCCGCCCAGTGCATTGGCCGCCGCAAAGCCGTACTCGTCGGTCAGGTCATCGCCCACGAACACCGGCCTGCGGCCGGCGAAGGGGGGCGCTTCCAGCAGCCTACGCATGGCGCGGCCTTTGTCCACATCGTCCGGCACCAGCTCGATCACCTGGTTGCCCGGCTGCAGGCGGTAGCCCGGCAGATCGGGCAGGTGGCGGGCGGCCAGCGCTTGCAGGGCATCGGCGGCGGCCGGCGCCGCGCGCCAGTGCAGGGCGAGGTTGCTGTGCTTGTTCTCCACCCGCACCCCGGGATAGCGGTGGGAGAGGATCGTCGCCTCACGGCGCAGCGCCTCCAGGGCCTGGACCGGCACCGCGCGCGCCGAGTCCGGCGCGCCGCGCAGTTCCTGACCGTGCATCCCGGCCGCCGGCAGGGCGTGGGGCGTGAAGACCGCATCCAGTTCGCTCAGGGGGCGGCCGCTGATCAGGGCCAGCGCCCCGCCGAGGCGCTCGGACAGGCGCAGCACCGTGTCCAGCCCACCTTCCGGGAGCGCGACTGCGCTGGGGTCGTCCTGGAACTCAAGCAATGTGCCGTCCACGTCCAGGAACAGGGCGTGGTCGCCCGAGAGGTGTGGCGGGGCTGGAAAGCGGTTGGGGGAAGCGGGCATGGGGGCTTTGCAGGCGTCTTCCGCATGAAAACGTTGCAGCGCATTGTTCGCGGACGCCGGTGAACACGCGGTGTTGAAGCAGGTGTCTAGGCAATTGGTCGAGCAAAGACGAAATTTCGTCCGATCCTGACAGGATTTCGGCCAGTTGCCATGCGCCAAGCTTGGCGACGCGCGCGACGGTCGTACAATGGCCGGCCCAGTCCCACAAGAATCCAACCGGAGTTCAGCAGATGGCTCAAGCCCAGGAAGCACGCGTCCCCGACATCGGTGACTACAGCGACGTGCCTGTGATCGAGGTGCTGGTCTCCGTCGGGGACACGGTACAGAAGGACCAGGGGCTGATCACCCTGGAGTCGGACAAGGCCACCCTGGAAGTGCCCGCGGCCTTCGGCGGCGTGGTCAAGGAATTGAAGGTCAAGGTCGGCGACACCCTCTCCGAGGGCGCGGTCGTGGCCATGATCGAGCCGCAGGACGACTCGGCCCCGGCGCCCAAGGCCGAGGACAAGCCGGCCCCGGCCAAGGCGTCTGCCGCCCCGCCGGCCAAGGCGGCCGAGCCGGACAGCCCGGCCGAGCCGGTCCAGACCGGTTCCCCCGACAAACTGACCCAGCGCGAGATCGCCCAGTCGCAGTCGCGCGTGGCCTCCGGCGCCACCGCCGGCCAGGATGCGCCGCCGTCCCCGCCGACCAGCACCCCGCCGGTGGCCTTCGATGCCGACCGGGTAATGCCCGACAAGGTCCCGCATGCCAGCCCGGTGGTGCGCGTGTTCGCCCGCGAGCTGGGCGTGGACCTGTCCAAGGTGTCCGGCAGCGCCCGCAAGGGCCGCATCACCAAGGAAGACGTGCAGGGCTACGTCAAGCAGGCCCTGGCCGGTGGCGGTGCCAGCGCAGCTGCGCCTGCCGCCGCGGCCGGCGGCGGCAATGGCCTGAACCTGCTGGCCTGGCCGAAGGTGGACTTCTCCAAGTTCGGCCAGACCGAGGTCCAGCCGCTCTCGCGCATCCAGAAGATCTCCGGCGCCAACCTGGCGCGCAACTGGGCGATGATCCCGCACGTCACCCAGTTCGACTCGGCCGATATCACCGACCTGGAAGACCTGCGCGTGCAGCTCAACAAGGAGGCCGAGAAGTCCAAGTCCGGCGTCAAGCTGACCATGCTGGCCTTCCTGATCAAGGCCAGCGCCGCGCTGCTGAAGAAGTACCCCACCTTCAACGCCTCGTTGGATGCGGCCGGGGAGAACCTCACCCTCAAGAAGTACTTCCACATCGGCTTTGCCGCCGACACGCCCAACGGGCTGGTCGTGCCGGTGATCCGCGACGTGGACAGCAAGGGCGTCAACGACATCGCCGCAGAGACCGGCGCGCTGGCCAAGAAGGCGCGTGACGGCAAGCTGGGTCCGGCCGAGATGACCGGCGGCTGTTTCTCCATCTCCTCGCTGGGCGGCATCGGCGGCACCGCCTTCACCCCGATCGTCAATGCACCGGAAGTGGCGATCCTGGGCGTGTCCAAGTCGGCCATCCAGCCGGTGTGGGACGGCAAGGCGTTCCAGCCACGCCTGATGCTGCCGCTGTCGCTGAGCTACGACCATCGCGTGATCGACGGGGCGCTGGCCGCGCGCTTCACCGCCGACCTGGCCCGCGTGCTGGGCGACATGCGCCGGGTCCTGCTGTGATCCTGGCCTGTCCACCGCGCCGCCGGGCACGCTGAGCCCCATGCCGGGGCTGCTCGCCGCCGCCGCTGCCCCGCAGGACGCCAGCAGCGCTGGCGACTGGGTGCGCGATGCCGCGCGCGAGCATTCGGCCGGGCTGCTGCCGCTCCTGGACTACAAGCTGCTGACCGTCTCGGGGGTGCCGATCACGGTCGGTGGCCTGGTGGCCGCCGCGGTGGTGCTGCTGCTGACCTGGGTGGTATCCAGGCTGGCCCGGCGCGGCTTGGCCCGCTATGGCGACCGGCATCCGCGCACCAGCCAGGCCTCGCTGTACACGGTCTCGCGCATCGTCCAGTACGCGCTGCTGGCGGCTGGCCTGCTGATCGCGCTGGCGGCGATCGGGATGCCGGTGGGCAAGTTCACCGTGTTCGCCGGGGCCATCGGCGTGGGCCTGGGCTTTGGCCTGCAGGCGCTCTT
>Ga0222713_10001100_pt1 | contig 30986 bp, 46 predicted proteins | sample C33_649DmetaG_FD_165061 | JGI IMG/M metagenome (GOLD analysis project Ga0222713, IMG submission 165061) | Estuarine water microbial communities from San Francisco Bay, California, United States - C33_649D | ecosystem: Environmental > Aquatic > Marine > Unclassified | place: USA: California... | reverse complement strand
AAAGAAACATCTTTGATGACATCTTGAAGTGCAACAACACAACTGATTTAAAAATAATTAAAGAAATGATTGCAAATAATGAATATTATTGACTAATTTAGCAACGCTTTTACTTGATTGATTATCCAAAAAGACCCCCTCCTTGACTGGCTGGGGGTTTTTTTGTGGACTGTAAACTTAAGTTGACAGTAGTTGACAGTAGTTTACACAGTTAAAATACTATATATCAGTGACTTATATCAAAAGTGTACAGTTGACAGTAGTTTACACTTGAAATTTCAATATTTTTTTACCTCATCAAAAATGTACTTTTTTAAAAAAAGTGTAAGTTTACACTAAAAAACCTCTGTATCCCTTGTAAATACTGAATTTTTACTGTCAACTCCGTACACACTCGAGTGTCAACTTTTACAAATTAGTTGACAGTAAGTTGACAGTTGATAATAATAAACTTTATTTTTTAAAAATTATGTTTGGTATTAGAATAATGATTATATTTGTACTTGTTCCGTCTCACGCAATAGAACTAAAGAAGTTATTAAAACTCTGTAATGAACGTGAAGTGAGACGCACAGGATTTACAGGGTTTTTTTTATACTTAATTTTTTAGAAATGAAAAAAGAAATTTGGAAGGATGTAATTGGTTATGAAGGATTATATGAAGTATCTAATTTAGGTAGGGTAAAAAGTTTGAAATGTAATAAAGAAAAAATTTTAAGTCCTGTTATAAATAAAAAAGGTTATTGGCAATGTAGATTATATAAAAATAAAATAGCAACTACTAAACTGGTACATCAATTATTAGCTCAATCATTTTTAAATCATATCCCAAATGGTAATATATATGTTGTTGACCATATCAACGATAATAAATTAGACAATAGATTAGATAATTTACAAGTTCTAACTAATAGAGAAAATTGTTATAAAACTCAAGGTAAATATTCAAGTAAATATAAAGGAGTTTGTTGGCACAAATTAGCAGAAAAATGGGTGGCACAAATTAAGATAAATGGAAAACTAAAACATTTAGGTTATTTTGTAAATGAACAAGAAGCGAGTCAAGCATATCAGAATAGTTTAGCAATGCTATGAGTATGATAACAAAAGATTATTTAAAAAAACTTGCCTCATTGGGTTATAGTGTCATTCCTTGTGATGCTACCAAGAAACCAATAGAGAGCAAATGGACCTCCAAACCATGCAAGACTCATGATGAGATTGACCAGATGGATGCACCTCTCTATGGATGCCGGTCAGGTGTTAATGACATTGAGTGCATTGATATAGATCTCAAAGTATTCTCATCACTCCCAGAAAAATTAGCCTGGTGGAATGAATACATCTCCTTCCTTCGAGATAACATATCTGAGTTTGATTATAAGTTTGTCATAGCTAAGACTATGAGAGATGGATATCACATTATATACAAGTGCACAAAGGTACAAGGCAACACCAAGATAGCTAAGTTGCAAGGCATGAAGGAGGCTATCATTGAGACCAGGGGAGTGGGTGGTCAGTTTATTTTGTACGGCAACTTTCATGGTGAGAATGAGTACCATGATATCAAGTACATCACAGAAGAGGAGAGAGAGATACTTTGGTCCATATCTAAGACCTACAACTACATTGAAGAGGTCAACCTTGACAAGCCAACTAAGAAACAATACTCAACTAATGAGGATGAGGTCACTCCATGGGATGACTACAACTCAAAAAACAACACTATTGAGCTGATTAGTGATGAGTTCACCATTGTAAGGAACACGAATAAGAGCTACATCATACGCAGACATGGAGCTGAGTCACCACATTCAGGATATGTGTACAAGGATAGTGGATGTATGTATCTGTTTAGTACTGGCACACAATACCCAGCTGAGAAGTTACTCAGTCCATTTGCTATCTATGCCCATAAATATCACTTTGGTGATATGAAACAAGCTGCCAACGATCTCTATGACAAAGGATATGGCTCTCGTAGGGTGCCACAGATAGAACTGGATGACAAGCCTAAGGTAGATGTGAGCAAGTTAACCTTTCCTATCGACATCTATCCAGAGAATATACAGCACTTTATCTTAGAATCTGCTCACACATTAGGGCTGTCAATAGACTACATGGGGTGTGCATTCATGTGGATGCTGTCAGTGATAGTAGGTAACTCATTGAAGGTAGAGGTCAAGAGTGGATGGCTTGAGACAGGTACACTGTGGATATCATTAGTAGGTAAGGCAGGTATTGGTAAGACTCCCAGCATCAACCAGATAATCAGACCCCTTGAAACGGTAAATAATACTCACATCAAACGCTATATTAAGGAATATGCTAAGTGGGTTGAGTATGAGAAAAAAGACAAGCAAGAGAAGGAGCACTCAGAAGAGGTAAGAAAGCCTAAAAAGACTCAGTTTATAGTGAATGACATCACACTTGAGGCATTGGTTGACCTACATGAAGAGAATAAGAACTCAGTAGGTGTGTTTAAGGATGAGCTGGCAGGATGGTTTAAGGATATGAACAAGTACAGAGCAGGTTCAGACCTTGAATTTTGGTTATCATGCTGGAGTGGTAAAGCTGTAAGCATGAATAGAAAGACCGCTAAGAGTTCATTTGTTGACAAGCCTCATATACCAGTGCTTGGTGGTATACAACCGACAATATTTGATGCCTTTAATACAGAAGAGAACAAAGAGAATGGCTTTACAGATAGGATGTTGATATCATTTCCTGACTTGTTTGTGGAATCTTATAATGAGAATGAGATGGATGTATCAACATCAGTATGGTATGATGCCTATATAGTCAAGTTTTTTGAAGAGGTAAAAATGAAGTGGGTTAAGTACAACGTAGAGGATGACATTGAGCCTATAGTAGTGAGAATGACTAAGGCATCTAAGCAACAATGGACTCGAATCTTTAATCAGATTACGGAGATGCAAAACAGTGATGCTGAGAATGAGTATATGAAGTCAATGCTACCAAAACAGAAGAGTTACATTCCAAGGTTCGCTATGTTAATCAATTCTTTGTGGTCATACGATCAACCAGAAGAGTATTTTTACGGCACTCTAATGGAGCCTTCTATGTTGAGAGCTGAGAAACTGTCTCACTACTTCATAAACATGAGTAAAAAGGTTAAGATAGAATCAGCAGAAAAAAAGGAGCTCAAGGATGTAATAAAAAACGATCCTGGTAAGAGTAAATTTGACAAGTTCAAGGTGATGTATCAAGCTAACAAAAAATTAAACAAGGTCAGTGTTGCTGATCTATTAGATGTATCAAGAGAATGTATTTATAAATGGGTTAAAAAGATAGACAATGACAATCACCAACGAGGATAATATGGAGCTAATGGCTCGCTATCCTGATAATTATTTTGATTTGGCTATTGTTGACCCTCCTTATGGGATAGGTTTTGCAGGATTTGATAAACATTATGGAGGAGGAAAAGCAAAGGCAAAAACTACTTTACATAAACCATTTGCAGGAGGAGATAAAAAATCACCTGATAATGAATATTTTATTGAGTTGTTTAGAATTTCAAAAAATCAAATTATATGGGGAGCTAATCACTTTATTAGTAAAATTCCTTTTGATAGTAGTTGTTGGGTTATTTGGAATAAAATTAATGGAGATAATCCATTTGCAGATGCAGAACTTGCTTGGACATCATTTGAAACTGCTGTTCGAGTATTTGAGTTTAAATGGCAGGGAATGTTGCAAGGAGATATGAAAAACAAAGAACAAAGAATACACCCAACCCAAAAACCAGTAGCCCTTTACAAATGGCTTCTTGACAAATACGCTAAACAAGGCGACAAGATACTTGACACCCACTTAGGCAGTGGCTCAATAGCAATTGCCTGTCATGATTACAAATTTGACTTGACAGCCTGTGAGCTGGACAAAGAGTACTTTGACAAGGCTATGCAGAGAATAAACAACCACACAGCACAAACTAAACTTTTTTAATATGAACTACTTACAAGCAGCAATAGACAAGCTCAAGTTAGATGGAGTCTACTACACCCCTAAAAAGGTGATTGATAAGATAACCTACGATTGTATAATCGGTAACCCACCAATCAAATGAACAAAACAAACCAACAACTACTCAAGGCACTGGAGCTGGAGGACTTGAGACTTAAGTATCCATCCATGGATGAGAGGTACATACCTTTCACTAAGTGGTCAGATAACTCAGCCAACGCACTGACTAAGTGTGTGATTGCTTACATCACCTTCATGGGTGGTCAAGCTGAACGTATCAGCTCACAAGGTCAGTACAGGGAGGGAGCAAAGATACAAGTCGGCACAGGTGAACTTGCTCACCATAGACAGCTCCCTGGCAAGTGGACACCAGGACAGAGTACTAAGGGTACTGCTGACATCTCATCTACCATCAGAGGAAGGTCAGTTAAGATTGAGATTAAGCAAAAGGACAAGCAGAGTGATGTACAGAAACAATATCAAGCAGCCATTGAACGTGCAGGAGGGGTGTATATCATTGTGAGGTCGTTTGATGAGTTTGTGGAGTGGTATAGTAACTTCACTCAAGGACTATGAGAATCAAGCTAAAATTCCCCAGGGCAAAGATATTTCTCAAGCACATCAAGAAAAAATACAAGTGTTATGTAAGGGGAGAGAATAATGAACATGATAATTGTTAATAACTTTTTATTGTACTTATGCAAAATTTTATTAACTTTGATGAAAATAATTTAATCATGGAAAAGCAATTAATCAGCTCATCTGAGAAAATCAGACAGGCAAACGAAGTACAGGATACACTGTCCTTCCACCAGAAGCTCCACAGAGCTAAGTTAGCAATCGGTAAGGTTACTAAGAACGCCAACAACCCACACTTCAAAAAGTCTTATGCTGACTTAAACGCAATCATTGAGGCAGTTGAGCCTATTCTACTTGAGAATGGACTGTTACTCCTGCAACCTATTCAAGGCAACAGCGTGTGCACTCAGATTATTGACATTGACTCAGGCATGAGTATTGAGTCTTGTATGGAACTGCCAGCAGGTATGAATCCACAACAGCAAGGTAGTGCCATCACTTACTACAGACGTTACACCCTACAGTCAACCCTATCACTACAGGCAGTAGATGATGATGGTGCAGCTGCAAGTAAGTCAACACCTACCAAGCCACCTATCAGTGACGAGAGACTTGATGGAGCACTTAAGTCTATTGAGGCAGGTACTTACTCACTTGAGAAGTTAAGAGATCAATTCTCACTAACTAAAGAACAGGAGGCAAGACTATGAAGTGGAGAGCATCACAACTGGGCAACCTAATGACCAACTCAAGGAGTAAGTCAGAGGTACTATCTGAGACTACAAAGTCTGAGATACGCAAGATAGCTAAGCAAGACTTCTATGGATACACCACAGAGATCAAGACTAAGCCAATGATCAAGGGTACTGACTGGGAGCAGGAAGGCATTGACCTACTAAACTCAGTACGGTTCACTCAGTACACTAAGAATGAGCTAAGACTGTCTAATGATTACATAACTGGGTGCTGTGATATTAAAGAGCCTAAACTTATCATTGACATCAAGATGCCATGGTCATTAGAGACCTTCCCAGCTACACCATCAGAAGGGGATGCAAGTGGGTATGAGTGGCAAGGTAGAGGATATATGTGGCTCTATGACAAGCCAGCGTTTGAGTTAGTCTACACCATGTGCACTACACCAGATGAGCTACTTACTGAGTGGGATAACCTATCTATCCATAGAGTTGACCACATTGACCCAGCTAAGCGTATCACAGTGGTGAGATATGAGAGAGACTTAGCACTTGAGGAGCAGATTAAGGAACGGTTGACTCACTGCTCAGAGTATTATGCACAGTATATTAATCTTTTAAATAATAAGTGATGGAGCAAAGCAAATTAGATGAAACATTAAGACTACATAAATTGTGGTTGAATAATGATAAAAATGGAGTTAGAGCTAACCTTAGAGAGGCTGACCTTAGAGGGGCTAACCTTACATGGGCTGACCTTACATGGGCTAACCTTAGAGAGGCTAACCTTAGAGAGGCTAACCTTAGAGAGGCTAACCTTAGAGAGGCTAACCTTAGAGAGGCTGACCTTAGAGAGGCTGACCTTAGAGGGGCTAACCTTACATGGGCTAACCTCACAGGGGCTAACCTTAGAGAGGCTAACCTTAGAGAGGCTAACCTTAGAGAGGCTAACCTTAGAGAGGCTGACCTTACAGGGGCTGATAAAATTCCAATGTATTGCAAGTGGAATCATGGAATTACAGATAACATGATTCATATTGGATGTAAGAAAAGAAGTATTGAAGACTGGGATGAATTCTTTGCATCTGATGAAGTAATACAAACACCCAGAAATACACCAGAATTCACGCAAATACACGCAATTTACAATGCTTATAAAGCGTATTTAGAAACAATAAATAATAAGTGATATGATATATTCAAGAAATCAAATGACATGGCAAAAATTTAGAAAGTTTTTACTTGAAATTACTGATGATAATGGTATTGTGGTAAAAAATACACAACATATTGCAAGACGACACAAATTTTGGAGATGGGGAGAAATAACTCTTATAATTAAAAAAGGTGACAAAGTATTCAATGGTAAGTCAAAAGTGCATATCAATAAAGTTTCAAAACAATTATATGAAAAATACCAAACATATGACTATCCATCTAAATCAGCACCACACATTATCAAAGATGCTAAGGAGGGTACAGTTACTATTGTTCCTCAAGGCAAAGAGAAAGAGTTTATTGAAAGCACTAAAGTTGCACAGCCCCAGCAACGTAGAGAGCTAAAAATAGGATGGGGCTTATTAACAATTAAGTTTTAAACAAATGTCAGAACTAACAATCAAAGGAGCTATCAAGCTCATCAATCCAATCAAGGTAATCAGTGACAAGTTCTCAGTGAGAGAGTTTGTCATCTCAACAGGTGATGCAAAGTACCCTCAAGAGATAATCTTCCAGACAGTCAATGACAAGATGGATGTCATAGCACCGTATGGTGAAGGTCAAGAGGTAGAGGTATATTTCAATGTGAGAGGTAGAGAGTACAACGGTAGGTACTACAACACCCTTGATGCATGGAAGGTGCAAGGTGAGGTAACTACAGCTCCAGTCAATGAACCAATGCCTATGGACGATGATTTACCTTTTAATTAAGAGTTATAGTATCTCGAAATAAAAAACTAAAAAAAAAATCCCGTTTTAAACATTTTAATTGTATATTTGTATTATGAAAAAATGTTTTAAATGTAAGTGTACTAAACCTCTATCTGATTTTTATAAACATAATCAGATGGGGGATGGTCACTTGAGTAAATGTAAAGAGTGTACTAAAAAAGACACGAATGATAGACGTAAAATATTATCTAAAGACCCAAGCTTTTTGGAGAAAGAAAAAAAGAGAGGTAGAGATAAGTATCATAGGTTAAATTACCTTAATAAACATAAACCTTCTACAGAGAAAAAAATAGAGGTAATAAATAGATACAAGGATAAATATCCAGAAAAAATTATAGCTCAAAATTTATCTCAAAAAATAAAATCTACATTGGGACACAAGCATCATTGGTCTTATAATATTGAACACGCTAAAGATGTAATAGACATCACAATTCAAAATCATAGTAAAGCACATAGATTTATTATTTACGATCAAGAAAGAATGATGTATAGAAGGTATGATACAAATGAGTTATTAGATACAAGGGAATCTCACCTTGATTTTATTACATTCTGTATAAAAAATAAAATTTAAAATATAGATTATGTCAAAATATATGGCAGAAAGCAAACGTTCTAAGACCGTTTATCTCCAAGAAGGTCAAACACTAACCGAATGGATGAGATGTGAGCTTAGAGACAAGCTAAACGGCAGAAACAGGGCTGTACACATGGCAGAGGATATTGGTGTAGTGAACGCAACACTGCACCGCTTCCTTCAAGGGGGTGAGGCAAGGGGTAAGTTCTATGATAAGGTTTTTAATTACTTGTTGAAATGAACTACTTAGTACAAATAATGATCTACATTGAAGGGCAGTACCACACCCCTCAATCAATACTTGATAAGATTAACAACTGAGGCTCAGAAGCCAACAGGGGAGTGTAACAGCTCCCCTTTTTATAACGTATGGTGCTATGAGCAGTAGCGGATTAATAACAACAAACTTTCAATTTATGACAAACGATAATAAACAGCAGAAACTTTCAGATAGCACAGAACACGCTATTGCTTATAGCACGTGTTATGTGGCGTTTTTAGATGAAGATTTTAGTAGATTTCAGAATATGGTTTCTAAAAATAAATATTATTATTATGCTGAAAAAAAAATAGGGGATTATACAATAGAGGTAAATGGGGGAAAATATAAAGTTCATTTTGATATAGAAATAATTAAAAACCAATATGGAAACGTTATCGCAAGAGGTTCTTACAAGAATTTAAACGACTTAAATGTCGACTTATCGAAATGGATAAAGGCGAACTTAATTAATGGCACATAACACCAAGCTAAGAGACGTTTAAATGTCTTTTAGCAACTGTTATAAATAATTACTATATTTACACCATGATAATCACATACCTAACTCCATTAGTAGTCTCATGGTGGTTCACACACTTCGAGCCCATTCAACACTACCTTGACACCCGACTAATACTACCTGACTGGCTACACACTGCCTTAGGTTGCTGGAAGTGTCTATCATTCTGGTCAACCTTGGCCTACTCACAATCATTCACTGTGGCTTGTGCCACATCACTCACAGCCGTATGCTTGAACAAACTGATATACAACTCATAGAGACCATCCTCAACCTACCAGAGGAGCAGACCATGAGGAAGAGCTCACTGGTACAACTGCAGAGGGTGAAGAACAGAGTGACTGGCATACGTGATAAAGAGTGCTTTTGCTCTGGAGTACGCAGGAAGGTGTGGTACAAAGACTTTCTCACCTGGTATGAAGCTAATACTTGACCAATATATCAGTAGGAACTATGATGAGGTGCTCAGATATACTAAGCACTTCCTCAAGCGACTGAACATACCATCCTCAATAGAGGCTCATGCAGTGATCAACAACGCTTACTTGCACTGTGTGAAAGTCAACATACCAGACATGACTCAAGACAAGGCTAAGAGCTACCTACTGAACACTATTAAGTATGAGCTCATCTGGACTCAAGGGTCAAAGAGCAAGCGAGATGACATCTATAGGTCACAGGAGTACTTGGGTGATTGCATGGATGACCCCAGTGAGATAGAGCACAAGCTCGAGATAGAGGAACGGCATAACTTTAAGAAAGCAATGGTTGAGATATATCGGAGCTCATTGGATGACAGGATAAAAAGACTTATATTTGAGGCATACTATGACAAAGGACATTCAACTCAAACGGCACTGGCTAAGTACTTCAACATCAACATCACATCGGCTTACTTTCTGATACGAGAAATTAAACAAAATATTAAAGAGATACAATATAGGTATGAAGAGTGTTGACATTATAGGCTTAATCACTTACATCCTTGCTTGGGGTGTGGTGCTGGCACTGTTCAATGAGAATGTGTATCTGCTGTTCAAGTTCGCAGGTGCAACAATAGGAGCATATCTAATATTCATTATAATACAACAAAATGACTTACAAAATTAAACAAGAATACATCGGAACTACTGTGAAGGTGTATGATCGCATCTTAGGAACTCGCACAATAGTGGTGGATAAGATTGACATGAACAAGGTTAAGTACTACCAGTCTATCGGGCTCAAGCATATCTTTGAAGAGGTGGTGACTACCACTGTACCAGAGGTCACTGTGATAGAGTACAAGGCTGTAGATGGACCAATACCAGAGGCTACTCCGAAACCTAAAAAGAAACGCAAACCTAAGGCTAATGGCCAAGCATAAATACATAGAGACTCCAGAGGACTTAAAGGCCATGTGGGATAAGTATAAGGCTTATGCACAAGGGATTTATGACTTGTTACCTGTAGCTAATAATAAAACAGGTGAAGTACTTTATTTACCTGTTCAAAAACCATTGACAAGATGGGGATTTGAGGCTTGGGTATTTGAGAATTATGGGCATGGAGTTAAGCAATATCTGGATAATCAAGATAAGGAGTACAACGCATATCTGGGAGTCACAACGCATATACGAAATGAATGGACTCATGATCATGTGAGTGGAACTATGACAGGAAAATATAAAGCACCTAACCTTACAGCAAGGGTAACAGGTGTGACTGATACTGTAGATGTTACCAGCAATGGTCAGTCTATCTCTGATATTAAGGTTACTATAGTAAAGTAACTAACTTATAATTGTTAATAAATACTATCTAATTAGGTAGTGGCTTTGCTATGGAAATAAAAGCAACACACATCTTCGAGAGGAACTACGAGGCACTGACAAGCCCAGACCATAGATTCATAATCAATGAAGGTGGCTCAAGGTCAAGCAAGACCTACAGCCTTTGCCAGCTGATAATAGTCTACTGCCTACAGAACAGAGGCAAGGTGGTGAGCATCATACGCAAGACCTTCCCGGCACTCAGAGCTACAGTGATGAGAGACTTCCTTGAGATCATGAAGGACTTGGATATCTACGAGGTGACCAAGCACAATAAGTCTGAGCACATCTACACCTTTGACAATGGCTCTATTGTGGAATTCTTCTCAGTGGATGATGAGCAAAAGATACGAGGTAGGAAGAGAGACCTTGCATGGTGCAATGAGGCTAATGAGCTGTACTATGATGACTTTACTCAGCTGAACATGAGGACAGAGGGCAAGCTAATCTTTGACTACAACCCATCGGAATCTAACTCATGGCTGTATGAACTGCCACCAGATGAGAGTGTACTTATCAAGTCAACCTACAAGGATAACCCGTTCCTACCAGATAGCATCAAGCGACAGATAGAGGACTTGAAGAGGACAGATGAGGCACAGTACCAGATATACGCACTTGGGGAGAAGGCTATCTCTAAGAGCAACATCTACAGTAACTGGTCCTTTGTCAAGCATAGGCCTGCTAAGTTCACCTCCTTTGTCTATGGTCTTGACTTCGGATACAATCACCCTACTGCATTGGTGAGGGTGTACTGGAGAGATAAGGACATCTACATTGAGCCTGTGATATATGAGAGCTACCTCACCACCACTGACCTCATTGCTCGTATGGACCAGTTAGGCATTGACAAGAGTGTGAACATACTGGCTGACTACTCAAGACCAGAGACCATTGCTGAGATAGATAGGGCAGGGTACTACATTGAGAATGCCAACAAGGTGGTGAAGAAAGGGATAGATAACATCAAGACCTTTGGCGTGATATGTGAAGACCACCCCGCACTCAAGAAGGAGTACGAGAATTACAAGTGGAAAAAGATAGGGGATACCATCACAGATGAGCCTGTCAAGTTATGGGATGATGCCATGGATGCCATCCGATATGCAGCTACCTACATCAAGCAGGAGTACTACACTGATGACAGTTACTTAGCCTTCTAACAGGATTCACTTCAAGATACAATATAGGTATGGCAACAACATTCATAGCACAGCCTCAAGACTTTACTCCTGCGTACAATGAGGTCAAGTTCATAGTGGACTCAACCAATGTAAACAAGGCAGGGTTCAGATATATCTTTGAGGTGTTTGAGGCAGGCACTGCAACAAGGATAGGATACTACAAGGCACTGCCAACATTCGGCACTGGCTATGGTGAGCAAGACTTGAGTAAGCTCTTGAGTAACATGGTAACCTTTGACTTCAACCCCACAGTGACCACCTTCTATGATGCCACCAACAGCTACTATAACTATGACCTAAGGATAGGTGAAGAGTATATCTTTGACCTAAGCTATACTGCATCACTAACTGACAATGGAGGGAGTGTTGAGATAACAGCGACTCATCCCTTCCAAGTGGGGGACCAGGTGAACATCACTCAGGCAGATGGAGGTGTAGCTAACCCATCGGTGGAAGGACTGCACACTGTGACTGCAATCACAGGTACTACCTCCTTCACGATTAACGCACTATGGGCAGATGTGACTGATGACACCATCAATGGCACTGTCAAGTATGCTGACAACCGCAAGACCATAGACCTTGACATCATAAGCACCCTTGACAAGTATGTGTTCAATGGTGTGCAACCATGGCTTGAGATGCCGTACTGGGATGAGACTGACTATGAGCTTGACGGTGTTACTAAGGGATGGTTGACTGACCAGCCTCTATCATTCAGTTGCACCCCCGGGCAGGACTTATGGCTGAACCTACGAGGTGACAACATCACTGTCAACAAAAGGTTGTACTTCACCAGTGATGACGGCTCAGTGTTCTACAAGGATATTACAGGAGGTGACTACATCAAGGGTGTGGCAGTTGGTCCTAACAACTACGGCTCACTGACCTTAGTAAGTGGCACTGCTCCACTTGTCAAGCCAACTACTAAGAGCTATGGAGTGTACTACAGTGACGGTATATTCAACCCTCAGAAGAGTATTAAGTATGCCATCAACATAGACAGGAGGGTATTGATCTCTGAGAGTCACATCGTGTTCTTAGATAGGATGGGTTCATGGAGTAGCTTTGCCTTCCAGCTTAAGAGCTATGAGAAGCTCAACATCAAGAGGGAGACCTACAACAAGGATGTGCCAGGATATGTAACTGGCTCAGAGTGGAAGTACAAGACTTATGAACAAGGCACTGTTAATTACAACACCCAAGTGACTAAGACCATAGACCTCAACACCAACTGGATGAGTGAGAATGAAGGTATCTACTTCCAGCAGTTAGTGACCTCACCACAGACTTACATCAAGAACGTAGTGTACCACATCACAGAGGATGGGATACCACTCTATGATGAGGATGGCTGTATCATACACATCCCAGAGAGCACTGAGTATGTGAGCTGTAATGTACTGAATAACACCTTCGACATACAGAGGGTTCGGAACAAGCATCTGATAAGGCAACAGCTACAAGTTAGGTTATCTAATAACGACATCATCAATGGTTAAGATAGTACTATCAACAGGGGAGCTGGATGTTGCTGAGACTCTATCCCTACCCATCACGTTCAACATTGGTGACATCAGAGACTTGTCAGCTCGCAAGGGTACATTCTCAAAGACTGTCACATTGGATGGCACTAAGAACAACAATGAGTTGTTAGGTCACTACTATGATGTGAACATACAGGCAGGCACGTTCAACCTTAACGCCTTGACTAAGTGTCAGGTGATACAGAACGGAGTGCCTATCTTGGATGAGGCTCTTCTGCAGTTGGTGAGTGTGAACAAGGTACAGGCCAACAACAGCTATGAGGATGAGGTGAGTTACACTGTATTGATTAAGGACAGCAGAGCTGAGTTCTTCACAGCCATCACTAACGTTAACTTGACTGACTTAGATTTCTCTGACCTCAACCATGCGTTTGACTCATCAGTTATAGCGGGCACATTTGACAACACTGTGGTAGATGGATATAAGTATGTGATGCCGTACAACAACACTAACGTGTTCAATGCAAATGACTTCAAGCCAGCTATCTACGCCAAGACCTACTTTGATAGGATATTCGCTGTGGCAGGATTCACATATACATGGGCAGGCTTAACTGCTGCACACTTCGATAAGTTGTTGATACCATACAATGGTGATACCAATGACCAGAACTATGATGACTACAGAGTTGAGGCAACCAACACATGGACCACAACCAACGTACAGGCAACAGGATACAACGTCACTTTCATTGAGTCAGTTGACTCTGGATGGAGTGAGCTTGTGGATACTCAAGGTATCTTTGACCCAGCACTTGGAGAGTACACTTCACCATTCAATACTAACTCAACAGCAGGTGAGCACTATGTGTATAGCTTGACATTGAGTGGTAGCATCTCACTTGACAATACCAGTGGAGCAAATGCCTACTTGACAAGTCTCTATCCAGTAGGTGATAACTACAACAGATACAGAGTCTTTGCAAGGGTGAGTGTGGCAGGTAGTGGTAACGCTATAGTCTATGGCTCAAGCGTACTATACCCAAGTACAACACCCCTTCCTAATGGTAGTACAACGGTGTTAAGTTTTGCAGATACATTGAATATCCCTGTGGCTTATAACGGCTCTGGGTTCGCTAATGGTATCAGTGCAGGAGATATACAGATACTTGATGTGGGTGTTGAGGTAGTGAGCTTTGATAATAGTAACGGAACAGGACAGATACAGACTAACAGTTTCTGGTATGATGTCACAGTGACTAACTTTGTGGATGTGAATGTAGTCCTTGACTTGACATCCATCAACATGGTGATACTGCCAAGCAACAACATACAAGTGACAGGTGGCACGTTGACCATGAACCAGTATGTACCTGTGGAGATTAAGCAATCAGAGTTTGTCAAGTCTATCCTACAGATGTACAACCTGTATGTGGAGCAGGATATTGACAACCCCTATAACCTTGTACTGAGACATAGGGATGAGTACTATGATTCGGGTGCTGAGAAGGATTGGTCAAGTAAACTGGCAAAGGATAAGCCTCAAGAATTGGTGTTCCTTCCAGACTTGACTAAGAAAAAACTTAAGTTAACTTATGAACAGGATGACGATAATTTCAACAAGTTATACACACAAGCGACTGGTGAGATATACGGTCAGATAGAATATACTTTTGACAATGAATATGTTAAGGATGTTGAGACTCAGGCTTTACTGTTCTCCCCTACTCCAGTCTACCCTACAAACTTTGGGGCATATGTTCCAGCCATAATAGGCTCAGCTCCGAATACTAACATCCGTATCTTGTATGATGGAGGAGAGCAAGGATGCCAGCCCTTTGACATTGTGGACTTTGGTATAACAGGTCAGTATGGCTTGACTAAGTATCCAATGTTAGGACATTTCAACAACGCCTTGACTCCTACCTTTGACATCAACTTTGGCACGAATGATTACTACTTCTATGAGCCTGTATCACTGACTGCTAACAACCTGTACAACTTGTACTGGAGGAGGACAGTCAACCAGATAAACGTAGGTAAGATGTTGATAGCTTACTTTGACCTTGATGAGGTGGATATCCAGTCACTCAAGCTCAATGATAAGATCTACATTGATAACTCATGGTGGAACATCAACAAGATAGCTGACTACAACGCCAACAACAACCAACTCACTAAGGTGGAGTTGATAAGCATAGATACAGAGATTGACCTTGCACGCTACCAGACAGGCAACGGCAACCCTATAGGTGATACAATCACAGCTGTGGGTGTTGACTCTATGTTACGTACCATGAGTATGAACAACAACGTCATCATGCCTGGTGCAGATGCAATGGTGTTTGGTAAGGGCAACACTGTGACTGCTGGCACTAAGGGTGTTATTGTAGGCAACGGTCAAGTCCTTGAGAATGATGGTATGGTGGTGAGCAACTTGACTGTGACTGGTAGTATTAATGGTGCTGTAGTGGTGAACAGTTCGAGGTACATTGCTAACCTACTACAGAGCAGTACAAGTGACCCAACGGCTACAGTACTTGAGAATAGCTTAGGTGACATTGTATGGACCAGACTATCAACAGGGCTATATGCAGGTACATTGACAGGTGCGTTCCCAACTGCTGACATGACATACATCATGCTCAATGGTACAACAGACCCAGGACTATGTTCAGCGTACTGGTACAACACTAATCAGATAAGGATAGAGACCAGAGACACATCACTTGATGCCTTATCAGATGACTTATTAACATATGCAACAATCGAAATAAGAACTTATTAACATGAATGAAGTAGAGATACCCTTAAAGATTACCGGCATTGGTGCAATGAAGGCTGAGTTGAGAGACCTCAAGGGAGCTATTGCAGATGCCACAGACCCAGCACAGATTGCAGCCCTATCTGCTAAGGCAGGGGAGCTCAAGGATAAGATATCTGATGCTAATGATGCAGTGACAGTCTTTGCTTCTGGCAGTAAGTTTGAGCAGGTGAGTAACTCTATCGGAGGTATCAAGGATTCATTGATGAGTCTTGACTTTGAAGAGGCACAACAGAAGGCTCAAGTGTTCAGCCAAGTGATGGGCAAGCTAAACCCTGGTGACTTGGCAAAAGGATTTAGTGGATTGATGGGTACTATTAAGACCATTGGTGGTGCATTCGTTAAGTTAGGAATGCAGATACTTGCTAACCCTATATTCTTATTAGTTGCGGTCATCACTGCTATAGTAGTTGCAATAGGTTACTTTCTTAAAAAGATAGGGGTACTTGATGCAATACTTAAGGCTATCATGGCACCAATCAATGCTATCATAGATGGATTTAAAGCCTTGACAGATATGCTTGGATTGACATCATATGCAGAAGAGGAAGCTGCAGAGGTGACTAAACAAGCAGAAGAGGATAAAAGAAAGGCTATTGAGGAAAGTTACAATAATAGAAAACAGTTGTTCAACCTTACTAAGGATATGACTGACCAAGAGATTAAGATGATGGAGGATGCACTTGGTGTGCGTATCAACACATCTGAGTCTGAGTTTGATATTGAGCAACAAAAACAACAGGACATACAGGCATCTATTGAGAGGCAACAACAAGCCTATCAAGATATTGAGGATGCAGGTGGTGAACTAACAGAGGAGCAGGTAAAAGATAGAGAGAAATTAAGACAGGCATGGCTTGACTCAAACAAAGCAATAGAGCAGAATGAGGCTAATAGGGCTAAGGCTATCATAGATATTAACAGGAAGCAAAATGATGTGCTGGTATCTTGGAAGTTAAAAAACATGACTGATGAGAATGCCAGAGCAAAAGAGCAATTTAAACTTGATGAGCAAAAAGCACTTGCCGATCTTGATGTACAGATAAGATTAGCAAAATCTTTGAAGCAAGATACTGCTGGATTTGAAGCTGCTAAACTTGAGGTAAAAAATTACTATGCTAATGAGGCAAAGAAAGTAGATGCAAGGGTACAAAAACAACAAAGTGATGCAGCTATGGCTGCCAATAAAGAGGCACAAAGTAGAGCTAAGGAGCAACAGGCAGAGTATGAGAAATTGATTGAGGGTAAGTTGAAAAAACTTAAGGATGCTAATCAAAAGGAAATCAACTTAACTAAGGAAGGCACTCAAGCTCGAGTTGATGCTGAGGTAAAAGCACTTACTGAAGAGGTTAAGTACATGGAGAAAAACCAAAAGACCTTAAAATTAAGCAATGACCAGTTGTTCAATATTGCAGCTGACTATGATAAAAAGAAGAGAAAGCTACAAGAGGACTTTGATACTAAGCAAAAAAACCTAAGCAATGAACAGGCGAAATCTGAGGCAGAAAGTTTGTTACTCAATGCTAAAACTGAAGAGGAAAAACTATCTGCTAAGATAAAAGTACTTGAAACTACTGCAAGAATAGAACTTGACAATAATGAGTTATCAGCTACTCAAAGGAAAAACATTGAGGATAAGTTATCAAATGATATTGAGGAGATTGAAGCTCAAAGAACCAACATAAAGATTGCAGCAGCTAAAAAGATACTTGATGCTGAACAATTAGCAGCTGAGACTAAGCAGTCAGCAGAGGCATTTGCACTGGAGAGATTCAAAGGTACTAAGGAGCAAGAGATTGCGGCCAATGAGTCCTTCCTTCAAACACAATTAAGCACCCTTGAGAAACAAAGACTTAATGAGTTAGCTAATAAGCAACTAACAGTTGAAGAGATTGCAGCCATTGAGGAGAAATATAGACAGGCAAAAGAAGTAGCAGAACAGGCAACTGCTGATAAAATTGTAGAGATTGAAAAAACTGCAAGAGAGAAACAATTTGAGGCTATCAATAAAGGATTTGAATGGGCTGAGAAAGGTCAAGCTGCTGCAACACAATTAGCTGATTTAGTATTTTCTAATAAAAAGAAAAAACTAAAAGAAGGTACTGTTGAGGCTGAGAAGGCAGCAAAGCAAGAGTTTCAAATAATGAAATCATTACAGTTGAGTGCTGCTATTATTGATGCTGGTAAGGCAATTACTGCCTCATTAGCTGCATCACCTGTAGCTATTGGTCCTGTACCTAACCCTGCTGGTATTGCATCACTTGCATTTGCTACCTTGACATCTGCCATGAACATAGCTAAGATTGCAGGTACACAGTTTACATCAACTACACCACCAACAGATCCTGGTCAACCATCACTTGGAGGTACTACAACAACAGGAGGGATGGCAGTACCATCAGTGAGCTTATTCGGAGGTGGCAACAACTTGAACAACGTAGGTGCTCAACAGGAAGTTCAGCAACAAGGACAGACTATCACTGTCAATGCTATAGTGAGTGAGACCCAAGTAACAGAGGTACAGAATAGAGTAAATAAAATACAACGAAACGCAGAATTATGACAAGTTATCAAGCACTAATCAACCACATTGAGGCATTCTACAACGATCACCTACAGGTTAAAAAGATAGGTACTGACTTCACTGAACAGTTAACTAACTTTGCCACCAAGGATGAGAAGTATCCTTTGGTATTCATAGCTCCTGTGACTGCCTTACCAAGTGAGAACACAAACACAATCAGCCTTGAGATATATTGCTTTGACATCATCCAGAAGGACAGAGCCAACATCACTGTAATACTATCGGACTGCCATCAGATACTGGTTGACTTGTTCAACTACTTCACATTTAGTGATGACTACTCCTTTGACATCTTAGGAACACCATCACTAACCCCTATGAACAACCAACTGCTTGACTATGCAGCAGGGTGGATGATGAGCATAGAGGTGGATATGAGTAACTGGACTGACTGTCAAGTACCACTTATAACAAATCTGCCAGGATAGTACAATATAGGTATGGCAAGCAGACAAAAGATATCACAGATGACCCCGAAAGGGGCTAACCTTGAAGCTACTGACTTACTTGAGGTGAGTGTATTGACTGGCACTGGATACGGTACTTACTCTATCACAGGGCAGGAGATTATTGATGCTGCTTCAAGTGGTGGTAGTGTGAACATCTACAACACTGACGGCACACTGACAGGTGATAGGACATTGACAGGTGATAATAAGGTGCTATTGTTTCAAACAATGGGCCAGTTCAATGTGCACAGTCACATGAACAACACTGATAACATCACCTTTGAAGTACGTAGTGATGCCACATATCACAGCTTTGCCGTCAAAGACCACAATACAGGTGATGAGATATTCGTGATTAAGAACCAGAATGTAATAGTGCTCAAGCCAAAGTACACTGTTGAGCTGATTGATGCCTTGACAGTAGACTTCTATGCACCGTACAACCTTAAGATTGACTCAGTCACCAACATACTTAACGCACCCACAACAACACTCAAGGATGATGGAGCAACCTACACTGCAGGTGGTGGTGCAACAATAGCATCTGGAAGTAAGATAACAGTGACAGTAAACACTGCTGCAGTAGTAACATTGAACGCGACAAGGGTATGATAAGTGATTTATATATCAAGGCTCGGGCAACTGCTGTATCACGTAGCACTGCCAAGCTAATGAAGACTGGTCAGACCACTTCATACAGAACAGGTGATGATGGTGATATTGAGGCAGGTAGAGCTACCTCATTCACAGTACTTGCTGAGAATAACCCCTTTGGTAACACTAACAGATTCACAAGTGAGTTAGGTACTCAGACCTACACTAACAACATAGTGATTGACTGGAGTACTTATGATGGCTCAGTAGTCAATGGATATTATAGAGTGCTTACTGGCAACATCACATGGAATAACGCTATTGACCAATGCCTTGCACTGAGTGTGGGTACTTATACCAGTGGATGGAGGTTAGTTAATAGAGAAGAGTTGCTCAGCTTATATGATCATGAGAGAGTTCAAGGTCTTAACTATGCTCCATTTAGTTTAGTAGCTACAATATGGAGCTCAACATCATGGAAATTCATAACAACTTATGCTTACACATTGAGTGATACAGGTGTGAGTACTGTTGGGGATAAGACAGGAGCAGGAGGTCAACGGCTTGCAGTAAGAACATTCACAGTAACAGGAACAACACTAACCTAATATGGCAACTTATAAATTTCCCCAGTTCAATGTAGAGATAACAGACCCACTTATCAATGTGGAGAAAGTCAATGACTCTATCATGTATCATACTTGCTCAGTTGATGTGGTGTTGACCACTGAGTCTGCAGTATTCGGTGTGACATTCGTAGGGTTCACCTATGTTGATACATGGCATGATGATGATATAGTGGCTTGGGTTGAGAATGTAGAACTACCTAAGTACTTAGTATAATGGCAAGATACGCAAATAACGGTGTGTTCAATGTCCTGTATCCTACCAGAAGGAAGATACAGAGAATTATGCAACAGATAATCTTGAGAGAGGGCTTGATTGATACAGAGGCTCTCTATGACTCAGTTCGTATCAATGCTAAGATACCTGCATTAGGTGAACTTGAGATACAGATACTTGCAATGTATTACTTTGGATTCTTGAACAATGGTACAATCAACATTGCACCCTTTGACCTATGTGCTAAGCTAACAAGGGAGCTGGATAGTCAAGGTATCACAGGTGAAATCTACTCACAGTACACTGAGTGGATGACTCAAAGATATCCTATCCTTGATGTGGCTCGTATCTTAGGGGAGAAACGTTCTATTATCTACACCTTTGAACCTATCGGAGGTCAATTCTCTGCACCTCTATCATTCAGAGGTCAGCTATAGATTTAACTCTTTCTTCATAGCCAGCATATTAAAGGTCAAGACAAGCGGCATATCTGTCACCTGGTCAAACTTAGTCAAGTCCTCTTGACACAGGCTGTACAGTAGTCTCTCCCATGACCATTTGATGGCACTCTTCTGCTCTTGCTCAGCCTTCACATCTTGGCTTGTCTTTGGTCCATCATCTTCATCATCCTCACTATCATCTGATTGAAATAATAGCTCGTACTTATCCATGAACTCAGTTCTAAAAGTGAGGTATGTAGGTATGATGCCATAGATATCATTGATACAGTAATCATCCCACTGCTCAGCTCTATCAAATGGGGAGTACTTATAAGGCTCAATGACCTCATCTCCCCACTCATTGATGGTGTATTTACGGTATAGTATGGATGCAATGTGACCAATGTGCTTGACATAATCATTGGCAAAAAAATACTCAAGGTCAATGAACTCACCTATTGTCAGCTTGCTCAGTGGCTTGACCTTCCACTCTCCGATGAGGTGCTTATAGTTCTTTGATGGCTCAGAGTTTATGAACGTGATTTCTGCTAACATGGTGCTCACCTCACTGATGTCAAGGTCTTCAAGCTCATCAGATGGGATGTCTGCCAGTGCGGCAAGTATCTCTATCTCCCTGGTGAATACTTCCTCAATAGTGTACAGCTCTCTAATCTCTTTGAACTGCAGTACATCTATCTCACTCCACGACTTCGGCAGGTGCATCCTTAGGCATTTGCTTAGCTAACTTCTGACCTATCTCAACCAAATATGGCATAGCTAACTCTGCCTTGAGCTCTCTGATAATCTTTGCCTTGTGCTTGATGTGTGCATCTGCATAGTGCTCAGCCTTAGTGAGGTCAGTACGTTTGAACAGGATGGCCAACATCTCTGAGATGTACCCCTTATGTCTTGAGTGCATCACCTTCTCAATGTGCTTAGTGTCCTTAACTGACAACTTGAACTGCTCCTCAAAGGCAGTGTAGGTGTAGTTCATGTGCTCAAAGGACGGCTGTAGCTCTGGCTTACCACTAAGATTGTTGAACTGCTTAACACATTCCTTGAACTCCTCAATAGATACATCCTCCCACTCATCCTCTGCAATGCCTAAGAGCATGAACACCTCAATATGTTTCTCAATAGCATCAATGTCTTGTCTTGCATGGATTGTAGTGATGTCCTCGAACTGTTGCACCGTCAACTCACTCAGTTGATTAGGTATCTCCTTGCCTAAAATAGTTACCATAAATATTAATTTTTAACAAATATAACACTTTCTACAATATAGGCATGGACAGACCATGCTACAAGATAACAATAGAGGATGCCTACTCCGATGGAGAGGACCTTGGGATGGAGATGATAGCCTTCACCAATAAGCCTGCAATTAAGGTGAAAGGGATGGCATTCAATTCTCATGCTGTGATGACATTCAGTGATGATGTTAAGATGCGTATTGTAGCACCTGCCATGATACCTATGGAGATCTACAGGAAAGATGAGGATGGTAGTGAGTATGATGTACAGTTCACTGCAGAAGTGATTGAGGCTATCCACAGCAAGTTCATGCTGAACCTACAGAACAAGGATATCTTTAACCTTGAGCATGATGCTACTGAGAAAGTACCTGCATACATCCTTGAGGCATGGATAGTGGACAGCCCACAACATGACAAGGCATTCACAACATACGGCATTGAAGTACCTAAGGGAACATTGATGTTGACAAGCCAAGTAACTGATAAGGAGTACTATGATAAGCTGGTTGAGTCTGGTCAAGTAGGGTACTCTATTGAGGGATTCTTAGGTATGAAATTATCGGAACACTTAAATAAATATACAATGAAGTTACCTGATGGAGAGCATCAGATGGAAGACAAAATCTACGTCATAGCAGATGGAGAAGTTGTTGAAATCAAAGATGTGCCTACCGAAATGGAGGCAGAAATGGCAGCAGATCCTGCTGTTGAAGAAGAAGCTCAGACCACTGTAGACAATGCAGAGGAAGCTGTACAAGAAGAAGAGTCTGCAGCAGCAGCAGAGGATGTTGAAATGGCAGTTGACCCTGCCCTTGATGCTGAGGCTGTACTTGCTATAGTAGCACCAGTTATTGAGGAGCAAGTTAATCAACTTGTTGCTATGATAGCAGATTTAAAAAACCAGCTGGAAGAAAGTCTATCAGCTGAGACTGTGGAGGAAGCAGCACCAGTTGCATTGACTGCACATGAGAAATTCAAAGAATTTGTAAAATTTTCAAAAACCAAATAAGATGACACGTAACCTTAAATTCGATTTAGATATCGAAACAAACGCACTATTATGTGCAAACCCAGATGAGTTCTATTCAAAGGCTTATTTATCAAGCCCAGACATTGCTAATAATTTCCGTACCCTACCAGGTATTAAGTCAAAGACTAAGTTAGCAAATGTAACTTTTGGTTCATTATTACAGGCTTCAACTTGTAACTTCTCTGCACCTACTGACTCATTAGATGCTATTGACATTGATGTATGTCCATTGTCTGCTATGGCTCAATTATGTCAGTTTGACTTAGAGCAATCATTCTTAGCTTTACAAATGGCTCAAGGTTCAAATGGTGACTTCACTGTTGCATCATTCATGTCTTACTACTGGAATGAGATGGCAATGGTTATTGGTCAAGATTTAGAGTTATTAAGATGGCAAGGTGATGTTGCATCTGTTGACCCATTATTATCTCTTTGCAACGGGTACTTAGTACAGTTGTGTGGTGATGGTGATGTTAACGGATTGTACTCTGGAGCTATTACTACATCAAACGTGTTGACAGTATTAGAGGCTGTAGTTAACGCTGCTCCTGCTGCTATCGTACGTAAGAAAGCTGACTTGAGATTGTATGTTTCAACAAATGTAGCTAACGCTTATGAGTTGAAAGCAGCTCAAGGTAACACTCAAACTTATGTGACATTACCATTAGGATTGACTTTCTTAGGTATCAATGTAGTTGTGTGTGAGGGTATGCCAGACAACACTATCGTGTTGACATTGAAAAACAACCTTGTATATGCATTTGATGCAGAAGGAGATTCTAAAGCATTGAAAGCAGTAAACTTATCTGACTCAGTTGCTGAGCCTTACTTAAGAACTCGTGCTAACATGAAGGCTGGTTTCCATTACACGAACCCTGCTGAGATCGTTGTGTATAACGTATGTTTTGACTAACAATATACCAGGGGGGCAGTAAGTGCTCCCCTATTTTTAAACCTTAAAAAAATTAATACAGATGAGCTGTGCAACTTTAGAGACAATTTTAAAATCTTGTGACAACAATTCTGGGGGTATATACAAGTTTTATGTGAACCAACAGGATAACATAGATGAGACTGGTATCGCATTTGATGCTATCAAGACTTATACCATTGACACATTGCCATTAGTGGTAGGTGCTGACCCATTCATTGAATTAGAGTTCAAGAGAAACACTTCCTCATATACAGAGGAGAGTGCTATAGACTTGATTAACGGATCAAGCTACGTTACTGCAACTGTGAACTTGATGTTCCATAGAAGAGACCAAAATAAGTCTCAAGCTATCAAAGTGCTTGGAGCAGGTCAACAATACTTAGCTGGTATCATTCAAGATGCTAATGGCTTATACTGGTACTTCCCTTACTTGCAGGTATCTGCAACAGGTGAAGGTTCTGGTACAGCTCGTGCAGATGGTAGTAAGTATTCCCTTACACTGGTAGCGGAAAATGACTACTTAGCATATGAAGTAGATCCTACAATCATCCCTGGACTCCTTTAATCCTTGCCGATTATAGACAAGAGCCTCACTTCGGTGGGGCTTTTTTAATTATTATAAACAGGTGATACAATATAGGTATGATATATCTTGAGAAGGACTCAGTGAATAGCTTTGTGTTGACCCTTACAGAGGTCACTACAATACCCAATGCACTCTATTTATTTGAGTTTGAGGATGAGTTCAACACTGCACCCGACCCAATCTATTGGAGTGGACCAGATACTTCACCTTATCCCTCAAGATTCAACCTGTTTACTATTGATGAGCCTACAGATATTGACTTTGTAAAAGGTCAGTACAGATACAAGGTCTATCAGACACCCACATACACCCTTGACCCTACTGGCTTGACCATGATAGAAGAGGGTAGGATGGTAGTGGCAGGACTAACAACTAACTCAATATATGACTGATGGCATGGTATAGTAGATTCATAGGCTCTAAGCCTCAAGCAACAGAAGTAGTGGAAGGATATCAGTCCTTTAGTACTCCATTTGGTAAGGTAGGTGATGCCAACCTATCACTGCCTTATGTCAATGGTAGGTATCAAGTGGCAGGATACATCCCATTCGGGCAGAACAATATGTTCCCTGAGCTACTCAACCAACTGTACTATACCTCACCACTGCACGGTGCCATAGTGGACTTCAAGACCAACGCTGTGATAGGTGGTGGATACACCCTTGAGACTGCTAAGATGTCAAATGAGGATAAGTTGAAGCTGTACACCTTTGAAAAAAAGATTAAGTTAGGCAAGGTTGACAAGGCTGTCACTCAGCAGTTGATTGTTCACCATAGAGTGTACTTCAAACTGTGCTACAATAAAAAAGGTGACCTATACAAGATAGAAAATATCTCCCCAGAGAAGGTGAGAATTGCAAGAGATAAGATAACTTACTACCTATGTGATGACTGGTCAGCTCGTATTGATGTGATGCCTATAAAGAAAGCACATCCTACCAACACTGACCTTGAGCAACTATACTGCTATGAGTTGATGACTTTGGGTCAAGAGTGGTATCCGCTCCCTCAGTACAGTTCGGCACTTAATTTTGCATTCCTTAGTGGTGAGCTGTCATACTTCGCTAAGTCAAACATCCAGAACTCAGTGTTCCCTTCCTTCGCTATGATGTTCCCAAAAAGACCACAGTCAGAGGAAGAGAAGACCATGATCAAGCACACCATTGATAGGTTGAAAGGTGCTGCTAATGCCGGGAAGGCTGTGGCATTCTTTGCTAACAACCAGGACCAACTACCAAAGATAGAGGCACTACCTGTTAACAACAATGATAAGCTATTCCATGAAGCATCTGCACTGAACACTGAACAGATATGCTTTGCACATACCATTGACCCTATCTTGATGGGAGTAAGGACCACAGGTTCACTTGGTGGTGGAGCTGACATCAAGCAGGCTTATGTAGTGTTTGAAAAAAATGTAGTGATGCCATTGAGACATGAGGTAGAGAATATCGTTAATGAGCTCCTTCACCTGGCTAAGATACCAGGTCACTATATGATCAACAACTTCCAGATTATCAATGAGACTATTGTAGAGATAGAAGGTGACGCATCTAAGACATCTGATGCACTCAACTCATTGAGTCCACTTGTAGCTACTAAGGTACTTGAGCAAATGACACCTAATGAGGTCAGAGCACTTGCATCGTTGCCACCTGTTGAGGGGGGTGATGTAGTACAATCAACAACACAACCAACACCTGCACCATGATATACTTCATAACAGAGACATACCTCAAGACTAACACACCTATTACAGCTAATGTGGATGTAACAGATGTTACTCCATACATAGCAACACAGGCTCAGCTTAGAGTTATGCCTATCTTAGGAACAACATACTACAACTATCTACTGGCAGCATACAATGCTCAGACATTGACACCAGATGAAGAGGCACTTGTGACCTTCATACAGCCAGTGATAGCATGGAGAAGTGCAGAAGATGCTGTCTTTGGATTGACTTACCAGCTCAAGAACAAAGGATTGCAGACTCAGTTCGGTGACTACTCAGCATCTGTGGGCCGTAGTGAGGTAGCATTCGGGATGGAGCACTACGCACAAAAGGCTTCATTCTTTGAGCAACGGTTGATTAGATACTTGATAGCTAACAAGGACTTGTATCCTGGATTCACAGCTAAGACCAACAGAGATACTGATCTTCGCCCTATGATAGATGAGTGCACTTGTGACTGCATTGGTGTATGTCACAGTGGATGCCCTTGTGGAGGGATGAGAGAAAATGGATACAATAACTCAATACTGATATTATGATACTGATTGAACAGTGGGCAATTAACATAGGAGCAACTGAACCATTATCAGGCTCATGGCTTCATGCTATAGCTGTTAAGTATGGAGCTAACACAACTAAGCCAGACCTACTTAGTAACATAGCTGCTAAACTTAATGCACCACCTAAGTATGGTGATATATACCATGACATTGCTGCTAAACTTGGTAACGACACACCCCTCAATGGTAGCTACCTTGAACGTATTGTACAACTAACAACACCAGCATAGACATGGCATTCAATGAGATAGCATTCACAGTGATTACAATTCTTATGTCAGCCATAGGATACTTCCTAAAAGGACTGCATACTGACCTTAAGTCTGTGATTGATGAGCAAAAGAAAATAATTGAGACTCAAGGAAGGCTCAAAGGTAAGATTGAACTGGTAGACAATGAGTCAAGATTCAAGTATGAGGCCATTGAGAAAATGACTCAGCTTGAGATTAAGCATCTGGCAGAGCAAATCAGTGAGCTAACCCAGTCAGTGAAGAAACTAATTGAAGTACAATTAACAAGATGAGCATAAGACAAAGATGGTCAGCAAAGACCCCTAAATTCTGGAAGAAAGTACAGGCTATAGCTATAACAGTGGGAGCAGTTGCAAGTGTACTTGTGGCTGCACCTATCGCCCTACCTGCAGCAGTAGTGACCTTGAGTGGATATGCTATAACTGCAGGTACTGTGGCGGCAACATTATCACAATTAACAATAGAACACAATGAATCTAAGTGAGAACGTAACACTGCAGGAGTTTGAATCATCTCCTACAGCAACAGCCAAAGGGATTATTAACAAGATGAGTGTGGCTCAGATTGAATCTGCTAAGCTATTATGTACTAAAGTATTTCAACCCCTTAGAGCACACGTAGGGAAGCCTATTAAGATCAACAGTGGATACCGTTCTCCTGCACTTAATAAGGCCATAGGAGGCAGTACAACGTCTCAACACTGTAAAGGTGAGGCAATGGACCTTGACCTGCATGATAAGGCTTTATTTGTGTGGATAATTGATAACTTAGACTTTGATCAAGCTATCTTTGAGGCAGGAACAGAAACTTCTGCAGCATGGTTTCACTTGAGTTACAAGAAATCTGGCAACAGAAAGCAAGCACTAAGAATGAAAAACGGAAAATACTCACCATTTAAAAGATAATCATGGCAAAGAAAGTAGGCAGACCTCGCAAAGTGGACCTCATCATTGAGACCAACAAGGCAGAAGTAGAATACCACAAAGATGGTACTAATCATGACCTCAAGTATGATGGGAAAAAAGTAGATGTGCACATCACAAAGGATGAGACAGGTACGAAAGTAGAGGTAACTTCTGAGAATAAGTTCCTCAAAGCAGTTGCAACCTTAGCATCTAAATTCATTGTAAAGAGATTCAAGAAAAAATAGTACCTGCCTACTTACCATAAGAACAGTTAGCAGGTCAACCTAATACACTTACTCCCCTTCCCATTAGAATAGGGCGCTCAGAGTGAGTTTTTTCACCCCTAACCCCTTCACAAGAGGGGTTTCCTTATTTAGAATCATTATAAATTACAATTATTTTTAACAAATTGTTGATTATTATTTGCACGTATGAAAATTATAAGTACATTTGTAAGGTAATCAAAACACAAAAGCATATGAAAAAGTTTATTAAAGATTGTGAAGAGTGCCAAGGTAATGGCAAAACGTACACCAACAGCACTTGGGATAATGATCCTCAGTATGATGTATCTTATGAATGCAAGTATTGTGAGGATGGTAAGGTCCAAGATAGTGAGGCATTGAATGAAGCTATTGATGATGCTGAGTACATGATTGAGGGTATGATTGAACGTATCAGAATTACATCAGATAACATCAAGATATGTGCTAAATTAGAATGCCACAACCTTGTTAAAAAGTACAAGAATAAAATAAACACACAAGCTCGTGCTCTTGCAAGACTTGAGATGTACAAAGCTAACCTTCAAAACTTGTAATCATGACAGAGAATCAAAAAGCAATACGTGATACCCTTATCATGGGTGCAGTATTCATGGCAGTTACCATAGTACTAACTATCATAGGAGTAATAGGATGATCAATTTAGCATATATAAAAGGCTGGGATAGGTTCAATGAGAGCCTGTACCACCGTTACCTTAAAGCAATAAACAATGTGGATAGTACACTACAAAGCATACACTCAAGGACAGTGGATGAGATTCAGCAAGATCGTAGAAGCAGACTCATCTGCTCAAGCAAGGCAAAGAGCCGACATCTGGGAGAAGTTAATAATCAAAGTAAATAGAATATGAAGACAGCAGTAGAATTTATGGCAAGTGAATTACTTTATTTGGATAATGAGTATGATATGAAACTTATTAATAAAAATGAATATCAAGAAAAAAGAAAAGAAATAATTGAACAAGCCAAAGAGATGGAGAAAGAGCAGATGATTAAGTTTGCAAATGAATATGCAGAAAGTGGTAGTTTTTATTGCAATGGTGAATTTGCTATTGAACAAGATGCCGAACAATACTACAACGAAACCTTTAAATCAGAATAGAATGATACTAAACCCAACAACAGCAGTATTAGCTTGGAAAGCTATTTACTACGTAACAAAGTACTCATGAGCATAAATGATGAGATTAGAGCTCGTTACTCTGATGAGCCAACTATTGACATAGCCAGAGACCTAAACATCTCCATATATAGAGTATATGGCAGAGCCAACAGGATGGGATTGAAAAAATCTAAGGAGTATATGAAGGAGCATAAGCCAGGGATGGATAACCTCATCAAGCATGGTGCAGCGTTCAGATTCAAGAAAGGTGATGAGCCTTACAACAAAGGGGTCAAGATGCCTGAGTCTACCTATAACAAGGTCAAGCATACCATGTTTAAGCCTGGTGATGAGCCTCACAACACTCGGCCTGTTGGCTCAATAAGGATACAGGAGAAAGCAGGTGATATACCATACCAGTATATCAAGGTAGGTAACAGGAACTGGCAACTACTCCACAGGTACAACTGGGAGAAAGTTAACGGCAAGATACCTAAAGGGATGGTGCTAAGGTTCATAGATGGCAACACCATGAACTGTGAGGTAGCTAATCTTGAGCTGTTGACTCAGCAAGAAAACATGATGAGGAACACAATGCATCAGTACCCTGCAGAACTAAAAGAGGTACTAAAATTACGTAACAAATTAAACAAGTTAATAAATGGCAAGGAACAAAATCAGTGATCTACGTGATCACCTATTCGCACAATTAGAGAGACTGGATGATGACCAGATTACACCTGAGCAACTACAGGCAGAGCTGGGCAAAGCTAAGGCGGTGGCTCACATTGGGTCAGTGATTATCAACTCAGCTAAACTTGAGGTAGACTACCTTAAGGCAACTGGCAGGATTGACTCTAACTCAGAGATATTTAAGAGTATTGACGATATAAAGCAGTTGAAATGAAACAGTATAGAATATGGCTTGAGGATGCAGTGGAAGAGGATGGTGGATTTTGGTGGTATTGTCTACTGGATGACAACGGATGCCTCTATAATGAGAGCTACCCTAATGAAGAGAGAGATACACTACAGCAATACATTGCATGGGGGTATAAAGTGGAGGAGGTGACCAATGAGTGAAGAGGCAAAAATGGCACTGTTTACTTGTGCAGTGTCAGCAATAGTAATGATTATAGGAATAATATACAATGATAGAAGAAATAATTGAACACATCAAAGAGCATGAACTGGCTAAGCCAAGCAGAGCCAGAGAATATGTGTACAGAAGGGCATTCATTTGCCACCTGTTACGCAAGCAGGGATGGACTCTGCAAAAGATAGCAGACCTATTCAATAGAAACCATGCCACCATCATGCACTCTATTGGTGTACACAACCAGTTTATGGAACACAATGACAAGATCTACCTATCATACATTGAGAATGAGATAGAACTGTTTGAGACAGTGGTAGAGGAAAAAAGAAACATCTTTGATGACATCTTGAAGTGCAACAACACAACTGATTTAAAAATAATTAAAGAAATGATTGCAAATAATGAATATTATTGACTAATTTAGCAACGCTTTTACTTGATTGATTATCC
>Ga0222713_10001098_pt1 | contig 31005 bp, 14 predicted proteins | sample C33_649DmetaG_FD_165061 | JGI IMG/M metagenome (GOLD analysis project Ga0222713, IMG submission 165061) | Estuarine water microbial communities from San Francisco Bay, California, United States - C33_649D | ecosystem: Environmental > Aquatic > Marine > Unclassified | place: USA: California... | reverse complement strand
CACTTTTAGTTGACGGAGATAATCTTTTCAAAATAGGTTTTCATGGGGTAAAGGAATATTACCACAATGGAAATCATATTGGTGGAATATTTCACTTTGTTAACACCTTGAGAAAGTTCTTAAAAGAGCACAATTACGACAAAGTTATCGTCTTTTGGGATGGAGAGAATAACTCCACCCAAAGACGACTTCTCCTACCTCAATATAAAGAGAATAGACGGTCTGAAACCAACGAGTTGAAGCGTCAGTCATACGAGTGGCAAAAGTCTCGTATACGTCAATATTTGGAGGATATGTTCATACGTCAAGTATGTATTGAAAACTCTGAAAGTGATGATTTGATTTCATACTATTGTCAAATATCACAAGACGAAAAAAAGACAATTTTTTCATCGGACAAAGATTTAACACAACTCATTTCTGAGAATGTGGAAATCTATTCGCCGATTAAAAAGGAGTACCACAAATACGGAGAAAGAATTAATATTGGTAATCTTTGGATACCACATCAAAATGTTGTTACTTACAAAATTTTGACTGGTGATAAGTCCGACAACATTGATGGTATTTTGTTGTTGGGTGAAAAGACTATTGTAAAATTATTTCCTGAGGTACTTGAAAAAACGACATCTATTTCTGATATTTTTACAACAATCAATAAATTGACTGAAGATGAAAAGAAACAGAAATCGATATGTAACATCCTTGAAGGAAAAACAAAACGAGGTTCCCTCGGTCAAGAATTTTTTGAAATCAACAAAAAACTTGTTGATTTGTCCGACCCATTAATATCAAACGAGGGTAAAGAAGAAGTCAAAGCTTATTATGAAGAAGAGTTGGACCCCGACGGTCGAGGTTACAAAAATCTAATGAGATTAATGAACGATGATGGAATCTTTAAGTACCTACCTAAAGTTGATGACCAATGGGTCGAATTTTTACAACCATTTATGAAATTATCAAGAAAAGAAAAAAAACGATACAATACTAAAAATTAAAATTATGAAAGAACAACAAATGCAAGACACGACAAAGATGGAATTCTTATTGACTTTGAATGACAACATCATCGTACAAAGATTCTACAATGTTAAGGGGTACAACCCAAAGGCACGAAAAAGTTTGGAAGTTGCGGCTATCTTGAAAGAGGTTGCGGAGCTTGTTGAAAACAATCTTAAAATCAAATCATTGATTTACATGATTGATAATCAAGACCAAATTATCACCGACCCTGAGATTTTGGAAACATCAAATACCGAGGGTGCTGAGTACTTTAACCTTTATGTGAGAATTGGTGAAGAGACAATTTGTCATAGAATTGTTGACGCTAAATTGTACCCACCAAAGGTAAGATATACCGTGGATATACGTCCAGAGTTAAAAACTATACTTAGAGGTCTAACTGACATTTTTTCAGCTGAAAATTTAAGTTACAAATACATGAACTATCAGCTCGCTTAAGAGTATTTATAAATCCGAGAGGGAGTTAAACGTTATTAAAAGTTATGTCAAACGATAAGAATTTTGGTTATTTAGGGAACACATTTCAAATACAATTATTAAACAATATTATTCTCAATAAAGATTTTGCCACTTCTATCGTTGACGTTTTAGACCCAAAGTATTTTGACAATCAGTACTTCCGACTTATCATGCAAATGATAAAGGAATACTACATCAAGTACGAACACGCACCTACGTTCAACACATTAGACCAGTTGACAAAATCTGAGATAACATCACCAATGGCTCAAAAGATGGTGATGGACATGTTGGAACAAGTTAAAGAATGTCCGATTGAGGGTTCTGACTTTGTCCAAGAAAAATCTTTGAAGTTCTGTAAACAACAAGAACTACAAAAGGTTATGTCAAAGGCTCAGAAAATCATTGACAAAGGGGATTTCGAAAGTTATGACCATTTGGAAGAAATGGTTCGTGAAGCCCTACAGGTTGGTGAGGTTGAGATAGGTACTTCTGACGTGTTCTCTAACTTAGATGAGGTTTTGGATGACGATTACCGACACCCGATTCCTATGGGTATTCAAGGTATTGATAACTTGTTAAAAGGTGGGTTGGCTAAAGGAGAAATCGGTGTAATATTGGCACCAACTGGTGTTGGTAAAACAACAATTTTGTCTAAACTCGCAAACAATGCATTCAATTTAGGGTACAACGTTCTACAAATATTTTTTGAGGACAACCCTAAAATCATTCAACGTAAACACTTCACAATGTGGACAGGAATTGCTCCTGATGACTTATCAAACCACAGAGAAGTTGTAATAGATAAAGTTAAAGAAATTAGGTTAAACACTAAAAATAAGTTAACTTTGAAGAAATTGCCATCAGATACTATGACTATGAATCAAATCAAAAATCAGGTAAGAAAAATGATGGCTGAGGGTAATAAAATTGATATGATTGTTATTGACTATATTGATTGTATTGTACCTGACAGAAAGTTGGAAGATGAATGGAAAAGTGAGGGTTCAGTAATGAGAGCGTTTGAAGCTCTTTGTCACGAACTTCAAATTGTTGGATGGACTGCAACCCAAGGTAACCGTTCATCAATTTCTTCTGAAGTGGTAACAACAGACCAAATGGGTGGTTCTATTAAGAAAGCACAAGTTGGTCACGTGATTATCACTGTAGCAAAAACTCTTCAACAAAAGGAGATGAATTTGGCAACAATTGCAATTACAAAATCACGTCTTGGTAAAGACGGGGTTGTATTTGAGAATTGTAAGTTTGATAACGAATTCTTGGTAATTGATACTGAACAAAGTGTTACCATGTTAGGACTTGAAGAACAAAAAGAAGAAAGAAACAGAACTAGAATTAATGAGTTGTTGAATCAAAGAAGACAACGAGAAACTACAAATAATTAAAATAAAAAACTATGGATAATTACATTTTTAGTATGGCACTAAAGGACCACCGATATGTTGTAAAAAGAAGCGGTGAAACAGTCTTATTTGAATCTGAAAAGATTAAAAGGGCGATTGTGAAGGCAATGGCATCGATTGGAAAGGTTGATGAAGAAATGGCAGATAAAATCGCTAGACTAACAACAAAGAGTATCTTCAAAGGAGATAAAGACAGAGTTCCACACGTGGATGAAATCCATGATATGGTGGAGAATAAACTTATGGATAATGGATTGAACGATGTTGCAAAAGAATACATCATCTACCGTTCAAAACACAGACCAAACATCTTCAATAAAAGAACTAATTTGAAACCGTACGAATACCCTGAATTGGTTGAATATGTGGATGCTATTAGACACTCATATTGGGTTCACACTGAATTTAATTTTACATCTGATATTCAAGACTTCAAAGTACACTTGTCAGAAAAAGAACAAGCGGCAGTACAAAGAGCAATGTTAGCTATTTCACAAATTGAAATTGCGGTAAAAACATTTTGGGGTGATATCTACAAGAGATTACCAAAACCTGAAATTGGAAACGTTGGGGCTACATTCGCTGAATCAGAAGTTAGACACGCAGATGCGTACTCACACCTTATCCAACTTCTTGGATTGAATGGTGAGTTTGAAAATCTGTTGGAAGTACCAGCAATTCGTAGAAGAATCAAATATTTGGAAAAGACAATCACAAATTCTAAGTCTGTAGAAAGTCAGGACTATTTTGAATCTGTTGTTTTATTTTCTATGTTTGTAGAAAACGTTTCATTGTTTTCACAGTTCTTGGTTATCATGTCATTTAACAAACACAAAAATGTTTTAAAAGGTATTAGTAACGCTGTAGAAGCAACATCAAAAGAAGAGAACATTCACGCTGAGTTTGGTTTTGATTTGGTTAACATTATAAAAAAAGAAAACCCATCATGGTGGACAGATGAGTTGGTTGAAGATTTGATTCAGTCCACCAAAGAAGCATACGAAGCAGAAAAAGATATAGTTGATTGGATTTTTGAGATGGGTGACTTGACTTTCTTGTCAAAAGCACAAACTTTAGAATTCATCAAGCATAGATTTAATACTTCTTTGAACGCTATCGGTATTGATAATATTTTTGAAATCAACCAACCTTTGTTGGAAACAACTGAGTGGTTTGATGATGAAATTTTAACAACAAAACATACTGATTTCTTCAATAAAAGAAGTATCAATTATAGCAAAAAATCAAAATCGATAACGATGAACGATTTATTTTAATAAGAATTATTTAAGAAACATGGAAAATAGAGAACCTTTTGATTGGATTAACGAAGAGTCAATTACATTTCTTCGTAGAGGATATTTGAGTGAGGGAGAAGAACCCTTAGAAAGAATTAAAACAATTGCAGAACATGCCGAGAAAATCTTGGGTATTGATGGTTTTGCTGACAAGTTCTATGATTATATGGGGCGTGGTTGGTATTCATTATCATCACCTGTTTGGGCTAACTTTGGTAAGAAAAGGGGATTACCTGTAAGTTGTTTTGGTTCTAATGTGGGTGACAATATTGAGTCAATTTTATACACACAAGCAGAAGTTGGTGAAATGAGTAAAATGGGTGGAGGTACCTCAGGTTACTTTGGTAACATTCGTGGTAGAGGTGCTAAAATTACAGACAACGGACATGCTCCCGGTGCAGTTCACTTTATGAACTTGTTCCAAAGTGTTGTGGATAATATTTCACAAGGTTCAACACGTAGAGGTAGATTTTCACCATACCTACCAGTAGAACATCCTGATATTATGGAGTTCTTGGAAATCGGTACGGAAGGATTCCCAATTCAAGATTTAACACACGCAGTGACTGTTACTGATGAATTTATGGAACAGATGGTTAATGGTGACAAAGAGAAACGAGCTATTTGGGCAAAAGTAATTCAACGTAGAGGTGAAATTGGTTACCCATATATCATGTTCACTGACACAATGAATAAAAAAGCACCTGAAGTTTATAGAGACAAAGGAATGAAAATTTACAATTCGAATCTTTGTTCTGAAATTGCACTTCACAATTCAGAAGAAGAGTCTTTTGTTTGTGTATTGTCATCTATGAACTTACTTCATTATGATGAGTGGAAAGACACCGACGCAGTAGAAATGATGGTATATTTCCTTGATGCTGTTGTAACAGAGTTTATCAGCAAAATTGATGACATCCGAAACAGTGGTACCATTGAAGGTCAGAGAGCATTTTTCTACCTTGAAAAAGCATACAACTTCGCTAAGAGACAAAGAGCACTTGGTTTGGGAGTATTAGGATGGCACTCACTACTTCAATCTAAAGGATTACCATTTGATAGTAAGGATAGTGCAAAATTAAACATTGAAGTTTTCAAATTGATTAGAGATAAATCATATGATGCATCGTCTAAATTGGCTGAGATGTTTGGTGAACCTGAAACTTTAGTTGGGTATGGTAGAAGAAACGTTACATTAAACGCAATTGCACCTACTACATCATCAGCGTTTATTTTGGGTCAAGTATCTCAATCGATTGAACCTATTTGGTCTAACGCATATGTTAAAGACGTGGCTAAATTGAAAGTAACCATTAAGAACCCTGTTCTTCAAAAGTTATTGGCATCAATGAAAAAAGACACTAAAGCAACTTGGGACAGTATTAAAAAACAAGATGGTTCAGTTCAACATTTGGACTTCTTATCTGACGAACAAAAGGCAGTATTTAGAACTTTTGCTGAAATTAATCAGTCAGCAATCATTAACCAAGCGGCTGTTAGACAGGATTTTATTGACCAAGCACAATCTTTAAACTTGATGATTTCACCTGATATGCCAACAAAAGATGTTAACAAACTTCTTATGGACGCATGGCAACTTGGAGTTAAAACATTGTACTATCAACACTCAATGAATTCGGCTCAGGCTTTCGCAAGAAAAAAACTTAATCTAAATGATTTAGTTTGCACGAGTTGTGAAGCATAAAACACAAAAAAGTAGATTAATGTATGAAAAACCCGACAAATAAGTTGTCGGGTTTTTTTGTTTCTAAAAAAAATAATAGGAATATATTTATGTAATATGGCGGATGGTAAAACATATGGTATTAATTTTCCTTTTGGACAAAGTCAGGATGGAAAATACCTTTCATTATCTCAAACTCCTGAGGAAGAGATAAGAACAGATTTATTACACCTTATCTTAACAAGAAAGGGTAGTAGATATTATTTACCAAATTTTGGTACAAGAATATATGAGTTCATTTTTGAACCTATGGATGGTTTATCGTTCGAAGCAATCAAGGCAGATATTAGACAGGCGGTTGATGAATTTTTACCAAATTTAGTTTTGAATGATATTACGATTACACCATATACGGAAGAACTTGAATTGATTGGTGACCTAAATATGAGTCAAATTGGTGTGAGTGGTATTTATAGAGTACCGGGAACAGGTGTTGCCGACTATACAGCTAAAATCAGAATTGACTATACTATAACAGACAGTACCTTCGATAGTAAGGATTTTGTTATTATCAATATTTAATGTAAATGGCACAAAGAAGAATATCATACGCAGACAGAGACTTTGAATCACTACGTCAGGACCTCATTAATTACACTCAACAGTATTATCCTGAACTAATTGATAACTTCAATGACGCTTCAGTTTATTCAGTATTTTTAGATTTGAACGCAGCTATCGGTGATAACTTACATTATCACATGGATAGAAGTATTCAAGAAACAGTTCTTCAATACGCTCAACAACGTTCATCTATCTTTAACATTGCCAGAACCTACGGTTTAAAGATACCCGGTAATAGACCATCGGTTGCTCTTTGTGACTTTGCCATTACAGTACCTGCCTTCGGTGACCAAGAAGACACAAGATACTTAGGTATTTTAAGAGCGGGTTCTCAAGTAGTCGGTGCGGGACAAACATTTGAAAATGTTTTCGATATTGATTTCTCATCACAATATAACAGTGAAGGATACCCAAACCAAACCAAAATACCTAACTTTGATTCAAATGGTAAGTTGTTAAACTATACAATTACTAAAAGGGAAGTGGTAGTAAACGGTATTACTAAGGTTTACAAAAAAGTAATAACACCGGCAGACATCAAACCATTCTTTGAATTTTTCTTACCTGAAAAAAACATTATAGGTGTAACATCTGTTATTCAAAAAGACGGAACATCATTCCAGTCTATCCCAACGTATTCTGAATTTATCAACTCACCTGATAGATGGTTTGAAGTTGATTCGTTAGCCGAAAGTAGAGTTTTTATTGAAGACCCTACAAAACCAGCAGACAGACCCGGTATCAAGGTCGGTAGATACATTGAAACTGAATTAAGATTTATTACCGAATATACACCTGAAGGTTTCTTAAGAGTTCAGTTTGGTAATGCTACAGTAACCGCTGACGACCAATTAGCTCAGTTCTCAAGAACTGGTGTCCCTTTAAGAATACAAGATTATCAGAACAATATTGGTTTAGGTAAAACAGTAAAAGCAAACACGACATTGTTTGTTCAATATAGAGTCGGTGGAGGAACTGTTTCTAACATCGGTGTAAACACAATCAATCAAATTGGAACTGTTAACTTCTTTGTAAACGGACCTTCGGCTAATATTAACCAACAGGTGGTGAACTCGTTGAGAGTTAATAACGTGACTGCTGCAATTGGTGGTGCTAACCAACCAAATATAGAAGAAGTAAGAAACATGGTTACGTTCAACTTCGCATCACAAAACAGAGCGGTAACCGTTAATGACTACTACGCATTAATTAGAAAAATGCCTGGTAAGTTTGGGGCACCTGCTAAAGTGGCTATTACAGAACAAGACAACAAAATTAATATCAATATTGTGTCTTATGATTCGACGGGTTCGTTAACTCAAACAGTATCAAATACTTTGAAAACAAACTTAGCAAACTACTTGTCAAATTATAGAATGATTAATGACTATATTTCAATTAATGTCGCTCAAGTTATTGATTTAGAATTTGATATTTCAGTGGTTGTAGATGCAGCCCAAAACCAAGGTGAAGTTATTACAAGAGTAATTGATAAAATACAAACACTTATGAGTCCTGTGTTTAGAGAGATGGGTGGTAATGTATTCATATCAGAAATCAGAAGCCAAGTACAAGACGTGGCTGGTGTTATATCGGTAACAGACTTAAAAGTGTTCAATAAAGTAGGTGGACAGTACTCTTCATCTGAAACTTCACAGAGATATGCTAATAGTGCAACTAAAGAGATTTTATTAATTGATGACACTATTTTTGCAGAACCATCACAGATTTACCAAGTTAGATTCCCTAATAAGGACATTAAGGTTAGAATTAAGAATCTGAAGACAGTCGATTTCTCTTAATTCATTTACATAGAGTTTTACTAAGTTATTATGAAAATAGATGAATAACTATTTATCTAAAAAGATATTATATGCCTAAATCATACAGACTACGTACACAATTAGGAGTAGACCAAACTTTGCAACTGAATGTAGAACAAGATTTCGACTTTTTGGAAATCTTATCAATGAAACTTTCTCAAGGAGATGTCTATACTCGTTTTTGTGCTGATTATGGTGTGATAGTCGGTCGTGTTGTTGCCAATGGCGGATTTGGTGTTCCAAATGTACGTGTTTCTGTGTTTGTACCAGTGGATGATGAAGATTTATTAAATCCTGTAATATCTGCACTTTATCCTTACAAAAGTCCCGCTGAAAAAAATGAAGACGGATATCGTTATAATTTATTACCATATAATCAGGAATATGGGGGACATACACCAACAGGAACATTCCCAACTCGTGAAGACTTACTAACTCGTAGTGAGGTACTTGAAATATACGAAAAGTATTACAAGTATACGGTTAAAACAAATGAGTCTGGTGACTTTATGATTGTAGGTGTCCCTTTGGGTATACAGACACTCACAATGGACTTAGACCTATCAAACATAGGTGAGTTCTCTTTAAGACCTGCGGATTTGATTAGAATGGGTCTTGCAACTGCGGAGCAATTTGATGGTGTACAGTTTAGGGCATCTGAGGATTTGGACTCACTTCCTCAAATTATTAATGCTAAGAAAGATGTAAACGTGACTTCATTTTGGGGTGACGGTTCACAATGTAGTATAGGAATTACTCGTGCCGATTTTGACCTAAGAGAATTAGGTATTGAGATTCAACCAACTGCGGTATTCATGGGTTCAATTATGAGTTCACAGGATGCTCAGATGTTAAAGAAAAATTGTAAACCAAAAACTGAACAAGGTGATTTGTGTGGGATGGTTACCGGTCCTGGTGAAATATTAGCGATTAGACAGACTGTAAATTCTGATGAAAATGGTAATCCTATCCTTGAGCAATTTAGACTTGCAAATGGTGGTAAAGTTATAGATGAGGACGGTACGTTTGTTTGTGATGTGCCGATGAACTTAGACTATGTTGTTACAAATGAATATGGTGAATTAGTTTATTCAAGAGACCCAAGAATTGGTATCCCAACAAAGGGTAAATATAGATTTAAAATTAAGTATCAGTCACAACAAAACGGACCACTTAGGGAGGGTAATACCCTAATACCAATTCAGGGTGAAATACAAAGAGCCAACTTTTTAGTACCAAATATTAGAGAATATGGATGGACAGGTGCTACAACAACAAACCCCGGTGTTGACCCGGCATTATATGCAAAAGATAATAGTCCATATTATGACCCGAACTATACAGGAAATACTAACTGGCAATTATTCCAAAAAAGTTATGCGTTTTCATTAGATTGGAATGATTATGCTGACAAACAAGCTGCAATTAATTGTGAAGATTTTTTCTATTTGATGAAGTATAATAAAGTTTATACTACGTCACAATTTATTGAGGATTATAGAAAAGGTAGTGGTAGAGCAAGATTTTTAGGTATTAAAGAAATTCTTGATAGAAGTTGTGAGTCTGAAAATAATAAGTTCCCTGTAAACGATGGGGTTAGGAATTTTGACTTATTATATTTCCTATTCAATATATTATTAACTCTTTTAGTTCCAACAATTATTACTTTAATATTCTTATCAAATATTATATGTATTCTTTGGCCAATCTTAAGAGTAATCATTAATGTTGTTGGTACTGTTCTTCTAAGTGCTTTGATTATTCTATGTAATGTTGTAAAGGCATTATCGTTTGGTTTGTTAAAATTAAATTGTCCTAAATGGCAGTTAGTCAATATTAGCGAAACTTGTCCATTAACTGCGATTCCTTTACCTAATATGTCATATCCTGACTGTGATATGTGTAACTGTGAAAGTCGTGATGTCGTTACTCAAAATGATACAACACCTTCACCAAATAATAGTTTATTAGTTAACTCAACTGACTATTTGTTTTTTGAACAAGTGATTGGTCTTAATGGTAGTGAAGTTGATACTACTTGGCAATCAAAATATGTTTATGGTTTCCAATCTACAATGTCAGGTTTCGATAACGGTGTAGATAATTCAGTTTGGACAAAATCTCCTTTTATGGATGATAACAATGATGATGGTAATCCATACACCAATTACAAAACTTGGTCGTGGGATTTAACATTATCTGAAAGAATGAACCTGTTCAATGTCAAAGCTAAGTATCATGCTGACAATGCACAAAATAAAGTTAAGGTAAGTGTAAATCCATCGTCACCGTTAAACTCTGGTAAGTTTCACTATGACAATGTTTTGGTTTTGTTATGTGACCCTGAAAGTCAAGATGCGTTACAAACGGGTAGAGTAATATCTTTCCAAAATACTGCCAATTCAGCAGACCCAAACGTAAGTGGGGGTACAACAGGTACGTCAATTACAAGTACTACTTACTACGCAACGGTAAATTATATGAACCCATCAAATCTAAGTTCAAACAGTGCTACGGTTTATGAGATTACAGGTTCCACAAATGAGTTAAAAAACAAATATCTGTATCCGTCAGATGTTGAGTATTATCAGGTAATCACGGCATCAACAATACAAGATTATATACAACTCGCAGGGGTATCAAACATACCAACAACATACGGATTCGGTAATGATAAATTGATTAATAGATTCATATTTGGATACCAAAGAGTGAGTAAAGGTGGTGGTGATAATCCGGATGATTATCCAGATTCTTCAGGTACGGAAAAATTCAAATACAACGTACCAAACTTCCAACTTAATGCAGAATATAAGAATCACATAGTAGTCTTTTTAGTTAGGGGTGTTGACATGTATACTGATAGACAGGATACTATTTTTGATTTATCACCATTATATGGTAAATCATTTGGTACTGGACCAACAGTGAGAGGTAACTATAAAATGAATGTCCCTATTCAAAAGTATAACTCCGTAAACTACACGCTACCAAGACACAATTTAATAACTAATAACGGAGCAAATAATAATGGTTATTTGTTTTTTGGTAGTTACACATTTACGGTTGGAACAAATTACCAAACATTTGCAACAAAAAACCATTTAGATTATTCTTGTTTGGATTCTAACAACCCTAAAGTTGGTTCTGGTACTGCCGGCTCAATCAGCAATTTCAATACTGTTAGTGGTGCTTTAGCGACTAAGAATAGCGGTAACAAAATGGTTAACTCAACCAATTCGTCAGGTTTTAAAAACGGTTACAAAAACAATGAAATAATTGAAGGTGGTACTATGATGTTGTGTAATGGTGGTTCGGGTAATCCAAGTAGAAATGATTATTTCTATTACTCTCCAACTTATTTCACTCAATATCCCACAGATACTTTAGCCATGTCTAATACCACAAGGATAGTTATGAGGTCTGATAGATTACCAACATCAGATACTCATGATAGAAGATTTGTTTTACATCAAAACAAAAATTTTGCAGTTTATGCTATTAGTGACAGTGGTTTGGCTGAACAAGTAACACCAACCTACAATGTTGGAAGTGACAACTCAAACGAAGCTGCTGACGACTTCTTGGAAGATGCTGGTAGTGTTGCTGCTAATATCATTCAAACATTCAGTTGTGAAGGGATGGTACCCCTTAAGTGTTACACAGGTGATGGTGAAAACTTTGGAGTTGCGGTGACTACCGATGATTGTTATTATTTTGATAAAGAAGATGACATCAAAAAAATATATGGTGGTTGTTATTATTTAGTACAAAGACCGGCTTTTTCCACAATTGGAAAAGATATAACAACATTCTTTGAATGGAGGTCAAGATTTAGAATGATGTTTGCGTTATGTAGAAATGTTATATCACTTACGTTCGTAAACAACTGGATTAATGGTTCATTATACATGTATTCTTTTCAAAAAGATACTTTGTATTTGGCACCATTCTCAGCGGCAACATTTAACTCAGATACGACTTACAGATACTGTACAGATACTATCGTTTTTAAAGAAACTAATAACTCATTCTTCTACCGTAGCTCACCATACAATGGAAATATTTTCATTGGTAAAACACCACCATTAAATACTAATGATGAATTGTATGATGCGAGTAACAAAAGACTATTAGGCAGCCCAACAACTATGATTGATTTGGGACCAAGAGACCAATTCATCAAAGAGATTACATTTAACCCTGATTACGAGGGATTCATTATAAATAAGATTCCTACAACTTCTTATAATGACACTTCAGACATTTTACAATTGTTTGTTATTAGTAGACTTGCGGATGCTAATTTCTGGGAACAAGTTCTAAACGCAGGTGATTCATCAATAGGTCAGTTGTTCTCAAGACCAAAACAAAGATTAGATGGTGATGTTACACAATTGTTGAGTATTAACTCTGAGTTTGGTGTTACACCATACTTGGGTGACAACTATTCTCAAAGTCAAATTAAATACTATCAGACAGGTCAAGGACCTGTTTTGGGTGTTTTCTTCTCGGCTAACACAGAAAACAGAGATTTAATTACACCTGGTAGAACTACATTTGCGGATAATACAATAATTTATTTAACTAACTATTACGGGTTTGAAGACCAACAAGTACCGTATTGGCCGTGGCAAATACAAAACAATAGTAATTTAATATTTGGTTCACAGATTAATGATTGGCAAATCAAAAATAGTGTACCATCACAGATTTACACTTACAAATACCAATCAGTTGATAGACTGTTGGGTGGTAACATAGCGTCAGGTCAACCAACATTCCCATCGAGTGTTGTTACACCAACATTTGAAAGACCTGGGTTTATATATAACTCGTCATCTACTGGTGGGGTAAATCCTACAATTACACCAAATTCTTATTTATATCCACCACCACCTGCTGTTGGTGTTGGTTCACCTTACCATTTTTATTTTGGTCTTAGAGTTGGTAAATCTGCGATGAATAAGTATATAAACAAATATATATTCAATGAGGAAATACTATGAGTTTAGGCGAGGTTAGAATAATAAGGAATCAGGATAGATTCAAAGGGGCACCTGAACAGGATTACCTTATTCAGGTACCGTTGGAGTCACAAGGTAGGGAAATCATTGAAGGTGATAGAAATGTTTATTTATCTCAGACAAGTCAATTTGAAGAAGAAAGACAGTCAAGTAACGTTTTTAGGATTGGTGGAAAAATAGTTAATATTTTTGATAATGGTGTTACAGGTTCTACTTCTTATACTCCTTTTGGTAATAACTTATATTATATAAACGGTGTTGAAGCAAAAACAATAAATTCAAATCAAAATCCACCACAGATTAATGCGTGGAAAGGATACGTTCAATTTGATGAATTTACTTTTTACAGGACTACAGGAATACCTGGTCATATTCCATTTTACAATAAAAGTGCATCTACGTACAATTGGAATATATACGTTTCGTACCCTGTAAGTGGTGATAGTCAACAACAGATGAGGTATGAAAACACTCAGTTTTCTGCTGTAACATATTTCCAAGCGGGTGATGGTGTTCCTTTTGTAATTAAAAATACAAATCCTGATGGTAAATCTTTAGTAACATTTTATTGTGGTGTACCACACAACTTACAGATTGGTGAATTCGTCGAATTGTCAGTAACATCAAACGGAACAAATTACTTTCAGGTTGAATCGCTCGGAGACCAATATTATGGTTCAGATGAGAAAATATTTTCAATTTATAATATTGGGTACACAGCCTTAACAGATAACACTACAGGTACGTTTAAAAGAGTTTTGGATATTAATAATACGGGTGAAACAACATCTCAGTATTATGTGAGAAGACACAAAATATTAACATCAGAATCTGAATATGATTTAACAAAACTTGGTTTTGAAAACAATGCCTTTAGTAATAGAAAACAAGTTGAATACTCAGCATTAACACCTAATGGTGTAACAAGAATTTCAGTTAAAGACGGAAGTCAAACTTGCGGATTTACCATTACAAAAGATATTGATACTTCATTATTATTAGATAATCAAGGGAGACCACTTTCAGAATTATTTGTAACCATAATAGAAAAAGGGTACATGGGTTATTTCAATAAGCCATATGCTAATGGATATCCGGGATTATTAATTGGTTGGGATATGAATTTCCTTGACGGTAAAGATGATATTTGGTGGGACAGTTCAAGTCCTACAAATAAAGATTTAGGTTTAAAAACCTCTTTTTATAATTTTTCAGGAAGAACTTTTTATTACAACGATTCTTTAAATGTTGGTGATATTATTTCTGGTGATTTTTGTGAGTGGAATGATTTTTCTATGACTGAGACTGTGTTATCTAATATGGTACATAAGTTCTCATACAACCCACTATTATTTACAAATTCATCTCCATTAAATTTTGAGTCGGGATATTACTATCAACCACATTTTTCGGTACCCATTAGAGCCTACTCAACTTACATAGAAGTTGGAGATAAAGAGACTGTGGATTTGATTCCTGATTGGGCTTTTTATTCAAATACTGAAAGACAATGGAGGTGGAGAGATTTGTATCCGTATGGGTATATTGATACGGAAGGTGTTGGAGTTGATTCACCATTTTTAAATGACGCACATTATCCTTTCAGTGACATACTGTTTCTACAAGTTCCAACTTCATTCTATAGAAACATAAACAGACCTTTGGTTGAATATATTGTAGACCCCTTCATCGATGGATGTGAATAAATTTAGATTACCGAACATTATCAAGGATAAGCAAGTCAATATACCGATTGAGCTTACTTGGGACAATGCAGGTAGAAGTGACGGATTGGACGAATACGAGGCAGATATCTTAGAAAAGATTATCAACCCTACTGAAGATTTTGAAGTAACAAGATATGGTCATGTTCCTTATAGTGGTGGATTAACATCAACTAACTATGAGTTTTACTTTTTACCTCCATTATATCAAGTGACTGCTGCAACATCAAACGATTGGGTTTGTAGTTACACTGCCGAGACATTTACAGTTGCAGAAATATATTATTTTTCAGCGGCGTTTCAGAGAAGTTTTTTTAAAATTGATTTATACGACACACCACGTAGTGAAGACCAAAAAATTATGGCAACTATTGTTATCCCAACACAACAGGGTAATGAACAAGGTGCGTTGTTAGGAACGGGACTTACAGTACAAAATATTAATATAAATAAACCATCATATAATTTAGACTATGTTGGTGATAAAGAAGGGTATTTTGTTTACTGGTTAAAGAACCCAACATATGTCACCACAACAAGGTTTTATATGTCCGCAAAGTTCTTCAATGCTAAAACGGGTGAGTTTATTAGAATGATGAACGAACCACAAAGTAATGTCCCACAAACATTTAATTTTGATAAATCTAAATATTTTTATTACGTAGTCGATATAGATTATCTGAATTATGAATATATAGTAACAACACAGAACAACGTAAGAATCGGAACTCAAGGTAACCCCATAAAATGGTATGAATATATTAATCCATAATGAATAGTGAAATCTACAAAATAAGAGTATCACCTGAGGTGTTGAGTACTGATATCGTTTCTGAAACATATCAGACAAATACTTTTGGTGTTTATTCTGCCATGACAAGTATTTTGTCGGGGGGTACAAATGGTAGTAGTTTACTTACAGGGTTGACTATTGATGTTGTTTTTCAGAATAGTTTCAATGACTTAGGTTTTTATACACCTTTTGATGGTTTTATTTTACAAAAAGAAGTTGTCAATAATTTTATCTTTAGTGCTTCAACCGGTTCACCATATACTGTGTTGGTGTATAACACTTCGGATATTGAATTTAGAAAATTCCTTTCATTATCAAATTATATTTTGAATTGGGGTGACGGTTCGCCCGTTCAAGTTTTAAATGAAACTGCACCACAATATTTGTCACACACATATTCATATGCCGGTGACTTTGAAATTAGTTTAACACAGAACAATCCGTGGGGTACTACACAAGTAACTAAAACTTTGCCTGTTCCTGTTACGGGTGCAACAATACCTAATCCGCAAGGGACATGTACCTTTACTCAAACGGGGGGTAACTGGTCAGGAATACCAATCAATGCCAATTTTATTTTTACAGGTGATTCTGAAAATACTGTTGAAGCTCAAGTATCAAGTACATGGACAACAGTACCATTTGTAGTGTCGGGATTTACAAAATCACAAATTACAGATTTAAAAAATTACGGTTCAATTAAGTATGCTACCAACGTTCCGATATTCAAAAACGGACAAGTTTATGGTGTTATAAATGAAATGAGTACATCATATACTGCGTACACAATCAATGGTGTGGACTATTATGATTACCCCGACGGGTCCACCGTATTCTTTAGCCAATCATCAGGATTAACATCCAACGATATAGTCGCAAGTGCGATTACAAAACAAGAAGTTTTACTCGATATAGTTTCTTCTCCAGAAATTCAAACTGAAATATTTATTGATAGGGGTAAGATTTCGGCATTCGAAGGATTACAACGACTTGGAGAGGTCGATAACTTAGGAGACTTAGCTCGATACGGTTATGGCTTCTTCAAGATTAACACAACAATATAAGAAAAATGGCACTCGGAACCTACGGAATTACAAGACCCGCTGACATGTCTCCCGAAGATGTGGAGATAATCATGAATTACACACCAAGTAGAGATGTGACCCAAAATTTCGTCTTAAAAAAGTTAGACGCAGCCTCACTATTAACACCATACTTCAATAACAACGATACGGGTGGTAATACAAATGAAATTTTGGGTGGACTTTATAATCTACAATTACCAGCATCTGAATTCAATGCACTTGGTATATACACCTTGTACATCAGACCTGCTGAAATAAGAACTAATATTACCGATTGTGGTATTTTATCTGCATTACCAAACGTAAAAGGTATCATTGTAGATTTGAACAATGTTGACCCACAATATAGAAACAAGTTTGTAAACCAAGGTCTTGTTGGTTTCAGAGTTGAATACCTTAATGAGGACGGTTCTAAGATTCCAAACTTCTTTAGAATTATTACTTCTTCTTTTTATTGTGAACCTGTTACTACTAATTTGGTAAACACACAACAAAAACAAATCAGATATAGATATGTTGAATCAGGAAGCGATTTGATGTTTTGTACTTTGTCACCTTCAAGTGCTCCGTCTAACAAACCATCGGCAACACCATTCATCGGTCAACCAAATCAGAATATTATAATTACAAACACTTATTTCAACCCAGTTACGGTTGAGATTGAAATGGCTCAATACGACATCGATACTCTTGCAATTGCACTTTACGGTAACCAAACTAAGAGTATTGAAGACGGTATCTACACTCTTTACGATACTAACAACAATATCTTCCAACAGTACAACTTGTTTGAAGTTCGTGATGAGTTCAACAATCTTCTTTATGAAGTTCGTCAAAATAGAGGTGATAACATCGACTTTAGTAAAAACTTCAATAGTATTATTCAATAATGGCGAGCTCTCTGAAATACAGGTATCCACCAGCACCGAACTCAGGTGACCAAACATTCTCTCCCGATTTAGTTGGTTTTCAACTTGTAAACGGGGGTGGATTAACTCAGGCTAACTTTGAGTTCACAACCTCTGTTGTCGAAAAGGTAAACAGAAGGTTTGATATTGGTGTATTTTCAGACCCATTTACGTTAGACACACTGAACATTGATAATATTGAACAATCAAGGGCAATATTAGCAAAACAGTATTCGGTTTATCCTAACTATGATATTTCAAATGTAACGAATTTTTCTTTATATGGTTCGCTAGCAAAAAGACTTGAGGTATCAATTATTAAAGTAATCAACTATTTTCCTGCGGGGTTGGTTGTCGACAAAATATATTACGACTATACAACGGCTAATACTGCAAACAACATATCATTTAATGTTGTTGAAAACGAAACAACATTAGAGATTGATGTAACCAGATTTAAAAACCCATTTGATATTGATTACTCAACAAATGCTGATAGAAACTTATCTGTTAGACCATTTGAGTTTTCACCTCTTAGAAACTTTACAAGGGAATATCTAAAATATGCTTTGTTTATTAGTGGTGATTTTGAGACTGAATATAAGATAATTGACTTTACCCCATCATCATCTTTAAGTGCTGGTACAATACAAATTGTTGTTGAGGGTAACCCATTCTCGGGTAATTCATCTTCAACACTACCAATAGTATTAAGACCTAATTTATTTGAAACGGAAGTTGCTTTTGACGAACCATTTGATGAGGTTGAGAAATTCCTTCTCAACAGAATGGTTACACCAAGATATACTGCATATTTCAAGTATCCAAGAGAAAATGATAATGGACAAACTTATATTGCAAACCAAACAGTTACTTGGCCGTTAGAGGGTACATGGAACTTGGATATTAGAACAAGGGCATTTGATAGTTACCTTGACCAAGTTAATGAAGTTGCCGTTGCTTTAGATAGCTTCAAGACAAATCTTATTAGTAGATTTTTAATTACAGGTTCATTCAAAGAATTTGATACCGAAGACCAAAGAGTTGAAAAAGTAATTCAGATTTATGGTAGGGCGTATGATGAAACTAAAAAGTTCATTGACGCTTTAGCATACATTACATCTGTAAATTATGTACCGAAGGATGATATTCCATCACAACTTCTTGTTAATTTGGCATATACTTTAGGTTATCAAGTAAACATTTCGCCAATTACAAATGACGACTTTCTTACTTCGGTGTTTGGAACGAAGAATCAGTCAATTTATCCTGGTATGACAAGAGATTTGACTCCGAGCGAGTTGAACTATGAATACTACAGAAAACTTATTATTAATTCGGGTTGGTTATTTAGGTCCAAAGGTACGAGAAAATCTGTTGAGTTTATAATGAGAATGGTTGGTGCACCACAAGCACTTGTTGAGTTTAATGAGACAATATACTTAGCTGATTCAAAAATTAATATGACACAGTTTACCGAACAGTTTGTTCAATTAACTGGTGGTACATACAGTCAAGTGGTTCCAATCTTAGACCCTGAAGATACATACAAGATTCAAGGTGTAACATATACAGGATTTACAATTGATTATGAAATTGAAGACGTAAACTTCGAATTAGAAAATTACCCTGTGGATGCTCAAGGATATCCAAAAGCGCCATTTAACGGAGATGACTACTTCTTCGAAAAAGGTTCAGGTTGGTTTGAACAAACTCCAAAACATAGAGCTGAACAAGATACTATTGTTACTGAATCAACATTTACAGGGCAAAATCCTAATGTTCAAACAGTACTTCAACCGTACACTTACGGACAAAAGTATTTTGATAGATTTAGAAGTTTCCCTTACATGACTTTAGGTTTTGATTTAACTCAAACAATAGATAACAAAAAGTCGTGGACTGATGACGAAATTGGTTTAAGAAAAACACAAGGCGGATTCAATGCATATTATGCAGTTTCAAATGAAAAACTTGTTCTAAATGCCAAGAACGTAGACCTATTCATGAATATGGGTCAAGGTTTGGAGTATGATGTTTGGGATATGAGTAGAAAATACAACTACCCAATTCCTGCGTCAGGATTGACAACAGGTCAAGGTGGTATTGATAATACTGTAATTCAGCCAAATCCAAAACAAAAGACATTCTTTGAATTTGCTCAGACGTTTTGGAAGAACATGATTAATGTCAGAAACAGACAGACGATTAATGATGGAAAAGGTGGTGGTTACCCAACACTGCAACAAATTTATTGGAATTATCTACAATCAGACCAAACAGTTAACATACCTTCAAATCAGTACACATACCAAAAGATGATTGATTTCACTTTGGGTCTTGGAAACTATTGGGTTCGTTTGGTTGAACAGATGATTCCAGCATCAACACTTTGGAATACGGGTACACGTTTTGAGAACTCACAGTTCCACAGACAAAAGGTTGTTTGGAGAAGACAAAGAGGTTGTGAGATTGTTCCTGTTCCTTGTATACCTTGTACTTTAGAGGGTCAACTTTTTGGTTACGATTGCATCGACCAAACACTTCAATGTGGTATTTATCCATGGACAGAATCCACATCAGAAACTTCGGGTAGTAATTTCCAACAAGTATTGTATAATCAAATTAATAGTTTGATTCAATTAAGTGGATACACTACAAGTCAGTGTGATTTGAATTCTGTTACATCTATTTGGTATACGGATTTGAGATTAGATAATAATATATTGGTTCAGACACCTTTCTTTACTGGATATACGGCCACTGACGCACCAACAGACCAACAATGGATTAATGGATTAAATTCTAATTTTTCTGATTTATATGTGTGGGGATTGAACTATTCTATAACTAACGGAGTAATTACTGTAAGTAACACGGGATGTATGGCAGACTTTACTAATAAAACTCTACAATTAAATGTGGGGATTGATATAACGATATATTGTAGTTAATGTGTAGTGGTCTTACTTTAAATTATAGTTTCTCTTCCAAAGTCACAGCGTGTACTGCACCTGTAATGGACTCATTTTCTTATGATGAGAGTATTACTCCAGTGCTTCAGGTTGGTACAATTTTATATAGTGGATTGACATGTGCTGGTCCAACTGCGGATGGTTTCTATCAAGACCCAAATGAAAGTACAGTAATATATGTGGTTACTGGTGGTGGTGGTGAAATTACATCCGTTGAATATTGTAGTGATGTTGAATATTATTTAGAGCCTTGTTGTGGTGGAACTAATTGGAGAATAAATACAGGTTCTGTAATTTCTTGGAATCTTGGTGACGTTGTTTATTTGAACCTTAATAGTCCTGGAGGTCTAAATCCTGAGAATACATGTTATACTGTTGTAGTTCAGCCCGATACATACTCAACCTACAATTGGGGGTATCCATTAGATACATTTACATCATATGGTGATTGCACAACCTGTCTTACAAGTGAATCTTTGTCATGTCCATCACAGACACCAACGTCTACACCTACACCAACACCCACACCAACAGAAACAACTTGTATTTGTAGATATTTGGATGTCACAATTACACAACAGGATATTGATGATGCTACGGGTAATTCGAACCCATCTGAAAATGGTAAAGTTTATATTTACTACACTGATTGTAATAGTTCACCAGTATCATTTGAGTACGATACTGCAGGTACTTATGTGCATTCTGTTTGTGCATTAGCTAGTCAAATTGGTATTTTAACATATACATATTATTATAAAAATAATGGTGAAGAAAATGGTACGTCATCATATGTAGATAGTTTTGATTGTTGTTCGGCACCTCCAGTATCACAATCTCCGACTCCAACACCGACATTAACGCCGACATATACCCCAACACCTACACCAACATATACCCCAACAAATACGTCTACCCCAACATCAACTGTAACAAGTACAGAAACTCCTACACCAACACCAACATATACCCCAACAAATACATCTACTCCAACATCTACAGTAACAAGTACGGTAACACCAACACCTACGATAACAAGTACTGTAACTAGTACGGTAACACCAACACTAACACCTTCCTCTACAGAATTAGGTAACCCATTAAGTTACACTTTTGTAATCACAGGTACATGTGCCGACCCGAATGGGGGTGTGATTGAAATAACTCCTTCAGGAGGTGTTCCTCCATATACTTTAGATAATGATATTCCTGGCACATTGTCACCATATGTTGGTTTTACAGGTACCGCTAGTTACACGGGTCTGAGTGGTGGAACTTATGTTTTTAGATTGAATGATTCTTCTGGCGGTATAAACAGTGAAGAATATATAAATGTAGTCTTGGCTGGATGCATGTCTGCCGAGATTATTAACATTGTAGATACTACTTGTGGTGACAGTAATGGTGTATTTTATGTGAGTGGTAACTCAGGTTCACTACCATATACTATTACATTATTTCAAGATTCAATACAGATATATCAAGGAGCTAATTACACAAACCCCGCTGAGTTTATAAATTTAGGTAGTGGTGATTATTATGCCGAAGTTGTTGATTTTGGTGGTAGTAGTGCCACAACAGCAACAGTAACAGTTAGTGCTTCAACAGCACTTGATTTTGGATTCTCAATATCAGGAAATCCAAATTGTGGTGGATTAAATAATGGTGCAATTCAAGTCACGGGGATTACAGGCCCACCACCATATACCTATCTTTGGTCAAATGGATTAACAACCGATACAATTACAGGATTATCTGCATCAACATATTCTGTAACAGTTACAGATGGTAATGGATGTGAAACTACAAAAAATGCGGTTGTTACAAATGTTTCAAATTTTGCAGTTAATTCAATTACAACTATACAACCTGGGTGTTTAACAAGTAATGGTCAAGTTACTGTAACAGTATCGGGTGGTACAGGTCCTTTCTATTATTCAGGAAGTACGGGACAATCTCTTTCAGGTGTGTCTGCAAATTCATTTACATTTACTGGAGTTTCTGCGGGTGATTTTGGTTTTTATGTAAGAGATAACAATCTTTGTGTTGTTAACGGGTCAACTGAAATGATAAGTGAAGGTGGACTTATTTCTGCTACAGTTTCATCATCACTAAATTCGTGTGGAAGTTACGGACAGATTTCTATTGAGGTGGTTGGAACTGCACCACCATACACATATTCATATTCAGGTCAGACAAGTGGTGTATCACAAAGTGCTACCACTAGTAACTCATCATATCTCTTCTCAAGTTTAAGTGCTGACACTTATTTGGTTGGTGTAACAACCGCAAATGGTTGTTCATATTTTGAAACAGTCACAATTAATGCCGTACCAAAATTTAATTTAACATTATCTACAACTGGTGCTACGTGTGGTTCAAATATTGGTTCTGTCTTAGTTGAAGTTGGTTCAGGTTATACAGGAGTACTTGATTATGTGTTGAATAATGGTCAACAAATTATTAACACGCCGAACACTGCTTACACATTCAACAATTTATCTGTTGGAACTTATAATGTCACAGTAACAGACGCTGATGGATGTTCAATTATTGGATACTTTAATATTACAGGTTCAACGGGAGTTCAATTTGTTTTAACTCCAACAAATTGTGTTTATGGTAATGATGGTATTATTAACACCACAATACTTCAAGGGACTGCACCGTTTACTTTAGATTGGTCAGACAATGTACCATATAGTCAAACAGGTTTGACAATTACTGGGCTTACGGGTGACTCATATAGTTTGACGGTTACAGATGCTAATGGATGCTCAGCGACAACAACAACCACAATTGTCTGTGGAGCGGCAATTGTAAGTGGATATCAATTAGCCACAATTGGTGAAAAAGGATTTACAACCACATTTGGTACAAAACGTGGTATGTACCAAATGTTAAATGAGGGGTATATCGACCTTGTTGGTTCTGGTCAGACCGCATGTACCTTGAACACGGCAATCTTCAATTACATAATTGAACTAAGTGGTGTAACATACACAGGTCCTTTCTTTACTGCAACAACTTTGAATGAATACCCATCTGACGGTTTATGGGTATCAACAATCGAAGGTGTGTTAAATGGTTTAGTACCAACCCCATTAGCATCTTATAGTATTAACCTATTAAATAATACAATTAATTTGGTGTCTGCTTGTTCAGGTAGTGAAGACCCATTACGTAATACAAAATTCGTTTTAGATTTATCAATAGATTATGACTACACTTGTGGTATACCATCATCACCATCACCTACTCCAACAAATACACCTACACCGACAGTAACACCAACTAATACGCCTACTGAAACACCTACTGAAACTCCGACATCAACACCTACTGAAACTCCAACATCCACAGTTACACCTACGGTCACTGAAACTCCAACTTCAACACCAACACCGACAGTTACTGAAACTCCAACTTCAACACCTACACCAACAGTTACTGAAACACCAACTTTGACTCCTAGTATTACATCAAGTGTAACTCCAACAGTTACTGAAACTCCAACTTCAACACCTACATCTACTGCAACACCTACAAATACAATAACACCGTCACCAACACCTACGGATTCTACGAACACATACGGACTTACCAGTTGTTGTGATGGTACAACACATTCATTACAAGATATCGTTGGTGGTTTAATATTAAATAAAACTTACTATATAACAGGTACAACTTTAACCGAGGCTTGTTATACCGTTTCAAATATTGGTGGGTACGGACCTCCATATATTGACGGTACACCAGGAAACTATACACAGTATGATATTTGCTTAGATTGTGAAACTTCACATGTGTGCCCTAGTCCTACACCGACCAATACACCTACACAAACTCCGACAGGTACACCCGCAGTAACTACAACACCTACAATCACACCAACGGGAACTCTAACTAATACGCCAACGGGAACTCCTGAGGTAACTACAACTCCAACTAATACACCAACGGGAACTCCTGCAGTAACTACAACACCTACAATCACACCAACGGGAACTCCTGCGGTAACTACAACGCCGACTAATACACCAACAGAAACTCCAACTAATACACCAACTGGAACTCCTGCGGTAACTACAACGCCGACTAATACACCAACAGGAACTCCAACTGAAACTCCAACTAATACCCCAACATCTAGCGTTACCCCAACACCTACAATAACTGATACACCAACAAATACACCAACACAAACTCCAACATTAACAATTACACCAACACTTACATCGACTCCTGATGCAACACCAACAGAAACACCAACTGAGACGCCACCAAGTACTCCACCCGTTACTCCTTCAATTACTCCTTCAGTAACGTCTTCAAATACACCAACACCGACGGCAACTTGTCCAATTGCACCTACAATTACAAGTTATAGTGCGATAAGTGCTGTAGCTGCGTGTCCAGGACCATTTAATGTTAATATCTACTTAAGTGGTTCAACATACTACACAGATTGTACATTTACTACAACTGCACCTGCGGGATACTATATCTATAACACATTAACTGCATATATTCAACTAGATGGTGGTGGTGTCGTGATTGGTGGAGGACCATATCCTTGTGGACCTACTCAAACCCCAACATCTTCAGTAACACCAACAGTTACACCTACAATCACGGATACTCCAACCAATACACCTACACCAACACAGACACCTGAAGCAACAACCACGCCAACAAATACACCAACAAATACACCAACAGAAACTCCAACTAATACTCCTACAGAAACTCCAACTAATACACCAACACCTACAATAACTGATACACCAACAAATACACCAACAGAAACTCCAACTAATACTCCGACAGGAACTCCTGAGGTAACAACAACGCCGACTAATACTCCAACAGGAACGCCAACTAATACTCCAACATCTAGTGTTACTCCAACACCGGGTTCTTCTCAAACACCAACACCTACAATAACTGATACACCAACTAATACTCCAACTGAAACTCCAACTAATACTCCGACAGGAACTCCTGAGGTAACAACAACGCCGACTAATACTCCAACAGGAACGCCAACTAATACTCCAACATCTAGTGTTACTCCAACACCGGGTTCTTCTCAAACACCAACACCTACAATAACTGATACACCAACTAATACTCCAACTGAAACTCCAACTAATACTCCAACAAATACTCCTACACCATCAATAACTGTGAGCCCAACTCAGACACCATCATCAACTGTTACACCTACTATTACTCCAACACCAACATCTACACCTAGTTACGACTATTATGAGGTAAATCTTGAAGATTGTTGTACGAGTTTTGCTTATGAAAGTGTAAAGATTAGAGTATTACAGGGTACTCCTATATTCTCAGGTAATGTCGTTTATGGTGATATAGGTTATGGTTTGAATTGTTATATTTTAATATCAGCACCACTTGCAATAATTTCATCTTCATACCCGATTGTTTTAGTTTATTTAGATTGTGAACAATGTAAGTCTGATAATTTTGCGGGTATTTGTCCTTCACCAACACCTACACCAACTAGTACAGTAACACCTACTATCACTAGAACACCAACGGTTACGCCGACATTTACACCAACTAGAACGATTACACCGACAATTACACCAACTAGAACGATTACACCGACAATTACACCGACTAGAACTGTAACACCATCTGTGACATCATCACCACCGGTCTATGAATATTATGAAGTATTCGTAGTACCAAATTCTGGATGTGCTACTACAGGTGGTCCGATAGTGGTTAGAACAACACAGACACATATTCTTGGTAGGTACTTTAGTAATGGTGGGACGTGTTATGAGATTACTGATACGGCACTACCACCGTTCTCTTTTACTTATACAGGTTCATCATTTGTTGGGTGTTCACCATGTTTCACATAGAATAAATTGAATTATTTTTTTATTCAGTAATTCAAAAATTTAAACACACAATTATTTTTTTAAGTTGTTTTTGATTTAATAATAAGATTTATGATTGCGTAAGTATTTATTATAAAAAATCAAAGGATGACGGATTTAATATTGAGACTTACTTTAGATACGAATGCGGTAGGTCCGTTTAGCATATACACAGGGTCGACATCTACTACAGCCTTATATACAGGGGTTACCCGTAGTGAATTAATAGCGGGTTATACCATTCAATTACAAGGTTCTACATCGGGAACAACATATACTTTAATAATTCAAAACAACCAACCAGGTTGTGATGATAATGTAGTTAGTAAGACTATCATAGTTTATGATAATTCAACTCCGACACCTACACCAACACCTACAATTACAGAAACACCTACGCCAACACCTACAATTACTCAAACACCAACAGAAACACCAACTCAGACACCTACACCTTCGGTTTCATTTGGACTTTCTCCAACCCCAACGATGACACCATCACCAACTCCAGGAGTATATTATGCATATATTTTCCCTGAACCATTAGATTCAACATCTCAAAATGAATTGGGTCAATATCTATATGACAATGGGGCTGCTTGGTATGGTTATGCGAATAGTGGTGGATACCCGTCAGGCGTTGACTATGCATCTGATATGAATCGTTATGTTCAATATTCAGGTTGGACAGGTGGTGTTGGTAATTTCATCACTAATGTTTCTTCATTGTCTTCAACAATAAAACAAACATCAGGAACAGGAACAGATACTTTTGGTTGTATTCAGAGTCAATATGTTTTTGGTACCATTGAAATTTCAACAACAGACATTGACCCAGATACACAATACAGTTACTCAATATGGGTACCATTAAATGGTGTTGGTGGCTCTATGAATAACATTACAGTTGACATTGCTCAGGGTTCTGCTTGTGGTGTTGAAATAGGAAATGGTGAAATTCCTGACGAAATAAATGCCTTGATAAATGTAACTGTACCTTCAGGATGTGCAATACCATCGGGTACATACAGAGTGTTGTGGACACCACCAATTTTAGGTTACCCAGCATTTTCAAATCTACCAATAACCTCCTCAATATTTATTAAAGGAAATACTAAATCATAACACATTCAACGATAAACAAAAATGGCATTCCCGTACAAAAATCCAATAAGCTCAACAATTGTAAGTAACCCTCAGAGTGTTACTAGAACATCAGTATTTGGTACTAATTTTTCAGTACTACAAACAGGTGGTTACATGGAAGTTTATAGTCTTTCAGACTTAGGTTTAATTTTAACCGCTTCTACATACCCCTCTCAAATTCAATTAAGTGCAAACACTATTCCAATTAATTTTACAAAAGGAACTGGTTCTGCATTTTCACCTGATAGTATATCGTTGAATTCTGACCAAATTTCTTCAGGAAGAAGAAGACTTGGTATGTTGGTTTATGTGTATGAAACAAATACAGTTTATCAATATTATATTCCTAACTATGATAATTTATGGAATAGTTTATCTGGACTTACGGGAAGTTCAGCTAAAACTGTTACTGAATATTCAACAGTTGTTAATTCATTATCACCACAAGGTAGAGCATTTATTAATGCGTGGACAGGTTCAACTATTGAAGGAGTTGGAGGTGCAACGGCAGACAACGCTACATGGAAAGTATTCCATGCTGCGGATTGGCAGGTTACTGGTGGTACTATAAATTATAACTCTTTAGGTGAGTTAACTTTAAATTCTAATTCGGGAACCTCTGTAACTATTACAGGATTTACAGAAATAACTGGTGGTACATATTACTCAGGTTCATCAACTTTAGAACTTACAAATAATTTAGGCCAAACTGTTGAAATAACGGGAATCACATCGGCAGGTACTTCAGGTACTTCAGGTAGTTCGGGTAGTTCAGGTACTAGTGGTTCTTCAGGTACTAGTGGAACAGGATTTAGATGGGAAGGTGGTTGGATTAATTCAATCACATATTACCCAAATGATGTTGTATATTACAATGGTAGTTCATATGTTGCGACTGCGGTAATTCCAGCATTTAGCAGTGCTCCGGATATAAATTCTGATTGGACTATTATGGCCTTTGGTGATAGTGGTAGTTCAGGAACTAGCGGTTCATCGGGAACAAGTGGTGATGGAACTTCAGGTACTTCAGGTTCGTCGGGTTCAAGTGGAACTAGTGGTACAAACGGTAGTTCAGGAACTAGTGGTTCATCAGGAACAAGTGGTATAGGAACATCAGGAACAAGTGGTAGTTCTGGCTCATCAGGAACGAGTGGTTCGGACGGTACTTCAGGAACTTCAGGTTCGTCAGGTTCGTCAGGTTCGTCAGGTATCGATGGTGTTTCAGGTACTAGTGGTACTTCAGGTACTAGTGGAGATGGAACATCAGGTAGTTCAGGTTCTTCAGGAACAAGTGGTTCAGATGGAACGTCAGGTAGTTCAGGTTCTTCAGGAACAAGTGGTTCAGATGGAACGTCAGGTAGTTCAGGTTCATCGGGTACAAGCGGTTCAGATGGAACATCAGGTAGTTCGGGTTCATCAGGTACATCAGGTTTAAGTGGTACTAGCGGAACTTCAGGTTCTAATGGTTCATCGGGTTCTTCAGGAACTAGCGGTTCAGACGGAACGTCAGGTTCTTCAGGTTCTTCAGGAACAAGCGGTTCAGATGGAACATCAGGTAGTTCGGGTTCATCAGGTACATCAGGTTTAAGTGGTACTAGCGGAACTTCAGGTTCTAGTGGTTCATCAGGAACTAGTGGTGTTGATGGAACTTCAGGTTCAAGTGGTTCTTCAGGAACAAGTGGTTTAGATGGTACATCAGGTTCAAGTGGCTCTTCAGGAACTAGCGGAACTTCTGGTTCATCGGGTGTAGATGGTACATCAGGTTCAAGTGGTTCTTCAGGAACGTCAGGCTCAAGCGGAACTAGCGGAACATCAGGTTCTAACGGTTCGTCAGGAACATCGGGTTCAAGCGGAACTAGCGGAACATCAGGTTCTAATGGTTCATCAGGAACATCGGGTTCAAGCGGAACTAGCGGAACTTCAGGTTCTAACGGTTCGTCAGGAACATCGGGTTCAAGCGGAACTAGCGGAACTTCAGGTTCAAACGGTTCGTCAGGAACATCGGGTTCAAGTGGAACTAGCGGAACTTCAGGTTCTAACGGTTCTTCAGGAACTAGCGGAACTTCAGGTTCAAATGGTTCGTCAGGAACGTCAGGCTCAAGCGGAACAAGTGGTACTTCAGGTTCTAACGGTTCTTCAGGAACCAGCGGAACTTCAGGTTCAAATGGTTCGTCAGGTACATCAGGTTCTTCAGGAACTAGTGGAACTTCAGGTTCTAACGGTTCGTCAGGTACTTCGGGTTCTTCAGGAACTAGCGGTTCAAGTGGTGTAAGTGGTGTTGATGGAACTTCAGGTTCATCAGGTACTAGTGGAAGTTCAGGTTCAAATGGTTCGTCAGGTACATCAGGTTCAAGTGGAACTAGCGGTACTTCAGGTTCAAATGGTTCATCAGGAACATCAGGTTCAAGTGGAACAAGTGGTACTTCAGGTTCTAACGGTTCGTCAGGAACTAGCGGAAGTTCGGGTACATCAGGTTCAAGCGGAACAAGTGGAACTTCAGGTTCAAATGGTTCGTCAGGTACATCAGGTTCAAGCGGAACAAGTGGTACATCAGGTTCTAACGGTTCTTCAGGAACTAGCGGAAGTTCGGGTACATCAGGTTCAAGCGGAACTAGTGGTACTTCAGGTTCTAACGGTTCTTCAGGAACTAGTGGAAGTTCGGGTACATCAGGTTCAAGTGGAACAAGTGGTACATCAGGTTCGAATGGCTCATCAGGTACATCAGGTTCAAGTGGAACAAGTGGTACATCAGGTTCAAATGGTTCATCAGGAACATCAGGTTCAAGTGGAACAAGTGGTACTTCAGGTTCTAACGGTTCTTCAGGAACCAGCGGAACTTCAGGTTCAAATGGTTCGTCAGGAACGTCAGGCTCAAGCGGAACAAGTGGTACTTCAGGTTCTAACGGTTCTTCAGGAACCAGCGGAACTTCAGGTTCAAATGGTTCGTCAGGTACATCAGGTTCTTCAGGAACCAGCGGAACCTCAGGTTCAAATGGTTCATCAGGAACTAGCGGAAGTTCGGGTACTTCAGGTTCATCAGGAACTAGTGGTACTTCAGGTTCAAATGGTTCGTCAGGAACTAGTGGAAGTT
>Ga0222713_10001097_pt1 | contig 31010 bp, 37 predicted proteins | sample C33_649DmetaG_FD_165061 | JGI IMG/M metagenome (GOLD analysis project Ga0222713, IMG submission 165061) | Estuarine water microbial communities from San Francisco Bay, California, United States - C33_649D | ecosystem: Environmental > Aquatic > Marine > Unclassified | place: USA: California... | reverse complement strand
TGCTATGGGCAAGCAACTCGCAAAAGAAATGAACATCAAATATACAGAGTTTCCCGCTGATTGGAACAAGCACGGCAAAGCGGCTGGACCTATTCGTAATAAACAGATCATGGAATATACCGATAAGGTGATTGCGTTTTGGGATGGAGAGTCAAAGGGTACTATGAGTGCGATTAATCTTGCACGAAAGTATAAAAAAGACACAATTATAATTTATATTTAAATGAAAAAATTGATACACAAAACAGGAAATTTACTTACAGCAACCGATGTTGAAGTGATTGGACATCAAGCCAACACCCAAAATACATTTGGGGCTGGAATTGCCAAGAGTATTAAAGAAATGTATCCAAAAGCATATCATGCCGATACTATGGCATATAAAGATGGTGTGGCGGTTCTTGGAGGCTTCAGCTTTTGCCATCTGGACGGTCAATTAAAAAAGGTTTTTAATCTGTATGGTCAAACTTTGTACGGCAAAGGAAAACGCCAAACAAACTATAATGGACTATATGATGCTCTTGAGGGAATGAAGAATTATCTCGTTGATAATGATATGGATCTACCCGTTCCCGTTGTGGGATTTCCATATCTTATGGGATGTGGATTGGGTGGTGGAGATTGGCGAATTGTAGAACGATTAATTGAAGTTGCGTTTCACAATTACGAGGCAGATGTGATTATCTACAAATTAAAACAATAGTCTCACAAAAAAGAAAAAAGAGGATGGGGTTTTAAGCCCATCCCCTTACTATTTTTCTTTATTTGGTCTTAGCTGTTATAATCGTTATCAAATATAACGACCAACCCAACCAAGGCCCAACATGCTACAGCGATGACCATAGTATGTTCCTTTCACAATCAGAGCCACAGACCCGAAGGTTTGGTGACTATTCAACCATAACTATATGCCAATACTTATAATAAGTCAATGGTGGTGTTACAATTATGTAAATTAATATAAAACCGAGTATTATAAAATATATTATTTTAAAATATTTACAGGGAGTGAATTTTTATTCTGCGTAAAAGTATTTCATTCGAAACCCCGTTCGATTCAAATTTTAAATAAAACTTATTAGAAGATGATAATAGCTCAGACAATTTTCCGAGCTTTCCTATGGTCATTATAAAAGAGTGAGTAACCGACGAATCTGTTGTGCTTGGATCTCCATCAAGAATCTTAACTCTTCCGATATATTTGTTATTGACGTAAGCTTTGATATAAGCTCTACCAGCGTGCATAATCGGACCAGTTTCCAATTCGAGTAAAAATGTTTTGTTTTCGGAAATATTTTTAATAGAAGAACTTTCTATTTCCACCATGAGACCATCTTTTTTCTTTATTTTGTAATTGATGTTTTTAACAACGGACGGAACACGTGCAGAAGTAGAAGGTGCCGAAACATTGACGGGCAAATTATTATCAGATGGTACGGCATATGAAATAGTGCTTGTCATTTTTGTCATGATATCTTTGATAGTAACAGTTACAGGAGAACCATCAAGATCTGGGAATGTATAGGATTGTTGACCCCAAGGACCGTTAAGATCTGGCATAGGATTTTTATACAACGAAAATATACGGTCAATATTTCCGTGGTGCATAAAGAATATAGGATCTTCCGCCGCGTATCTTAATGTTCCCATACAACGATTGCTACCATAACGAGTACCAACCCAATCGTGTCCATCGTTGTGGGGACCAGATTCTATCAATCCCTGCCCAGTTTCTTTATCTGTTACTGGTTTTCCACCAAATTGCTCCCAAGGAGTAGTCAATGCAAGTTTAATATACTCTGGACTCATATAGTTTTTACATTCTTGCACATGTTCTTTCGAATCTGGAGAAACTTCATTGTCAGGACTCATTACGTTCTTTTGTATCGATGGTCCACGATTTCCCTCGAAAAGAGCGAGGTTGTCAAAGCCAAGATTGTCAGCTTTTACCATATCTTCTTGAGTTAAATCATATCCAAAAAGTGGACTGGCCAGCCCCGCGGATTTGCGTTCTTTGGTGTTTGGAATTTCTTGATGAGCACACCAGTCCCAAAAAGGATATGAAAATTTTGTTCCGTCGATGCTAAACTTCGTAGTAAGAATGTTAGCAAGAATGCGTTCTATGAAAAATATATAGGCACGATGCCAAGGTAAGAAATGCCACCCCCAGTGTACTTGAGGATGTGTGGCATCCGAGGCGGTGCAGTGCTTCATATGAATATTTGCGTACGATTGCCATTGGGTGGGATCTCCGATTGGAATACCGCCTTTCATATATCCAACAGCCCTACAAAGATTGCGAACTTCGGCGTCCGTCAAATCATAGAAACTTTTACGGACACGATTTGGTTCTTTTCCAAAAACAAATGGTTTTGCATTTGGATCACAAAGTTCCACAGGTTTATTAATCTTTCCTTCGACCGGTTTTACAGCGGATGATGCTGTGCTTACTATGCCAATAACTCCCGCGCCAATAAATTTTCTTCTCGATAGTTTCATAGTATATAGTATTTTAAAAATAACTATGAAACAAAAACTACAATAAGTTAGATTTATGGTTTTTATACCATTTATGCAAAAAATAAAACCACACACCATTGATACAAGGTTCAACGATTGCATCCAAGGTAGCTAAATCAAGTCTAGCTCCCGTTATAATCATATTACAGATACATGCTATCAGTATATGCCCCATTGTATAAACAATTGTAAGACCTATACTACTTTGGGTTATACTATTTTCTATAAAATTTTTCACACTATCTTCCGATTTTATATGGCGGAGAGCAACGTACTCGAAACGTAGCGCTTTTACACGCCGAACGACTTTCCAGGTCGTCTCTGCACCCTGGCAGATTTACTCTCCATTCATATATAAGTATGAAATAAAAAAACTATCTTACAATCAAACTTGTTGTTTCACTTGAAGTATAACCTTTATTATTTTTAACTTCCACTTTATAATTTCCAGAATCGGAAAACTGAACATTGTCTATCTTTAGACTGGCTTGCATTTTTCCATCAATCAAAACTCCATTTTTATACCAAGTGAACGTAAATGGAGAAGTGGCAAGAGGATCTACTTTTGCGCTTATGACCACATTGTCTCCTACGTAAGCTTCTATCTCAACACTATATAAATCTCCCTCAAGAAGCCAAAAGTTCTTTTTTACTTTGGTAAGAGTCCATTGAGATCCAATAGATTTGGTTCTGAATGCATTCTCCCCGTTTAATAGCGTTACTCCCGATTGTTCGGTTATCAGCACCGTACTGTTTGTCAAACTACTTCCATATATTTTTGTTCCACTCTTAAATACTTCTGTTCTTTCGAATGGAACTATTATTTTTACAACAGAAGAATTGTTTCCGGTTATATTCAGCAAAGACTGCTGATCTTTTGGGGATATTGTATATTCATTTTCTACAAACAGCGTTTTAACCGATGCTATTTGAGAGTAACCTATTGATATAATTGTTAAATATAACAGTATTAACCATCGGTTCATCCTTTGGTAATTGTGATTTTAACATTGGATGGTGCCACCGGCACTATTACAACCAATATAGCGTTATTGCTGTCCGCGGATCCCACGGAGTTTGTTGCTGTAACCTTATATGTTCCAGCATCGGAGGTTTGAATACTGTTAAAAACCAACGATGTTCCCGTTGAAACTTGAACTCCATTTTTAAACCATGCAAAAGTAATAGGAGTTGTCCCATCAGCCGTGGCTGACAGTGTAACTTTTGTGTTTGTAAACACTGTCTCAGATATATCCGGATTTGGTGGCGTTTGTGCACTTAATACACCGGCCAACGTGAATAAAAACAACGACGTAAACAATAGTATTTTTTTCATATATGTAAGGTTCTTAATAAATAAATACCATTTTCCTTTGTAAAAAATTTATTAAAATAGTGCCTTCGGCAAGAATCTAACAACTCGTGCGTGTCAGAAAAGCAAATTGCTGTTATATTTGGTGGGAAACCACGGATTCGAACCGTGAACCTTCGCAGTGTAAATGCGCTGCGCTAACCGTTGCGCCAGTCTCCCGTGTGAGTTTCTACAGTGTAGAAACTCGTATAACTTAAACCGAAGCTGCGGGAGGATTTTCTTCACCTTGTCCGGCACTAGCTTCTGGAGCTGGCGCTGGTGCTGGTGCTGGTGCTGGAGCAGCGGCATCATTATTTTCCTTCTTCTTCAGAACAAGGAAATAATAAGCTGCACCGGCAACTGCGGCGACTATTGCGATTACTAGTAATGTATTCATATGTTTTATTTTATTTGTTTGTTAACCCGTAACTGGTAGCCGAGGTGGGAGTCGAACCCACAATGCTTGCGCGGTTGATTTTGAGTCAACTGTGTCTGCCATTCCACCACCCGGCCAAAAGTGAAGCACTGGCGGCAGTTACCTGCGTCTCCGTAATCTTGGTTCATCAGCAGGTGAGTCATCCCCAAGATATCCAGTGCTTATTTTCTTTCTGACTGCTTGTTGAGTTGGTAATCTCACGCATTGGCCCAGCAGCTAGGCTCTCTTTTCATGACTTCATCTAACTGTGTACTCTCTATCCAAAACATAATGTCGAGATAGCAGACGGCACTCGTTTTTTCCACCGTTAGCTCTACGGCAAGAATTCATCACTACTAAGCAAACAGGTTTACGAGACCTGAAGTATTTCCGACCAGAAAAAATGGTGGGCGCGAAGGGACTTGAACCCATACGCCTTACGGCAATAGCTTCTAAGACTATCATGTCTGCCATTCCATCACACGCCCATATATGTCAAATAACTAAAATAACTATAAGAACCCTTAGCTTTAAGTCAAGAAAAAATTTCAATTTTTTTAAGATTAAATCGGTGTCAGCACTTTTTGTTCTTGATGCCACACGGTTTTCATTGATTTATCGTTTGGTCCAACCAAAGTCATTTTATAAAACTTTCCATCGTTGTCATATTCATCACCGACGGCGCCAGCTCTATTACACGATTTCATGTTAGTTATTTTCCACTTATCGCCATTTAGAGACATAACAAAGTCTCCAACGCTCAGTTCTTTAACAGCAGTCTGTTTTTTATTGATTTCCATAATTTTATTAGATTTGGAATCCAATAATGTAAATTAAAAACAAACTTGTCAATGTCAAATTTTATCAAGTTTGGAAACAATATCTCCCATTTCCATTTGTTTCAATTTCAATCCAAGAGCTGCGGCTGCCGGACCTCCCAAAGCCATAATATGATCTGGAATTAATGATGCCACTTGATCAGAAACTCCGTGAAGACCCACTGGCAATATAGAGTGTGAATTTTTTACAAATAGTACAATACCTACCGCTGCCATTAACATAAATTCTTTTGACTTGGCAACATTTAATTTTCTGACAGTGTCTTTGCATCTTTCGTTGTGAACGTTCATCATTGTAACTGGGATGCATGGATGTAGAGTTGATAGCTTATCAAATCCTTTTTGGTCAAATACCGCAACCTTCGTATTTGTCTTCGCAACAATACTTGCATTTCTTGGTGCTTTGCTTACTAGGGCACCTTCACCAAGAAATACTCCTTTACTCAAAGTGGCTAGTTTTAGTTTCTTTGGTCCTTTTAGTACATCCACTTCACCTTCCAATATAATAAACATAAAATCCCCCTTTTCACCCTCGTTTATTATAAAACTACCAGCCGGATATTCTTTAGCAATACAAAATCCAGCGGCCTTTTTTACAAAATTGGAAGGAACGCCAGCAAACAAAGAACTAGTTTCTATATCTTTAGATTTTACTTTTATCTTTTTGTTCATATATTATATCTAAATAAATATAATATATATAAATAAAAGATATAATATATATTACCAATGATGTATGATGTTTATAATAAGAGCAACGTCAGCAACAAACGCCAACACAGCCAAAATTACATTCAATCTATGATCATACTCCAAGTTCGGTGCGTATTTTTGTGGCCGAGATGTTTTGCGTGCTTTCATCTAAAACGATTTGTTCGATCTTGTATCCTACGTCACGACCATAAAAAATGTTGGTGATATTTGGTACACGAACGACGGTGAATTTTCCTTCGTATTCATGTAGTCCTTTACGAATATTTGCTTCAACTTCTTCAACGTTGAAAGGATTCTTTTCGTCTGTTCCTTGTGTATCACGAATGGCAACACACACTTGACCAACACGATTAATACCCTCAACAATTAATTTTTTGTGACCATCATGAAATGGCTGATATCGACCAAGCATGAATGCGGTTGGTGCTTTTGGGTTGAATGTAGGAATGAGTAACTGCTTAATTTTGTTTGCCCAAAACAATGGGGATCCTTCATCGTTTACAATTACATGGCTTTTGTTTGGAGCAACAAACATCTTGGTTGTATCGGCAAAATCTCTGCAAGGTTTTCGATTTACAAATACCACAAATGTATTGTCCAAGCCAAATGCTTCTCTTGTTTCCGGTAGAGGACATACAAAGTCGGCAATAACATATTGACCGGTACGTGCAACGATTTCACAGAGCTTACCCATACGGCGAGCGTGTTCAATGCGATCTTCTGGAGTAAACCCTAAATTCTTATTGATTTCAGCACGAACTTCGTCCGCGTTAAAATGGACCGCATTGAGCATCTTTGCTAGCTCAAGTGACAGTGTTGTTTTTCCCGCACCTGGCAATCCCATTATAAGTATCTTTTTCATATACCATATATATGAAATATAAAATATTTTTCATCGTATAAAAATGGAGCCACCATAGGAACTTGCATCCTACTATTTGCATTACCAATGCAACACATCGCTGTCTATGTTTTGGCGGCGATTAAAGACTTTATACATATTTCATCACCCATTTGAACCGTTCTGCATATTTGCGGTCTGTTTTTATAAATGGTGCAACGATTATCTTTATCCAAACAAACACATCTACCTTTCTCATTCTGCTTCATAGCAAATGGAAATATATCTCCCTCTTGAAGATGTTCTTTATCTATGTGCAGAGCATCTTCGTTTGATACTTCTATCCATTTATTATCAAACTTGTTTATACAACACGCTCCACAAGTTTCACATTTGGGTGGTAGTATCATATTTGGTGTTAGGGGTGGGATTCGAACCCACGAAGCCTCGCGGCAAGAGCTTATGAAACTCCTTGTTTTAGCCACTTACCTACCCTAACATAATGAGCCGAGCAAACAAGCTCACACGATATTTTACCTTGGGTTGGAATCAAGCTATATACCACGCCAGTTTGCTCTTTGCTCAAATGGTAGTCCCGCCCGGATTCGAACCGAGACCGCGCAGACATCTACTGCTAAACACGTTATAAGCGTGGGGTTCTGCCATTAAACTACGGGACCAAAAAATTTTAAATAACAAGATTGAGGAAGGCACATATGTCGGTTCGTGTCCTTCGGTGGATCTAACACCGTCCCACCAAGTAGTCTCACTACATCCTTTTCTTGACTACAGAGAGTGACAGAAATCTACCGAAAGTCAATAACTATTTTAAGAAACTTGTTCACCAAGCAATTTTATTGTTATTTCGTGAACATTCAATCCGGAATCGGCATCATAAGCACCCGCGTCTTCATCGTGTGACAATACTTTGAATTTTGCTCCATAATTAATAAGTTGCTCTTGTTCAGCTTTGTTCCGAGAAATTTTTTGTATGTCCAAGGCCGTGTGTGGCGGACATATACACTTGATAATGTAAATTTCATTCGGATTGTTTGAATAGAGTTCTCCAAAGTTCAATGCTATATTTCGATCTAAACTGGTGCTCGTAAACCCAGAAAAGTTCAAAGTTTGACCAATACTTTTTACAAGCTTTTCTCCAAATTCTGGGGGTATACCAGTATAAACTGTTATATTTCGTTGATTTGTATTCTCTTCGGTGAATGCAGCCGATATTACTCCTATCTTGTCCTCTATTTCCTTTGGATCATATTCTTTGTCTGTACGATCTGGTGTCAAATCAGTTATACCATATTTGCTTCTTAGATGTCGGTTGATATGATGATATCCAGCTTTTGTATAATCATGAAGTATTCTTCTTTGCTCCGGAGTTAGATTCTCTAAGCTTGTCGGTTTGGATGGAAATATCTTCTTGAAGATATCAAATATACCTTCATCAAGTTTAGTTTGATGAACTTCGCTTAGAACGTCTTTTAATTTGATGTGCGACATGGCACATTAATCTTTCTTTTGTCCAAACATCAGTTTGTTCGCAACAGCATCTATGTTATGATATGCCTGACTTATAAGATCAATCATCCAAGGTTCTAGCTTTACATTCTCAGATTGCATTATCTCAAGCATCTTCTTGGACTTTTCATGAAGACCGTTCAACTGAGTGGTTGTCATCTGCTCTTGCTTCTCTGGATTGAGTTCTACCCCATCTTTGACCATCTTTTGCCCAGCAAACCAATCTTGGTTCATGGCTTTTGTTTCTTCGACAACTTCTTTTATCAATGCTTTGAGTTCGGATTTCTTCATATATTATAAATATATACAACAAAAGAAAAACCCCGACCAAAAGATCGGGGTTTGTTAGATGTTAATATATTATTTTATATATTATGGCTGTGGAGCCTTGTAGCTCTTAGCGATAACACTTGGAGTCTTGTTGTTTAGGTTTGTAGCCAAACTCAATAGACTCAAGTCAACTTCTCCACCAGAAAGAACGCTGACAGCGTTTGTGGTTCTGAAGTTAGCAGCTGGTGTGAAGTTTAGACCAGCAACGATTGTATAGTTATCAGCAAATACTGGATTTGTGCCAGAAGTAATAACGCTTTCATTGCTACGAAGTGTAGCGTTTGCGGCTCTTAGACCAGCAAGATTTAGCGTTGTTTCTTCTGTTATCGCAGCTGTTCCGGTAGCACCAACATCAACTGTCAAAGCACCAAAGGTGTTTCCAAGGTTGGCTAGTGTTAGAGCACTTCCAACAAATGATGTTGCACCAACGGTATTAACCTTGGTATCAGCGGCTTGGGTAATAGGATTTGCTGTAGTAACACTTAGTGTACCAGCAGATGTTACATTACCCAAAGTGATTGCTCCAGCAGAAGCAACCGTAAGATTACCACGGGCTGTTGCTGCTAGGGTCAATGCACCTGCATTGGTCAAAGAAACATCATTGCCGACCAATGTATAGCTTCCGATAGCATTTGCTGCCGCATTCAATGTAATATTACCTGTTGCGGACACGCCCACCAACGGACTGTTAACAACTCCGGTAACAGGAGCTTGGAAAACATAGTCACGCGATGTTAGTGTCAACTTTGGAGTATTTACAACATTCAACTGGGTGGCGGCGTCTTCAACAACGATAGCTTCACCAGTAGCGGCTACGCTAACAGGACCGAAACTATGATTTCCCTTGTTGATCGTCACATTGCCAGCGGTTGCATTGAATGAAGCGGGACCGTATACAAAGATACGAGCGTTTGTATCAGAAACGCTTGCTCCAGTGAATGAAGCGGCACCAGTTCCTTCAACTTGAACTTTACCAAGTGTCAAAGCGCCAACAGAGTTAACTGTGGTTGTAGCTGTGGCATTGGTGTTTGTGACTGTGGCTGTCAATGACGCAGGAGCGGTAACATTGATTGTACCATTTCCAGTTACATTAACAACAGGATTGATTGCGGACGAACCAACTGCGACAGTAATATTTGTACCATTGACAACAAGGCCATTGGTATTAACTTTGTCAGATGTGATTGTTCCACCAGTTACATTCAAGTTCTTGGCTTGAATAGTACCAGTTGATAGAGCGGTAAATGTGCTATTAGCTGTACCACTGACCGTAGCATTACCAGAGATAAGTGTACTGTTTCCAGCAGAACCAAGTGTAGTGGCTCCGTTAGCGTTGTTTACAACAAGATCTCCGTTAATATATGCTAGTCCAGAAGAACCGATATTAACATTACCATCCGCATTGATAATCAATCCGCCTTGAACTACCACACCACCAGCAATAACATTCTTGGAATTGATAGTGATATTTTCACCAACAGAGATGATTGCTCCACTGCTGATCCCAGTTGTTCCTGCTGGAACTGTGCCGAGAGTAGCCTGTGAAGGCAGTCTGCCTTCCTGTTGGAATAGGTAGCTGGCAAATGCTGGATTGTCGGATGTACTCAATACCAACCTATTGGTTTCGATACGAGCACCGCCTCCGATTATCAATCCATTTGGATTCAATACGAACACATTGCCGTTCGATGTTAGAGAACCGTCGATGGTGGTAGAAGCACCTCCTGCAACAATGTTGAGGACGCTTGCGTTCTTTGAAGGAAGCACATAGTTTAGTGCATCATTCAGACCGATGGTATCTGTTCCACTACCAAACGCCTGCCAAGTCAATACTGCCTTGTCTGGCGCGGTGAATGTAAGTGTGTTACCATTCGCGGTTGCTGTTACACCCGCTGTTGTTTGTAGGTTGGTGGCTGTGATGCCGGGTACGGCAAATACATTAGCCACAGCAAATACAAACACCGTCAGCGAAGCCATTACCTTCGCCCACAGCGAGTTATTTAGTGTATTATTGATTTTATTCATATGTATTTTGTTTTTGTTTTCGTCTTTTACGACTTTCGAAACAATAAATATATACGGTTAAAGAACACACACAAGTAAAATCGTTATTATATATTTTTTATAAGTATGAGCTTATATATATTATAACTTATGTATACTTATAACTGCAAAATTAACAATGTTGTTGACGGAGATACCGTGGATATTGATTTGGATCTAGGATTTAATATTATACTAGCCAATCAACGAGTTCGCATGCTTGGTGTAGATACACCAGAATCTCGCACAGCAAACAAAGAAGAAAAAGTACGTGGCATGTTGTCCAAGAAAAAACTTGGAGAAAAGCTACCAACTGGAAGCTGGGTTAAAATTGCCACACATAAATCGGACAACAATGACGATAAGTTTGGCCGTATTCTCGGTGAATTTATACTAGAAGATGGTACCAATGTAAACAAATGGCTAATTGAAAACAATTATGCTGTACCATACCTCGGAGAAAACAAGGAACTGGTAAAAGAAGCTCACCAAGCCAATAAGAAAAAACTTATTGAACGTGGTGAACTTCCAAAAAACAGTTAATTATCTAATTCTCTGGGATCATACTTATCCCAGCCGTCTGGCTTACGTCTGTCGCCAAACGTTCTGTTATACCACCAATATAATTTGGTAAGCAATTCTGGCCAAACAAATATTTTTGCCTGGGTACCAATCAGTGTTATAGTTCCTTTATCAAAATACCTACCACGAATTATAATCGATCCACCGTCTTCGTTTTGGCAGTTGATAAATGTAAATCTACGCGTCTTTGGTCGATCTTGTTGATCATATATGCTATAGTCGCCAAGAAGAATATCATTAAAAGTGCAGTTTTCAAATGTTACATCATGAACTCCTCCTTTTATACCGATATCACACAACTCGGTCAAGCTGTATGGTGATTTTATCATTTTGCGAACGTCATCATTAGCAAACTTGCAATTTTTAAAAACCACATTTCCTCCACGAACCATATCAAATGCTCTAGCGGTTCCGTTAGCGAATAAGCAATTATTATACTCAAGACCAAATGAAAGAGAAGCTTTGCCTCCCCAACGAGCGTCTTGACCGTCTATTGAACAACCGATGACTTTACAATCATCGTTTTGACTAAAACAGAAAACCGACAAGCCGTCGGTTTGTAGATTTTCTGTATTTGGATTAAACGTATTGTTTTTATTATACGTTTGATTTTGTATTAATATATTGTTGGTAGCCATAACTACCAATAAATATAATATACACGATCACATAATATATTATTTTATATCAGAACCATCGTCCGTATAACTCATAATCAGATCTATATCTTTCTTTTATCCAATTTATTTGATCTGTGTTCAGCGTTGGTTTTTTAATGTTGCCACTTTTTTGTAAATGGAGATTTGGCAAAGTCACATCACATGTTTCTTCTATCAATTTTTTTACCTTGTCCATTTCTCCAAGATTAAAAATATAATTAAATATGTTGGGATTGGTACCCAACCAATGTTTTAAAGGTTTTGTGTGATGATCCAAGTCTTTATACTCAAGGTTGTTTATTTTGGCGTCAAAATTTTGAATAACATCATTTATTTCAGAAACGGGATTGAGTTTATGAAACAACACTCTATTTGTGAATGCGCTTAGAAATCTGTCAACCGGGTCTCTAACTATGCAAAACTTAATTGGAAAATCGTGTTTTGAAAGCACTATCATTTTATTCAATTCACGATACCCAACGGTTTGCTTGGATTCATCAAACCATGATGGATTGTCTTTTATAAGATTTGGTTGTGATATTATTAATTGCCAAGCTACAACGGTTCGGCTTCCACATTTCGGAACCACATAATAACCAAGCTTTTTATCTTTTATATCTATGACTCTGGTTTTCATGACATTTGGCGGTAGAGGTAGGATTCGAACCCACGGTGACCTTTCGGCCACGACTGATTTCAAGTCAGCTGCCTTAAACCACTCAGCCACTCTACCGTGTAAAAATTTGGCGGAGAAAGAGGGATTCGAACCCTCGGTAGGCTATTACCCCTACAACAGTTTAGCAAACTGTCCCTTTAGACCACTCAGGCATCTCTCCAAAACAAAAGAACACTAAATCATAACTATAGATCTGTCAACTTTTTTGTTTTTAATAAAATATTATAATCTCCCACCCCGAAATTTGATCCAATCTTGAGCAATTCTATTTTTTGGAAGTTGTTTAGCCCAGTTGTTTATTTTACCATACAAACCAGAAGCAAACTTTCCAGATTTTTCTCCTTGAACTTCACTATTATCCACAATAATGAAATTTTCTCCACCAAACAAACTTTGAAATTTTCCTATATTACTTTGAACACCAGCCCACATAGCTTCAACTTCTTCCGGTGGAAGCTTTCTTGCTCTAGCCATGTTTCTAGCTTGAGCAGTTTTGATATCTGTGTTTACCAGTATCATCATAGTCTCATATCCCATAGATTTGAGCCATTCGTTGGTTTTTGATATTTTGTTGTAATCTTTTCCAGTACCGTCTATCACGATGCCAAGCCTACCATCAGCCCAATCTTTTTCTCTAACTGCGGCGAGTTGCTTTGCTCTTCCTCTTATTTCTTGGCCCTTTGGAGAATATATGTTTTCTGGGTCCATAGTCATTCCCGCTCTTTTAAGAAGAAATTCATAAACTTGGTCGGAATTCAAAACTTTGAATCCCATTCCTTCTAAACCGATTTGGTCTACAATATAACTTTTACCAGACCCAGGTCCACCAGCCATAAATACAGCTTTGAAAATAATAGGATCATCAACTCCCTCGGTCGTTATACCAAGGCTTTCAAGCATCAACATTTTGTGCTTTTCAAATGTGTTAATATCCATATATAATAAATATAGATATAATAACTAAAATAGTATAGATTTTAAGCGTGACCAACGGTTTCTCTATCAATGTCGTCGTGGTTGAATTCTGCCCAATATATTTCAAAAGCTACACAATCAGTTATCGCTTCGAACTGATGATATTCGCCAGGAGCAACTTTGGTATATTGACCAGCGACAAGTTTGGTTTCATCAACCAAATCATAATCATTTTTCCAAACTCTGATTATCATTTCTCCTTTTTCAACAAAAAATCCGTTCCATTTATATTTGTGCTTGTGTTTTGAACAAGTTCCTCCGGCCTTGGCTTCAATTCTATGAAATTCAAGCACTCCGTTGGCTTCCAAGCTTTCGGTTTTTCCCCAAACTTTTCCCGCTATCATAAAAATTTCTTATTTTGTTTCTTTTTTGGTACCAACGTTTCAACCATTTTCTTTAGTTTTTCAGGCGTTTCGTTTGCATAAAATGCATCAGCGATTTGTTTAATGGTATATACTTTACGTTTTGGCATACTGAATAAAGTGGTCGGCGCGACAGGATTCGAACCTGTGACTTCTACATCCCAAATGTAGCGCACTACCAGACTGTGCTACGCGCCGGAATGGTGTACAAATACACCGGTTATACCGTACACCACGATATAACTATTACTTACCTTCAACAAACTTGTAGAGTTTATCTGCAATTTTCAATGCTTCTTCTACTCGGTTGTCATCTGCCATTTTAAACGATGTATTGATACCCATCTTCAACTTAGCATCTACTTCGCTTCGTTGAACATCATTTATTAGGTGCCAGCGGTGATCGGCCATATCGATTGCTCGTTGAAGCACTTCGAGTCTGATTTCGTATCCGCTTTTACCCGATTTTTGTGTATTTGTTTTTACCTTATTCATTGTGTGTGTATGAAATGATTTACAGTATTGCATCTCATTTCGGTACACATAATGAATGTTAAATCTTATTTGTCAAACTATAAAAACTAAACTTTCATTCTTCTTAATCTTTTTGCTTGGATCGATTGAATACCTTTGACATCGGTCGATGAATTTTTTTCAAGCATGTCTATTAGTTGACGCATAACTTGTATCATCATATCAACGTCGGCCAAAGCGTCATGCCATCCACTTGGATTTATCTTCATAGCTTGTGCAACTTTACCAAGTGAAGATGAATATGGTTGTGCTTTGCTCTTGGTTTTGATTTGATCCAAAAATTCTTTATTATCCAAGGTTACAACCAAAGGAACAAGGAAATATCTCACAAATTGAAGATTGTCGAACACTGGTTTCTTTGCCATTCTTCCCAAACCATTAGCTTTTCTACGAGCTTCGATTGTTTTCATATCAAAAGCAGCGTTGTGAGCTATCATAATGACATTACTACCATACTTGTTTAAAAATTCTTCAAAGTTTTGTAGCATTTGTTTCTCGGAAACTCGTTCACTTTCTGCTTTTCCACTACTATATCTGGTAAGTCCAAGAATGTCTTCTAAAGAAGATGGATGCTTTTTGTACTTCTTTACCCAACGAACATAATCTTTCATATATTCTCTTGATACTGGATTTTGTATGCCACGTATCAACGATTGTATTTCTGGAGAAAGTTCGCCTGTATCAGATGTAACCTTAATACCAGGTTCTTTGAGCTTGGCTACAAAAGTTTTGATTGCTGGATCGTTAAGAACTTGCTTTGTATTAGGGTTAAGAGAAGCTTTATCTTCAAACTTACCCAAAAGGCTCCAATCATCACCATTGACCGCCATAGCAGCAATCTGGGTCACTTGTTCATATGGACGATTAGGTTCCAGACCGGTTGTTTCTGTATCAAAAAATACTAATGTTTTTCCTTTGAACTTGGAAATATGCTCCAATACTTCTGGAATGGTCTTGCCGTATAGCTTAGCTTCATTCATATATACAATAAGTATAAAGTAAATGTCGTTTATATCGTATGCGACTCCACGAAGGGGCTACCCCAGATAGCAAAAAATGGTGCCACTGGCATTTCAGTGCCCAAACGCACATTGGAGCCAATGATTTGGTTAGTTGATGTATTCACGGTATACAATCAGACCGAACTTACTATATCACCACTCGCTTCCTACCTCTTACTGACGCCACCCATTGGGTAAGCGTAACCGAGAATTCCCAGTATTTGAGCCAAAGCCTTGTCCGTGTATAGTAAAATGTGGGACAGCTTGAGTTATGCTCTCAATCTCTCTTAATAAGATACTTCTTAATAAGTGCATTTGCCATGCCAGCGCCGCCCCATAAAATAAAGCACCCTACTCTATATCGTCATATAGGATCACCTGTCAATTCAGGTTGCCATTTGAGCATTGATTGCGCTACGCACGCACAAGAGGCTCGCGGGTGAATGAAAATGAACCCACTTGAACACAGCGTTGTATGTATAGTTGTACAGCGAGCCAAATCCTCCTATATGTACAATTTAAGCACTATCATACAATGCAACAATCATTTGGTTGACGAATGCTGCTGTGTAGCGGGTTTTTCTGGTAATTACTCCAGAAAATGGTGGGAAACCTCGGATTCGAACCGAGAACCTTCGCAGTGTAAATGCGCTGCGCTAACCGTTGCGCCAGTCTCCCATTAAAATGGTGGACCATAACGGGCTTGAACCGTTCACCTCCTGAATGCAAATCAGGCGCTCTACCAAATGAGCTAATGGCCCTTAAAAACAACAAAGATAATTATGTACATATTTTAGAATATGTCAAGAGTATCTGTATATTTATACATATGCGGTTATCACATATAGTAAAACAAATCTTGGAAAATGTTGAATATCGTGGCTATCACAAAGCACCGAATAAAGAAAGGGGTGTGCCATTACACGATCTAACTCAGATTTATCCAGACGACATATATTCAGACAAGGCTGATGTATATTACGGTGATCGTTCGTCATTATATAGCGACAAAGAGTCAATAAACATAATGAAAGCTGCCAAAGGTCAACCTGACAAAACAATCAGAGTTTATAGAGCAGTTCCGAACACTCTTGAAGATGCTGGTATAAATGGGGGTGATTGGGTTACTGCCAATAAAAAATATGCTATTCAACACGGCGAAAGCACTTTGAGTGGAGAATATAAAGTAATATCAAAGGATGTACCCGCAAAACATCTATACACCGACGCTAACAGTATCCACGAATTTGGATACGATCCGAGTTAACTTACTATTCCCATTTCCCTTAGTCGCATCAATATAAACAAGGCTTTTTCAAAATTGCCAGCTTCTATTGCTAATATAAGTGCTTTTTTTAAATCGTGAACAATCTCGGCTTGTGTAATATCTGAAAGCGCGTCACTTGCTTTAGCATTCGTAAAAGAAACAGTGCTATGTTTTGCGTAGAGGTTGGCCGCTTGCTTTATTCCAATAGGTTCATTTAATGATACTTGCATAGTATATAATATATATATTTATATAATACCAAAATATATTATATATAGTTTTTATAAAACACACATCCTAGCTATATCGTCATATAGCATCATCTGTTGATTCAGATTGAGTCCTTCACCATAGTTAATATGGGAGAGGGGTTCTCGGATGCAGAATGGTGGGGTATTTACCTAGTATACTAGCCCATCTAGAATCTACAAGTATACGTTAAAAAACGGCGACCCCCAGCAAGTTAGCAATTCTTCTGTAGGGAAATCCCCGAAATGGTGGTAGAGGTGGATCCTGACACCACAACCTGCGCGTTATCAACACGCTGCTCTTCCTTTGAGCTACTCTACCATAAAATCTGTAAAATCATTTTCTATACCTTCGTACTTCTTGTCTTGTTTGTATATCTGAAGTATGCGAGCGTGTTCATAATCACTGGTTGGTATCCATTTAGGAGGTTCTCCTTTTAGGAATATAACTGTGTATGCTCTGTCTTTATCAACTGCTCTACGTATGACTATCATAACAATAAATAGGTGGGTTAATTTTTTAAGAACAACACAAAACATTGTTACCCACTTTAAAATTAATAGCGTGTTGGACTCGATACCAACTCTGGCTTTATGTTCAGCCCAGCATCTCTCATAGTCACAAGGCATTGCTATGAATTGTTAGAGGCTTCATTGTTCGCACTACTGACTCCTTGGATGCAACAAAGAGAGTTTCGTGTACCAGACGAAACGAACCTACTGTGTGTCCTTCCACACCGACGCTAAAATTGGCTGCTCCACTCTGACTCGAACAGAGACGAGAACTTTCAAAGAGTTCCATGCTAACCATTACATCATAGAGCAATATTATATCCTTTACACCACTTTCTTACTGCATTATCTGAAACACTAAACATTTTTCCGATATGCACCATTGGATACTGTTTTATCAGGTTTGTCAACATTTCTTTTGACGGTCTGTTTTTTACTTTCCACGTATCCAAAGATTCTCTGGCTGGTCGCTTGATTCCAAGCCTGTCGCATATTTTTCCTAAAAGTGTACTACTAAATTTGTATTTCTGTTTTACTGCCTTTGCACTTAAATTTTTACAATCATTTCTAAACTCGTCGGTGTCATACTCTTCATACTTTTTGCGAGTAGCCTTACCAGCAAATGTATCTGTTTGGCTATGGCAATTTGGGCACATGAAGCATAAATTTTCCAGCCGATTGTCGTTTGATATACCGTTCTTATGTTCCAATTGAAGGGATAATTTCTTGCCTCTCCAATTTCCATCTATACCACACTCGCACTTATATGGAATAAGGTTGAATCTTATCAGCATTTTTTTGGCTCGCTCTCTTTGCATTTTTGATTCAACTGTGAATACATCTTTCATTGCTTCCTCTATGGAATATCTCCGATGTGCAAATTCTCGACCTTGATTCGATCCCATACCTTTTGGAATATGCGAGTCGTCCAACTTCAGCAGTTCTATGCGTCTTTTTACCGTGTTTATATTGCCACCTTTATAAGCCAGCGAACACGCTCTCAAAATATCGGCATATGAAGTTGCGTTCTTAACAATGTTGATAAATTCTTTGTCGCTAATCTTGTATAACGCACTATAATGTTTTCTTGGCATATCAATAAATATCATAGCGGTAGCACAAAACGCTAAAAATCTTTGTCCTACCGTTATTATAAATTGGTGGCAATACTCGGGAGTCGAACCGAGCTTTTCTTATTGAGAATAAGATGTCCTTTCCAAACATAGACGATATCGCCATAAAATTGTGCTCATGATAGGCTAAATGGTTGGCGGTTTCCCGTGCCAAATACCAACTTTCCTGCGTGTGCAGGCATGAGCTAATTTGAAGAGTGTGCTATTACGCCAAAAGAGCTGACACCGTTTCGCGGCCAAGTGTGTAACAACCACACTTGCGCTTGCATTATCGGCACCGAGCTATGGTCAATTCCATAGTTCTTACCGGTTCATTCGTCTGAATTACCTCCCAGCAAAACCATTATAGTTGGTAATGGAAAATGCAGAATTCAAGAATTCATCGCTGCACTTTTACTTGCTTGGAGTACGGACTCTACTCATTATAGGATTGCTGCCTCTAGGCCAACCTCCTCAACAAAAACTGGTAGCCCCAATGGGTCACGATCCCATCTCTCCGCTTTGAAAGAGCGGCGAACTCACCATTATTCTATAGGGCCATAAAGTGGTGGATCTAGAAGGAATCTAACCCTCAATCCTTCGTTAGAAGCGAAGTGTGATATACGTTTCACCATAGATCCATAAAAATGAACAGCACCCGATTATCCCGCGCACGGTTGCCTGTTGAACAACGTTTGTCCCGATCACACCGACTCCTGTTTTACGAACAACTAGGCTTCTGTTCAAAATGTAGAGAGTGTTTAGTCATGCGTGGATACTTTGGACATATTACCTACGGAACCTACTGCGATATTCCAGTAGCTGGACCCTTAACTCTCTTTAAATGGCAGGATCGCTGGGATTCGAACCCAGAATGTTGCGTCCGTAGCGCAAAGTGATAATCCATTTCACCACGATCCTATAAAATTATTCACGAAGGAGTTTCGTTACTACTCGACTGGCTTTATTACCCCAAACCGTTGCGTAATTACAAAAACATATTTCTATGTTCCAAGAGCCACGCTCGTTCTCTTGTTAGGGTTGCGAAGAACTATCTTCTATACTTCGTGAAAATGGCGGAACCGAAGGGTGCTGCCCCCTCCTATCTAGCGTGACAGGCTAGCGCATTCGCTGGTATGCTACGGCTCCATAAATTTGGTCAGGGTGACAGGACTTGCACCTGCATAATCTCCGTTCCAAGCGGAGTCGCCAGCTATTTGGCACCACACCCTGATAAAAATAGATTGGTAGGTGTGAATTCACTTATCACCATTTAGCATCTTGTAATGTCCATGCTGACTTCAACAGCCTCTCCTGCCAAAATTGGTGCTCCGAGAGGGACTCGCACCCCCGATGGCATTTTACTGCGTCGGCTTAAAAGGCCGAACCTTTCGCTGCTAAGGGAATCGGAGCAAAAATAGATTGCCAGTGTGGGGTTCACACCCACCATATGCAGATTTCTCCGTGATGGCTTGGACATATCACATGTTCTGTCCTTGGCTTGGTGATCGCATCTATAGATACATCATTGTATTTCTACAAGAGGATTTCTCTCACGTTTGGCGCACACCATCCAGCTTATCGGGCGTCGTACCTATCACTACGTCTTGAAGAAACGACCCTCAAGACTGCTGACGCATATGCTACGACCACTAAGACTTTACGTCATCTGGCAAATAGATTGATCAGCAAAGGTTGTCGGTTTCAGAGCAACCACGTATACCGATTAACACTCGACATCATATTCCAGTTGCTATTTGTGAATATGAATTAAAGCCCAGACTGCTGATCAAATTATTTTTCATAATTAAATGTTTTGAAATCGATTTCAAATTTATTGTAGATATATTCTTTATTGGTTTCCGTCAACAACGACTCTTTATCTACAAACAATTCATTGACATTTAATTTGGGCAAAGTACTTGTTGATATGTTGTATTTTTTGCAAAATGCAAAAAAATCATTTTCAAGATTTTCAAATTTCAAAATATTTTCTACCAAACAAACATTTTCATCATACAAGAAATCATATTGTGGACAATGCATATATGCCGATGGTACTGTGTATATATCTTTAAACCAAACTGAAAACTCTAAATTTGTTTTTTGTTTCTTAACATTATAAAAGTATTGTGATAATACTCTATCATACGGATTTCTTACCACCGAAAATTTAATGAATTTTTCAAAAATTGAAGGATGAAACATCTGAATTAATTTGGCGGGTGCGTGATTTGTGACCACAAATTTATTTTTGTAATAAAGTTTACAAACTTCTCCACCAGAGAAATTTTCTAAACTGTGTGGTATATTCAACGCGGCTTTTATACTAGTGCCGCCCGTTTTTGGAATATGAACAAATATACATTTTTGACTATAACTTATTGGCATACATGATGTATATGAACTATTTCAAGAAGTAGATTGTCTGTTGTTATGGACTCTCAAGGATTTGAACCTTGTTATGTGCACACCGTTCAGAGCCCCAACAGACAAAATGGTGTGAATATCAGATTTTCTTATTATCTGCTTTTGCAAAAGCCGCGGTCAATTGTTCCGGCGTCATATTTAGTCTCTTTCTTAGAGGGCTAAGATATGTTTTTCTGTTTATTGCGTCGTTTTTATCTCCGCCCAATTTATTGATAAGTTCTTTTCTATTTTTACAAGATTTTACCATCGCTAGCAATTCTTTATCTGATAACAGATACGCGGGTGGGGGGTTATTTTTGTGTGCGGAAATTTTTATTCCATTTTGAAGAGGAAACTCTCCGGTCAATTTTTCTTTTTTCATATATATGAATGTTTCAAGTTCATATAATAAATATAAAGACGCCAATCAAAAACAAACTATAAAATTGACAAAAATGGTGGATCGCCACGGTACTGCCCCGTGTTCTCAAGGTTAAGAGCCTAGAGCATCACTTTATATGCTTGCGATCCGTAAAATAGTGAGGCTTTTATTACGCAGACCTCTTAACTGCGGTTTGCCAGTGCAATACCAGCTATTAAATTGGCATCCGGTAAGAGGCTTGCACTCTTCCACTGGGTTTTGGAGACCCTGTCGCCACTATGGAACATGACCGGATATAAAATGGTGGGAATGGACGGTTATGCTCCGTCTCACTTAGATTCACAGTCTAATATGCTACTATTACATCACAATCCCCGTAAATGGCTGGCTAGGTAGGGATCGAACCTACGACATGCGCATTAACAGTGCGCTGCTACTGCCACTGAGCTACTAGCCAATAAAATAGTTTCCGTTTCAGGTCGCTCAGAATTACTTTTCATCGTCCGGAATCGAACCGGCGCGCAGGATTTCGGCCCCTGTGCTTCCACTACACCACTATTACTTCGTATTTCTGCCCTCAATGACGGATTGGTGGGCTAGGCTGGACTTGCACCAGCAACACGCCGCTCTTCAGGCGGCTGCTCTACATTGGAGCTACTAACCCATAAAATTTTTCTTGCTGCTTTATATCTTCTAAGAACCAAATTTTCAATTCATTACCACTTTTTCTGGTCGCTTCCCATTTTAATTGGTCATTATCTTTTACTCGGCCCTTTGTTTCTAAATAAAAATACGTGCCATCTTTTTTAAATACTTTAAAATCCAACAAATAATTGTGATACTTTCCATCAAGTCCGATGTATGGTATTCTATCTTCACCATACTTCCAATCGGCTATATCACCAACCTCCACCATTTTATCCAAAATAAAACATGCTCGGTATTCGTATGAACCCTGCACCTTTATGTTTTTATATGGTATCCATTTTGTTGTTCCACCCGTGACATTCAGTTGTCCAGACTCAAACATTTTTTTTCTGGTGTTTGATATTTTTTTTGAAGTAACACTTCTATCTTTGAGGAGTTTAACATCTAAACAATCATCTGAACAAACTTTGCGAGAACCATGATACATCGTTCCACATATTTGACAAAATTTTGTTTTTCTGTTTGGATTTACATACCCACTAGTGTATAAATCCCGCATCGTCTTTGATATCTTTTTCGTATCAACAAATTGTTGAGACCATTTTCCAGAACATTTCGCCGAACAACATTTCTTGTATCTTTTATTATTTGAGGAGATGAATTCTTTTTCACACCACAAGCATTTTCTTATCAATTGGTTGTTAGTTTTTTTGTTATCCCCCCAACAAGAAACACTGCAAAATATTTTTGTTTTTCCATTGCGGATATTCCTGTTGTGGTCTTTTTTAGACCTATCAAATGATTTTCCACATACCTCGCAAGTTAATTGTACTATATTCATATATCAATAAATAGTGGAGAGTGGTAGTTTTCGTTCCAACTATTTGTTGTTTTGGTAAAATATTTAACCGCCACGATTCTGGGTCGTATTAGAGTGAATCAGTTTCAAATACGTCTATCTGACTTAAATCAACAATCGCGGTTAAAAATGGAGCCGTGTAAGGGACATGCACCCTTCTATATAGTTTACAAGACTATCACATCGCTGTCTATGTTTACACGGCGCAATTGAATTGCGTGGTTGGACTCGAACCAACGGCATATGCTTCATCACTCTTTTTCGGCGTCTTATGCCATCATAGTGAGCACTGGTCTCCCTCTGAACTACACGCAAAATGGTGCCCCATGACAGAATCGAACTGTCGCATGAACCTTGGCAAGATTCCATCCTACCACTAAATGAATGAGGCGAAAAATGGAGCCACGTATTGGAATCGAACCAATCTCCTCTGTTTTGCAGACAGGTCATCACAACCAGCAATGTCACGCGGCATAAATGGTGGTGCCGATTGGACTCGAACCAATGTAGACCGTTGGGTCAGGAGATTTACAGTCTCCCGCGATTGCCGCTACGCGACGACACCATATAAAGTTATTTGAAATGTAGGTCTCGGCTAGTTGTATGGGAATCGAACCCATGTTGCCCGCTTCAACAGCAGGTTTCCTGACCTGGCTAGAAGAACGACTAACATATTACATTTCACTTGGGTCACAAGACGATTAATTACTCCGTCTTCACCTTTTGGCCAAAATTGGTGCGGCAGACAGGATTCGAACCTGCAACATCCAGCTTGGAAGGATGGTGCTCTACCATTGAGCTACTACCGCAAAACCTTTTTCTTCTTAATAAATATAGACTTTTTTCTTCTTTTGACAAGTCTTTTTTGTGATTTATTTTTACATCTGATCAATGCTATTCCCAAAATTCCAGAAAGTATTGTTGCAAATATCATAACATCATTATGATATTTAATAGTACTTAGAGCATCTTTTTTGTACTTTTCACTGTTTTTGTATTTTCCGTCGAGTATTTTATTGATGCAAGTTGTGATAGGATCAACTATCTTATACATTTCTCCGGTATATAAACTTTCATGTATAGAATTTATATCTCCATTTTCACACAATTTTATCATTTTATTTTGATAAACATATGCATCTTTTGCTCTCTTAAACAGTTCGTCGTCGTCCACAGACTTGTTCGTCTTTACAAATTCAGAGTATTCTTCTATTTTTTTCTTTTGAATAGACATTGCTCTTTTCAATTCTTCACAGTATTGATGCACAGTCATTTGTCCATGAGATACTTTAATCTGACTATCTACCAAAATTAAAGAGTACGAATCAAACAACGGGCTTAAAACATTATTGACCACACCAAATTCAGAATATACCCGTTCAACATCTTTTTTGACGGAATAATTGGCGTGATATCCCGTACTTAAAAAGACTACCACGACGATTAATAATGAAAATATCGCATATCTCGCTTTCATTTTTTCTTTCTAAGAAAATTTAAAGGATTCTTTGAAAATTGTTGTCCAAGTTTTACAAAACCTTGAACGATTTCTGGACTTATGACACCAGTAACTCCATATATAACAGCTTTAACCAAACTATTTATATCTAGCCCTTCAAGAACAAACCAGGCAATGATAGAACATACACTCGCTATTATGATTTTTTTTAATTGGGACGAGAATGTCGCTTTGGTGTCGTCGGACAATAATCTGACTATCATTCCGGCAGCGCCTATGACAGCCACTAACCATCCCCCAGCCAAAAAATCTTTTAATAGGTCTTTTTCCATATATTATAAATATAATATATACGATTAAAACATTTAAAATAAATAAATGAACATCAAATTTAAAATTTTAAAGAAAATAAGTGGCACTCAACAAGGTTGATTACTTGTCTTATTGTGCCACTTTCTATTTTCTTATCTTTATGTAACAAAGAACTTACACTTTTCAAACCAGAGATTTAACTCTTCGTTCCATCGGGTGTTAGGTCACAAGCACCATATCCTTTGTTGTTTACTTTTTGCTACGGTGCAAAAACTATTTAAAAACCTCTAAACTGAAAATTGATTCTTGAACTCTATTTACTTTTTTTGGTTTGTCAACTACTTTTTCTAAAGTTTTTGATTTTTTCCCAATAAAAAACCCCACCTTTTTTGAAGGTGGGGCTTTAGGTTTGAAAGTTTAATTTTTCTCCTGTTAAGCCACACCCTCCGTCGTATCGCGTTCACCGGCTCCGACTGTAGGTTGCGCAATAAAGCAACGACCCCAATTGGAGGCGGTTTTATTATACGACTTGTGTGAATTGATACTCATTTTTTAATAAATAGTACTATGTAGAGAAAAAATCGAAAAGTCAAATACTTTTTTCAGATTTTTTGAAGTTTTCTATCAGGCTTATTATATTATCTTTACCTATCGGGTTCATAGAATGGACCGCATATTCTGGGAACTTTAGGTTGTTATCCATACAATATTCTATAAGCCACTTGGCACAGTCATAACCCGTTTTTTCTTTGAAGGTTCCATCCGTGTAATACTTTGTATAATGTTTGTCTGGGTCGTACATGGATGGACGATAATGTTCCTCCGCCAAATCGTGATCAAAACTTACGAATAAAGGCATGCCATGTTTGGTAACATAACTTACAAAGTCTTTATAGTTTTTCACCACCGTCCAAGGACCGGCGGGTAGTTTAACCCAAGTGACCCTGTGAGGCAGTCTTTCGTCATCAAGAAAAAGTTGATAGCTCATATTATTCAAAAAACTTGTCTGCTCCGTGATGATCCACGATAGCAGCTTTTTGAGTTCTTAGTTCTCTGTGAATTTCAGACCATTCAACGGGTCTACGTTTCCATTCCCAGCTGATATCAAGTCGTCTGGTTATGTTTTCTTTGAGATTGCGATGGCAATGTCCGTGAATCATATAAGCGTCGTCGCTAATATGGTGCCAGCTCGAAATAGGATAATGGCACAGAACTATATGCTTACCATCAATGGTCATTTCAAGATAGTCTCCAAGGAAAACAAAGTTTGAGTTCGGATATGCCAAAGGATAAATTTCCACATCTTCCATATCCATACCCACATTTATTTTGGCTTCACGATACAGTTCTTTCATACCGGCGTTGTGATTGCCCCAGAGAAAATATTGTTTCTGGCACGAAAGTCGCACGATGCGTTTGGCATATTCCATCGTGTTCAATCCGGCTCCACACACCGCGTCACCAAGATTGAACACAATATCATTCGGTCCAATATGCTCTTGAAGCATCTGGAACGTATGTGTATACGCCTCCATTACATTGGAATAGTTTCTTGGTCCAATGATAAAATCTTTGGCGTGGCCGATGTGAAGATCGGACACAAACCAAATCTTATAACTGTCGTCTGTTCTGAAATGTAGTGGTTTCATTCTTTATACTTTTCTAAAAATCTGTTGCTGATGGTCTTGAAGCTCATACGACCCTTTAGAACTTCGCTGTATGTTTCTTCAAAAGGACGCCAGACAATGCCTTCCGCCGGTGTGCCGTTGTCGTAATCCAAGTCGTTGGCGTTCTTGAGAAGATCTTCAACCGTGGCAGTTGGGTACAAATCAAAGTAATATCCAGCCACGGTGTGAACAAACTTCAAACCATGCTTGATGCAAAAGTCACGTAGTTCTTGAATGTTAAGATATTTTCCAGTGTCTATGTCAAATAGGTTGAAGATGTATAAATCCACCTCGTTGAGTCCAAGACGGTTTGCTTGAATGCCTGGACCAACCATTTCACCTTGAATGCAAAGATTGCGAGGTTCACTACGAAGAATTTCTTCAAGTTTTAGCTTGCGAGCCATTCTCCAATGAGCATTGTTCTCGGTTTCTTTCAAGTCAAGGTTACGAGAACAGACACCAAAGTCATTATCTCGTCTGTATGCAGTAAAGCTAGTACCGTCCATTTTGAGTGTACCAACAAGAGTGAGCTTCTTGTCAATAGCCTCTTGAAGAACATTAGGTTCGGATTGTAAACGAATTTCATCAGTTTTGTGTAAGAACGCAGGAAAGTTTCCTTTTACGGTTCCAGCCAAATGAGCAGGAACAACGGGTTCATATTTTTCAACACCAACCAAAGCAGTAACATCCATACCAACTTCATATTCACCAACAGGTAGAATAGAAAGTGGCAAAGCAAGACCTTGAGAAAGTTGACCACGTAGGCGAATTGTCTTTACACGTAGCTTCTTTCCTTCTTCTTTGCGAAGATGGTCATTCCATTGAGCAATAGGCAACACAGAGTCGATTTCAAAATAAACGCACTTGTCGCCGGCATTGAACTCGGTTTTCTTTACAACACATTCCCAGCCAAGAACCTTAGCACAAAGAATAGCGTCTGCTCCAGATATTGGAGTCAGTCCTTTGATAAGTTGGATTGAGGCTAGTTTACGGTCCATAACAGTACTTTATACCATCATGGACCGTTGTCAACTATTTTTTTAACCGTTCCAACCTTTTGGTGGAGTACAATAACCAAACGCTTGAGGCATAGCCACCACCTTTGGCTTTGGCTTGGTGTCTACTCCCATTTCCTCCAAGGCGTCCATACTTGCATAATACACTGTCATTTCGGTGAGCATGGATCCTTTTTCAAAATTGACCCTTGTAACGGATTGTTCAATTTTATTCCCCCAACCAGTACCAGTGTCAAAGTTCAATGATCTTAAAACGCCTCCACAACTACTGGGTGCCAGTGAAGTATAATCGACAGAGCAATTATACGACGTTACGTTATGTGCCGTTGTATATGTTGCTCCAGCATTAACTGAATTGTCCGTTACGGTTATAGATGGTGGAATTGTGGTATATGTAAGTGGAACAATGTTGGTTGAATAAGCATATGTGATCTTTTCACAAAATGCTCTTAATCCAATTACGCCACAGTTGCGGGCATCACCTTTTATGTTCTGTACATAACTCTTACCACGGCTGGTGAAAATAAAGGAGGCACAATCATTATCGTTGATTCTATATCCCTTGATTTCAAGGCTATCATATGCTTCTATGATATATCCAGTATCAGTTTCGGCGGCATTTTTTCCGCTTACTACGTCCAACCCATCCACAGACACAACTACCATTACTCTGTATGGATTATCGTTGTTCAACTTTATTGTGTAAGTCGTTCCTTGCCTACTTTCACAATAAACCGCTCCATCTTTTGAGTATTCCCTGACGGGTCTACCGTTTACCAACACTCTCATTTGTATTTCGTTTCTATACATATTATTCCTTTTGTTTTTCTTTTTCTCTTCTACGTTTTTGAGAAATTGCCATTTTTTTCTTTGTCTCTTCGGACTTTGGTTTATAAACTCTATTTTTTGCTATTATCGACAATTTATTTTTGGTTTCTTGAGAATGCGTCTTTCCCAACCAATTTTTATTTCCAATTAAAGAAATGGACAAATTTCGCTTATGCTCGGCTGAAAATTCTGGCAGTTTCCTTCCCGTCAATGTTTCCGATATCTTCTTTCGATGGTCTTCGGATTTTGATTTCCCTTTTTGAGCCTTTGACATGCTTTGTTTGGCTTCAATAGAGCGTCTACCACCATTTCCACCTCCATATGTGAGATTATAACCGTGTTCTACAGAATTGTAATGGTTTATCCATATTGATTCTTTTAGATCCAGAACTTCCTGCGGAATGTTTGTATCGCACAGTTCTATTATTCTCGCGTCAAAATTATCTACCCCGTATTTTTTTAGGGCACGATACAATTTTGTTTGTCCACTACATCTTAATTTTGAGTAATCTTTCCATCTATGATGGATGTCGTGGCTTTGACCAATATACCATTTGGTCGGATCCAATTTATTTTGGATTCCGTATATTCCACACGACGGTTTAAGCAGTCGCAATGCGTCTTGAATTCTCAACATTTATTTATGTGTATAACGCCACAATGGCGATTTTACATAAATAAATATGGCTTATATTTACTTTTCGGTAAATATAAAAAAGAAAACCCCAGAAGATCGGGGGTTTTGTTATAGCCACTTCTTTACTTCTATATCGTTTTTATATCCACCTTTTTTGGCGGCGTCTCTTATCTGTTTCAACTCTTCGCCCTTGATTTCTTCTGCCATAACATTGATTGGATGCATATTATATATCTTACTTTTCTCGGTAAGATAATATCGTTTTTCACCAACTTCAATTCGAATGGTTGTATTGTCTGTGAATAATACAGCGTCGGTTATTTTCATTGTAATTCTTTTACTATACCCTTCAGTTTGGGACCATTAGCTACAGCAGTCCATTCCTTGATGTCGTTACTCATTACAGGTTTTCCACCAGCACGAACGTTAACCGCGACGGTTATATGAGGAATTTTGTTTGTGCTTGGAAAACCGATAACACGAACAGCAACCACTTTGTCGCTTACTCCGATATGAGTAACTTCAAGTTTCTGATCTGTATCAAGATATTCTTTTACATACTCGGGAGTTCCATTGAACTGGATGGTCATATGATGACAAATCATTTTCCATCCGTTCTGACTGACAAGAGTAGGTAGACGGATATTGTTTACCTTTATGTTCTTGTCAGCCCAAGCGGACAAAGCTAGTTGAGATTTTTCATCCAGTACGACGGCGGAATACATTTTACTTCAAGAGTTGAAAGATTTTGACCACACAAGCCATGAAACAAATCTCTTTGTCTACAACGTGAGCGTCTTGATACTGAGATTCGGCGATTGCTAGAATAGCAGCTCCAAGATGATTCGGTGCATACTCATCGACTTTTTCATACATCGTAGTATAAATATCACTGAAATCTCTCAAAGAGTTATCAGCACAGATCTGACGAATGTTCTTGAATCCTTCTTTGTGGTTGGGATTCTTGAGTTCTTCGATGATCTTGGTCTTGATATCTCCAGAAAGCACGTCCTCTTTGTTGATTTCGAGCTTACCGTTCAATACACCTCGCTGAGCCGTATTGATGACAGCACGAATGTCTGGATAATGACTATTGACCAAAACAACGATGCTATCCTTCTCAAACTTGACTTCTTCCTTGTTGAGAATATTCAAGAGTTGAGCAGCGACCTCTTTTTTGGACGGAGGAACGACTTGGAACGTCTGACAACGAGAAGTGATCGCATCGATCATACGTTCGTGATAGTTACAGGTTAGAATGAATCTGGTAGTACGACTGAATGTTTCCATCAGATTTCTAAGAGCCGCCTGAGCGTTCGGAGTCAAATAGTCAGCCTCGTCAAGAATAACAACCTTGAGGTTGTTGAATCCAAGAGTAGAAGCGAAACTGGTGATCTTTGTACGAACGTCATCGATCTTGTTCTCGGATGAAGCGTTTACATACAATACATCACACTTGATCGACTTGGTGATCAGTTTGGCAAGAGTGGTCTTACCAGTACCAGGACCACCATAAAACAACAGATGTGGAACATCGTTTGTTTCGATGAACTGTTTGACCTTAGCCTTCAGATTTTCGTTACCGACATACTCGGACAATTTAACAGGTCTGTGCCGTTCTACCCACAAAGAATGGCCGTCGTTGACCGAAGTGTTCTCGGTCTTAACATCTTCTAGGAATTGGCTCATGTTATTTTAGGATTCGGTAGCCTTCTTGATAAGGAAATATGTGGAATCAAACTCGTCGGTTGTAAAATCAACCTGCGAAATACCAGCCGAAGCGACCTTGAACACAGCACCCTTGGCTTCTTTGTTCTTGTTCAGAACTTCACGGAAATAGTTAGCGTTGAAACTGATAGGATTCTCAAGCTTGTCCTTACCCTTGGTTGGCTTAACATCAAGCTTGATTCGATTGCTGCTGATCTCACTATAACCGATGACCATCTCTAGCTTATCACCCTTCTTGTTCATCATAAGAGTGAAACTGTCGATATCAGGCAAAGCGTTCTTTGCCTTGGTGAATCGTTCAATGAATTCGTCGTCAATCGGAATCTCAACGTCAAAACTCTTGATTTCCTTTACCTTGGGAGCCTGAGGAATGACGGACGGATCAGAAAGCATAAAGTTTACTTCTGTATTGGAATCTGAAATAAACAATCCAATCAGACGGTCGCCGGACCTGTCCAACTTGATCTTGACTTCATCCTCCAGAATCTTGAGAAGGGTCTTGAGCTTTGCTGTGTCAAACACAGGCAGTTCACACTTGTCCAGTTCAACTTCTTTG